>VOFK01000350.1_pt1 | contig 20020 bp, 39 predicted proteins | sample 5384121 | NCBI WGS metagenome assembly VOFK01 (sample SAMN12384730, study PRJNA508395) | human gut metagenome | isolation source: healthy gut J | host: Homo sapiens | reverse complement strand
TATTGCTTCGTTCAGTTACGTATTGCTTGGCACCATCAGGTAGGTGTACAGGGCAGTACGCAGGTTGCCAACGTGCATATAACCCGTGGGCGAGGGTGCAAAACGGGTGCGGACTTTATTGCTCGGCATAGAAAAACGCTCCTTTATTCTCATGCAAAAAATTTGCGGATAGCTATGTTTTTATTGTACTTATTCTGCGCAGATTTGTCAATGCGGGATAATATCATGCATTCACAGCGCCGCTTTTGCACAGTTCGCACTATGCCCCTCAACGCAACAACTCGGAATTTTCTCCGTCCTTCCGGTCATCAGATGTTCGCGCCGTTTGCGTGTCAATGCGGCGCACATGCAGCAATGCAAAGCACAGGATGCCGGTAAAAACACCGGCAAAACAGCACCGACCCAGTATCCACGGGAAAAACCGCAGATCAGTCGTAACCGCCACCGCAGCCACCAGAACCACACGGCATTGGCCGGGGGGCGTATCCGAGATCCCCAGACCATTGCGCAGTGACACGCGACACCCGTATAGATACAGCCGATCATGAATACGACCCACTCTCCGGCAGCCTTGTCCGCAGCCCCGAACACCGTCTGCACGATCCACGCCGCCAGAAGGCTGCCCCACATCAGCCAGAAGCCACGGCTTTCAATTTTGCGCAGGGTCTGTTCCTGCATTTCGTCCAACCGGTTTTTCTTGCTGTATAGTGAAAATTTCATCGTTTATTCCTCCCAGAACAGATCATCCAGCCTTTTGCCGAGAATTTTGCAGATGCTGCGGCACAGGTTGATGGTCGGGTTATACTCCCCTTTTTCGATCGCGTTGATGGTCTGGCGCGAAACGCCTGCCGCTTCGGCAAGATTCGCGCCTTGCGTCATATCCTTTCCGCACGGGCGGCCTTTAATTTCAGATTCTTCGCGGCATTGATACGCTCCTTTTCCCTGCCGGGTCGGCATTTGTTTTATCCTCTGGACATATAGTAGCATTTACCATTCTAAATGTCAAGTATATATTACAAAAAGTTTTTATGAGCAGACAAAAAAGCACCCCGGCTGTTTCCAGCCGGGTGCTTTGCGGTTATGATTATTTCAGCACGACTTCGCCGTTCTCACCGGCATCCACCACAAGGGGTGCCGCCGGAGGCCAGCGTGCCGTCGATCAGGCGCTCGGCGGCGGGGTCTTCCACGGCTTTGCGAATGACGCGGCGCAAATCGCGCGCACCAAAACGCCCGCCCTGACTCTTTTTTGTACCAGTGCCTTAAGCGCTGCCGGGGTGTAGCTGTATGCGATGCCCTTGGCGTCCATGCCGGGCTTGTACTCGTCCAGCATCAGGGCCGCGATGCCCCTGCAGGGTCTCCTCGGTCAGCGGTTTGAACGCGATGACCTCGTCCACGCGGCCCAGGAATTCCGGCCGCAGGAACTGGGCCAGCGCCTTGCGGGTCTTTTCCTCGCTGAGCTGTTCCTCGCTCTTATTGAAGCCAAGCCCACCGGTACTCTGGTCGCTGCTGCCGGCGTTGGAGGTCATGCAGATGACCGTGTTGGAAAAATCCACCGTCCGGCCCTGTGCATCGTTGATCTTGCCCTCGTCCAGAATCTGCAGCAGGATGTTCACGACGTCCGGGTGTGCCTTTTCAATCTCGTCCAGCAGCACCACACTGTACGGGCGGCGGCGCACTTTTTCGGTGAACTGGCCGGCCTCTTCGTAGCCCACATAGCCCGGAGGAGAACCGATCATACGGGAGACCGCATATTTCTCCATATACTCGCTCATGTCGATGCGGATGAGGGGGTCCGGGGTGTCGAATAGCTGGGCGCCAGCTGGCGCACCAGCTCGGTCTTGCCCACGCCGGTGGGGCCCACAAAGATGAAGCTTGCGGGACGGCGGCGGCCGGAAAGGTCGGCGCGGCTGCGCTTGATGGCCTGCGCCACCAGATGCACGGCTTCGTCCTGCCCGACGATCCTTCTTTTTTCAGCTCATTTTCCAAGCCCGGCCAGCTTGGACGAACTCACTCTCCTGGATCTTCACCGCCGGGATACCCGTCCACAGCTCGATGACCTTGGCCACGTCATCCATGGTCACCTGATCTCGCTGGCAGCGGCCTGCTTTGCGGGCAGCTCTGCCTCGAGCTTGGCGATGCGGGTCTTCCGCTCGGCCACCTGCTCGTAGTCGATGGGCTCGTTGACGTCGGTATTCTCCATCTCGGCCTCTTCCTGCTTGAGGGCGTCCAGCTCCTTCTGCATCCCAAGATACTCGGAAATGACCGGGTGGGCCAGATTGCAGCACGCACAGGCTTCGTCCAGCAGATCGATGGCCTTATCCGGCAGGTAACGGTCGGTGATATAGCGTTCACTGAGGGTGACGGCGGCACTGAAGCACATCGGCGGGCACCTGCACATGATGGTACTCCTCGTAGTAGCGCTTGATGCCGTTCATCACGGCAAGGGTGTCGGCTACACTGGGCTCCTCGACCCGGACAGGCTGGAAGCGGCGTTCCAACGCCTGATCTTTTTCAATGTACTTGCGGTACTCGTTGAAGGTGGTGGCGCCGATGACTTGGATCTCACCACGGGAGAGGGCGGGCTTCAGGATATTGCCCGCGTTCATGGCACCCTCGCTCTCACCGGCGGAGGTGATGGTGTGGATCTCATCAATGAACAGGATGATGTTGCCTGCGGCCTTTACCTCGCTCAGCAGACCCTTGACCCGCTGCTCGAACTGACCGCGGAACTGGGTGCCTGCCACAAGGCTGGTGAGGTCCAACAGAAAGATTTCCTTATCCCGCAGACCGATGGGCACATGACCCCTTGGCAATGCGCTCGGCAATACCCTCGGCAATGGCGGTCTTGCCCACGCCGGCTTCGCCGATGAGGCAGGGGTTGTTCTTCTGGCGGCGGCTCAAAATCTGGATGGTGCGGTAAATTTCGCGGTCGCGGCCAACGATGTCGTCGAGCTTGCCCTCCCGGGCTTGCGGGTCAGATTTTCGCAGTAAGTATCCAAAAATTTGCGCTTAGGCGGCTTTTTGCCGTTTTTGCGGTCGGCCTTTTTGTCGCCATCTTTTCTTCTCGCTGCTGGTAAAGCCCAGTGGGAAGGTGGCATTGCTGCCGGGGATCAGATCTTCGTCCATGCTGTCCGGGTCAGCATCCTCGCCGCCGTTCGCCATGTTCATCATCATGGAGAGCGGGTTTGCATCGCCCATCTCATCCATCATGCTCTCCATCCGGTTTTCCATGTTATCCATGTCCTCGTCGGACATGCCGAACTGCTTCATCAGATCGTCCACCGGCTTGATGTGCAGCTCACGGGCGCAGTGCAGGCAGTAGCCCTCCTGCTTCATCTGACCATTGTCCATCCGCTGGATGAAGATGATCGCCGGACGTTTCTGGCATCGAATACAGACCATAGTTCCTCCTTTCATGCAAAACCCTTTACAGGAAAGGGTTGAACAGATTGAAAGATTTTTATAGTAAAGACTGCTGCTCATCACCGTATCGTTGAGCAACATTCAGGTTTCCGCCTGTGATGACGATGATGCCCCCACAGGATGCACAGCACCAAATAGATATCCAGCAGCGCCGTGGCCGCCCACCAGCCAGCCAAGGCCACGGTTTACCGTGCCGATGACCGGCAGCTTGTTCACCAGGCCCAGCACCGTGACCAGCATACTGACCAGCAGCCGCAGCACGCGTAGAACACAAAGAACAGCACCAGCATGATCACCGGGCGTGAGCAGCGGCTGCAATACTTTTTCCACGATGGTATCGGCAAGCACCACGGCGTTATCTGCCAGCACAGCGTTGATGCTGCGCTCGCAGGCTGCCACGATGGAGGCGCGGAAAGAAGCAGGCAGGAAGCCCGCGTACTTTTCCCGCAATGCCGGAAAGGTCTACCACGCCGCCCGCGGCAATGTTTGCTGCGATCTGGGTGCGGAAGCCCCCGGCCAGCAGATGTGTTCGAACACCCAGCCTGGCGCAGGCAGCAGAGAGCTGCCGTCCCCCAGCAGACTGATAAGGTTGCCGGACAGCTGCACGATGGACGAAAGAAAGCCCTTGCGCGCATAGCGCACCACCAGAATGATCCATGCCAGACCGTGCATATGATATCAAAAAAAGAAATGACGGATTCTTGAACATATCTTGTTTTCCCTGTTATTTTTTATCACTTTCCCCGCAAAGTGCTATTTCCGCATGATCTTCGCACCCAAAGATCACTGTCCGCTGGAAGCTGTCTGCTCCGGCGGTGGCTGCACCGTGTTGCCGCTGAGCACCATGATCTGCGCCTACCCGCGATCAGCGCCCGGGGCCGGGCCGAAAGCGGCTGGCTCCACTGGAACTCGCCCACATTGTTGAAGCGTTCCACCGTGCTGTCGGTGAGCAGATAGAAGCCGTCGTTCTTTGCCCGGATGATCTGGCTGGCCGAGAGCACGCTGCCGCTGTAACCCACGGTCAGTTCCCCCCGTCCAGCAGCACCGCCGTGCTGGTCTGGCCATTTTCTCAGCAGCAGGGCCGCACCGTTACCGGTGCGGACACGCTGACGAGGGTGCCGCCGCCAAAATCGTAGCTGGCGCGTTCGCCTGCGCTGCCGCCGCTCGGTACAGCACGGCGCGGTTCTCATAAAGAGCCACCAGCAAAGCCGTTGGGCATCCAGCCCATCCACTGGGGCACACTGTTCTCGGAGCCAATGCATCCGGGTCGCCCTGCGAGGGGGCAGCACAAAGGTTCGTGGTCATTGTCCGCCCACCGCCGTCACCGCCGCCACGGCAAGGCGGCGGCTATCCGGCGGCAAAAACGCCATGCGCAGGGGGGTGCCCTGCTCGCTGGTCATATTCCAGACCAGCTGCTGCTGTCATGGTGAATTGTAAACGGTCAGCCGCCACGCTGTCGGTGCTGTCGGTCACAACAGCCACCGTGCCGGCATCTGCCACGGCGCACAGCGAAGATGGTGCTGTCCATGGTTTTTTTGTATAAAGGTTCTGGGTGCGGCTTTCCACCCGCAAGCTCATTGCCGGAGCGGTTGTACAGCACAAAGCGGGTCTTGCCTGCAGCAAGGCCGGGCGGGCATAGCCACTCTGATGCTGTTCAGGCGGGTGCCGCCAAGACTGTATACCACGCAGCTGTCGCCGCCCATCTCCACAAAGCTGCCAGACATCTGCGCCACCGCATCCGGGTCGGTGATGCCGGTCTGCTGCGGCCAGCCTGCGGCTGGTGCCAGCGCGATGACACCGTATCCACAAGGTCTTTTTGCGCGCCAATGAAGACCCCACACGCGCCGGTGGCAAACAGAACGATGGTCAGCACCCGCTACGATGATGACGGTGCGGCGGATGCGGCATTGCGCACCCGGCCCGCTGCCTCCAGATATTCGACGCGTCCGGCAGAAAGCGTCTTCCCCGTTTCGGCGGAATGTCCGCCGCGGCGAATTTTGCTCATGAATGGTTCTCCCTTACAGATCATACTCCACACACTTCAAAAAACAAGCCCTTTGCGGGCAGAGTCGGGACCCGGCCGGCTGCGGTCCCGGCTTGCCAGAATGGCGGGAATTTCCGTCGGGTCCAGCCGGCCTGCGCCCGGCTCGCACAAAGTACCCGCCAGAATACGCACCATATTGTACAGGTAGCCGTCGGCGGTCACTTCAATGTCCACCTCGTCCCCGTGCGGGTGACATGGCAGTCCGTGATGGTGCGCACGGTATCGCCATGGGCTGCAGCGGAAGAGCCCGCCGCGCACAGGGCCAGAAAAAATCGTGCTGCCCACAAACTGCTGCGCCGCCGCCTGCATGGCGGCTTCATCCAGCCGCCGGGGCACGCGGGTGTAGTAGGCGGCATCAAAAGGCGAGTCGATGGGGTGGTTATGGATGCGGTACAGGTAGGTCTTGGTATGGGCGGCGTACCGGGCGTGGAAAATCCTCCGGCACGGTCTGCGCCGCAAGCACCCGGATATCCGGCGGCAGATGCTGGTTCAGCGCCAGCGGCAGCTTTTGTGGCGGGATGCGGGTGTCGGCATGGAAGTTCAGCCGGAAGCCCAGCGCGTGCACGCCGGCGTCGGTGCGGCTGCAGCCCTTGATGTCCGGCCGTGAACCCAGCACCGCTTCCAGCGCATCCTGAAAGGTTTGGGCCACACTGCGGCCGTTGGGCTGCACCTGAAACCCGCAGTAATTTGTGCCATCGTAGGTCAGCATGAGTTCATGGTAGTAAAAAGTTCTGCAAAACCAACGGCCTTCCGTCACGGCTTTTATGCCGTATCCACCTCCCCAAAGAGGAGGCAGACCCATTACGTCCACCGGGTAAAGCCCCCTCCTCGAGGGGAGCTGGCAAAACGCCGAAGGCGACTGGGGGGTTTTAAAAAATTCAATAATTCGGGAACACCAGCCGGGAGGCAAGGATCACCGCAAAGCAGGCGATGCAGACGGCCAGGTCGATATAATCCTGCTTTTCGCAGCGCAGCACCTTCAGGCGGGTGCGGCCGTCGCCGCCGCGGTAGCAGCGGCATTCCATGGCCATGGCCATGGCCAGCTCATCCGCGCGGCGGAAGGCCGAAATGAACAGCGGGATGAGGACGGGCACCAAGGCTTTTATGCGCTCGGTCATCTTGCCGGTGTCCAGCTGGGCACCGCGGGCTTTCTGGGCGTTCATAATTTTGTCGGTCTCCTCAATCAGGGTCGGGATAAACCGCAGGGCAATGCTCATCATCATCGACAGCTCATGCACCGGGAAGTGCAGTTTGCCCAAGGGGCTTCAGCAGCTGCTCGATGGCATCTGTGAGCACAATGGGGCTGGTGGTATAGGTCAGCAGGCTGGTGCCCGCGATCAGTGCCATCACACGCACCGCCATCAGGATGGCATAGCGCAGGCCCTCGGCATAAATGGTCAAAAAACCAGATGTGCACCAGCGGTTCGCCCTCGCCTGACACAAAGAACAGGTTCAGCACCGCTGTGAAAGATCACGATGGGCAGGATGGGCTTTAAGGCTCTTGAGGGATCATTTTGCCGGGGAATTTTTGCCACCTTGTACATCACTGCCAAAAAAACAGGATGGAAAGGGCAAGGCCCAGCGGTTGGAAGCTGCAAACAGCAGCACGATATAGGCGACCGTCAGCACAAGTTTCAGGCGCGGGTCGAACCGGTGCACCAGACTGTTGCCCGGGAAGTGCTGGCCAATGGTGATATCTCGCAGCATCCGGCAGCGCCTCCTTTCCTTTCACGCCCTCTTCCCGCGGGGCACAAGGCTCTCGCCTCGCGTCCCGGCGGCGCTTGGCCTCCAGGATCATCTTGACCGCGTAGGGATGGTGTACACCGCCGGGACGTCCACCCCCATCTCCCGCAGCTGGAGGAAAGATTGTAGTCACCTGCGGCACCGACAGCCCCCAGCTCCAGCAGCTCCGGGCACGGGCAAAGACGTTCTCCACCGTGTCATACATCGCGATCTTCTTGTTGCTCATCACCAGCACCCGGTTGGCATACTTGGCAATATCCTCCATGCTGTGGGACACCAGCAGCACAGTGGTACCGGTCTTTTTTGTGGTACTCCTTCACCTCGGAAAGGATATCGTCCCGTCCCTCCGGGTCAAGGCCCGGCAGCGGGCTCATCCAGCACCAGAATACGGGGCTTCATGGCCATCACACCCGCCACGGCCACCCGGCGCTTCTGGCCGCCGGACAGCTCAAAGGGGACTGCGCTCCAGCAGGGCCGGGTCAAGCCGACGAAATCGGCGGCTTCATGCACGCGGCGGTCGATCTCGGCGTCATCCAGCCCCATATTCTTAGGGCCGAAGGCGATGTCCTTATAGCATGTCTCCTCAAAGAGCTGGTATTCCGGATACTGGAACACAAGCCCCGTCAGGAAACGGAAGTCGCGGATCTTCTCCGGGTCTGCCCACAGGTCGCGCCCGTCATCGATGTAGATCTTGCCGCTGGTGGGTTTATTCAGACCGTTCATGTGGGTGATGAGGGTGCTCTTGCCGGAGCCGGTGGCTCCGATGATGCCCACGAAGTCGCCCTCTTCCACCTCAAAAAGCTCACATCGTCCAGCGCGGTGACTGCGTTCGGCATACCGGGGTTGTAGACATAGCTCAGGTGTTCTACCTTAATGATATCTGCCATTTCGTCTGCCCCCTTACTGCAGCAGTTCATACAGCGCCTGTGCGCAGGCGCCGGTGTCGATGATGCCCTCGGCATGGGATACCCGCCTTCACCAGCTCGTCTCGCAGCTCTGCAGCCTGCGGCACGTCCAGATGCAGAGACGCGGACCTTCTCAGTCTGGCTGAACACCTCTTTCGGGGTGCCCTCCATCACCACATGGCCCTTGCTCATCACCAGCACACGGTCGGCCTGGGCGGCCTCTTCCATGTAGTGGGTGATGGACACCACGGTGATGCCCATGTTCTTGTTCAGGTGGTGGATGGTCTGCATCACCTGCTCCCGGCCCCGGGGGGTCCAGCATGGCGGTGGCTTCGTCTAATATCAGGCAGTCCGGGGCCGCATGGCCACAACGCCTGCAATGGCAACGCGCTGTTTCTGGCCGCCGGAGAGGTTGTGAGGAGCCCGCTCCCGGAACTCGTAGATGCCCGCCATCTTCATGGCGTCGTCCACCCGGCGGCGTATCTCCTGGGGCGGCACGCCGAGGTTTTCCGGCGCGAAGGCCACGTCCTCTTCAACGACGTTCGCGACGATCTGGTTGTCCGGGTTCTGGAACACCATGCCGACCTTCTGGCGGATATCGTAAAGTTTTTCCTCGTCCTTGGTGTCCATGCCCTCCACCAGCACACCTGCCGCTCTCGGGCAGCAAAATGGCGTTGAAGTGCTTGGCCAGCGTGGATTTACCACAGCCGTTTGCACCCAGCACCGCCACGAACTCCCCCGCTTCACTTCTGCGCAGATACGCCGTCCAGCGCGTAGACCGGCTGCTCGGCAGTCGTAGCGGAACTTTCAAATTTTTCAGCAGTTAAAATCGTTTCACTCATGCTGTGTTTCTCTTTCCGGTGGTGCGCCCTTCTGCAAAGGGGCTGTACCCCAAATGTACCCCCAGTTCTTTGGCGGCAGCCCCCAAAAGCCGCGTTTCTCAAACCGGGTCACTGCCGTCGCCCGTGACTGAGGGATATCGCGAAGCGATGACGGAAGGAGTTTACTCTTCCCCAGATGGCCGTTGCGCCGCAGGGCACCACGCCGCCGGTGGCCGAGACGGGCAGGCCGATCTCATCACAGCTGGTCTGCCCGCCAAAACGGGGTACCAGCGTGGTCTTGAGCATATACTCCATGACTGCGGGGGACAGACCGGTGGTGTAGCTGTTGACCGCAAAGAAGAGCGGCTTGTCGCTCAGCACCTCTTCGCACTGGCTGATGAGGTCGTAGATGCAGTCTTCCAGCTTCCAGATCTCACCGCCGGGGCCGCGTCCATAACTCGGCGGGTCCATGATGATGCCGTCGTAGGTGTTGCCGCGGCGCTTCTCGCGGGCGACGAACTTGGCGCAGTCGTCCACCAGCCAGCGGATGGGCCGGTCGGCGAGGCCGCTGGCGGCGGCGTTGTCCTTGCCCCATGCCACGATGCCCTTTGGAAGCGTCCACATGGCAGACGGTGGCCCCCGCCGCGGCGCAAGCCAGGGTAGCGCCGCCGGTGTAGCCGAAGAGATTCAGCACCTTTACCGGGCGGCCTGCCGCACGGATCTTTTGAGCGTACCATGCCCAGTTGACGGCCTGTTCCGGGAAAAGGCCAGTATGCTTGAAGCCGGTGGGGCGGACGATAAGGGGTGAGCTTATCCTCCCCTTCGCCGCAGTGGATCTTCCACTTTTCGGGCAGGCGGCGCTTGTACTCCCACTCGCCGCCGCCCTGATTGGAGCGGTGGTATACGGCATCTGCCTTTGCCCACAGGGGGCTTTGCTTCGGGGTCTTCCACACCACCTGCGGGTCGGGCCGGATGAGCAAAGTTTCTCCCCAGCGCTCCAGCCGGTTGCCGTCGGTGGCATCCAGCAGTTCGTAATCTTTCCAAGTATCTGCAGGGCGCATAGCGTTCTCCTTTCTCTTTATCCGTTTCTTACTGCTTCAGAATTCGTTTGTTGATCTTTTCCACGATGCGCTTGGCGCAGCGGTCGATGGCCTCCAGGTCCTGGCCCTCCACCATGACGCGGAGCTTGGGCTCGGTGCCGGAGACGCGCACCAGCACGCGGCCCATGCCCATCAGCTTCTGCTGCTCGTTCTCAATGAAACCGGCCAGAACTTCGTCCTCTTTGTAGGCTTTTTTCTGGGCGGCGTTGGCGGTCACATTCACCAGCACCTGCGGTACTGGGCGTAGATGCCGTTCAGCTCGCTCATCTTCTTGCCGCTCTCAGCCAGCAGCAGGCAGCTTGCCGGCAGTCAGCTCACCGTCACCGGTGGTAGCGTGGTGGAGCAGGATGACGTGGCCGCTCTGCTCGCCGCCGATGGCAAAGCCGTTCTCACGCATGTTTTCCAGCACGTAGCGGTCGCCCACGGCGGTCTTTTCGGTGTTGATGCCCTGACTCTCCATATATTTGATGAAGCCCAGATTGGACATGACCGTAACCACAGCGGTGTCGCCGTCCAGACGGCCTTTTTCCTTCATGGTCATGGCCAGCAGGGCAATGATCTTGTCGCCGTCCATCTCCTGACCCTTTTTCGTCGCAGCCAAGGCAGCGGTCGGCATCGCCGTCAAAGGCAATGCCGCAGTCAAAGCCGCCCTCGACGACAGCCTTTTCCAGATTGTCCAGATGGGTGCTGCCCACGCCCTTGTTGATGTTCTCGCCGTCCGGTGCAATGCCCAGGAAGGTGCACTTGGCGCCCTCCAGCGGGGAACAGCTTCTGTGCCACCACGGCGGAAGCGCCGTTGGCGCAGTCGATGCAGACGTTCAGGCCGGACAGGTCGCCGTGGATGGACTCGTACAAATGGTCCACATAGTCCTGCAGGCCGTCATCGCGGCGGTACAACACGGCCCACCTCGGCACCGGTCTTCAGCTCAATGCCCGCGCAGTCGTTGGTCGATGTAGACCTCGATCTGGTTCTCCACCTCGTCCGGCAGCTTGTAGCCGGTACCGGCAAAGATCTCGATGCCGTTGAACTCCATCGGATTGTGGGACGCAGAGATGACCACGCCGGCATCGGCGTTGTACTTACCCACCAGATAGGCCACAGCGGGCGTGGGCAGAACGCCCAGACTTTCCACATCCGCACCCACGCTGCACAGACCGGCGGTCAGGGCTGCTTCCAGCATATCGCCGGACTGGCGGGTGTCCTTGCCGATCAGGATGCGCGGACGGTGGCCGGTGCTGCCGGTCAGCACCGCAGCAGCGCCGCGGCCGATCTTCATTGCCAGTTCACAGGTCAGGGTCTGCGCCTGGCAACACCGCGCACACCATCGGTCCCAAAATATTTCCCCATAAAAAAATACCTTTCTATACTTTCGATAAAAGCAATCCCTTTCAGGCAGTGCCCCTCAGCATTGCCTGCCCCTCCCGGGGAAAATGGCGAAGCCAAAAGGGGAATAAGCTGTCGAGCCCGGAGACCGAGAGGCACCTGCGTATTCAGAACAAGCTCTGCTGGCCGTTGTCCTCCGGTGCCCTCCCGGACTCCGGGGCATTCATACCCAGATGCTCGTAGGCCAGGCGGGCGCACCGGCCCCGCGGCGTGCGGGTCAAAAAGCCCATCTGCATCAGGTAAGGCTCGCACAGAGGTCTTCCAGCGTCACGGCTTCCTCGCCCAGGGGGCGGCCAGTGTTTCCAGACCTACCGGGCCGCCGTTGTACATCTCGATGATGGCGCGGAGAAGGCTGCGGTCCAGTTCGTCCAGACCCAGCGCGTCCACGTCCATCCGCTTGAGGCTCATCAGGGACACGTCCCGGTCGATGATGCCGTCGCCCAACACGGTGGCGAAGTCGCGCACACGCTTGAAAAAGCGGTTCGCCACACGGGGCGTGCCGCGGCTGCGCTTGGCCAGCTCGTAAGCACCTTCCGGCGTGATGGGCTGGTCCAGGATGCCTGCCGAGCGCTGCTTGATGATCTTGCTCAAAGCTCATCCGGGCTGTACAGCTCCAGCTTGAGCAGCACGCCGAAGCGGTCGCGCAGCGGACTGGTGATCTGGCCCGCCCGGGTCGTAGCACCCACCAGCGTGAAGCGGGGCAGGTTGATGCGGATGCTCTGGGCACTGGGGCCTTTGCCGATCATGATATCCAGCGCATAATCCTCCAGCGCGGGGTACAGCACCTCCTCCACCTGCCGGGACAGGCGGTGGATCTCGTCGATGAACAGCACATCGCCCTCCTGCAGGTTGGTCAGCAGGGCGGCAAGGTCGCCGGGCTTTTCAATGGCCGGGCCGCTGGTGATGCGGATCTGTACGCCCATCTCGTTGGCAATGATGCCCGCCAGTGTCGTTTTCCCAAGGCCCGGCGGGCCGTAGAGCAGGATGTGGTCCATGGGCTCGCCCCGGCGCTTGGCCGCTTCGAGATAGATTTTCAGGTTCTGCTTGACCTTTTCCTGTCCGATGTAGTCCTCCCAGATGCTGGGGGCGGAGGTTGTTTTCCTCGCTGTCCGCCACCGTCATCCCGGGCTGCATCATTTTTGCGCCATAGAGCGCGGTTTCGTCCTGCATGGATTACCTCCTGCCCGCCATGCCCCGCAGGCCAGCTTGATGATTTCTTCCACGGGGAGTGCCGCGTCGATCTTGGAGACGGCAAGCGCTGCCTCGCTCTGGCTGTAGCCCAGCGACACCAGCGCCGCAATGGCCTGACTGCTGCCCTGGGTCGCGGGGTGTCGGCGGCAGTGCCCCTGCCACATCCTCCAGCGAGATGCCATCCACAAACCCCTTTGGCGACCTTATCCTTCAGCTCCAGCACGATGCGCTGGGCCAGCTTGGGGCCAACGCCGGAAGCTGCCTTGAAGGCCTTGTGGTCCCCCGCCGAAATGGCCAGCGCCACACGCTGTGGCTCCATGACGCTCAGGATGGCAAGGCCCACCTTAGGGGCCCACACCGGAAACGGCAGTCAGCAGCTCAAAGCAGCTCTGCTGCTCCTCGGTGGCAAAGCCGTACAGGCTGATGTCATTTTCGGCCACGCTCATCACGGTGTAAAGGGTGGCTTCCTTGCCCCGCCGGGCAAGGCCCCGGCCACGCTGGCCGGGCACTGGGCGTAGTAGCCTACACCGCAGCAGCTGAGCACCACTGCGTTCATGCTTTTTTTCTGACGATTTTTCCTGTCAGACAGTAGATCATTTGAATAAAACCCTCTCAGTCAATGCCTTATGGCATTGCCAGCCCCCCCCTTGTCGCTGCGCGACCTCCCGGCCTTCGGGGAAGTCTTTCCCTCTGCAGGGGGGCTTTTATCGGTTAAATCGGTCCCGCCCCACAACCCGGCGGGTATAGCGGTTGAGCTGGTTGCCGTTGGTGTGACAGAAGGTAATGGCCATTGCCAGTGCATCGGCGGTATCGTCCGGCTTTGGCACAGCGGGCAGATGCAGCAGCACCCGGGTCATTTCCTGCACCTGCTTTTTGACGGCCTTGCCGTAGCCGGTGACCGCCTGCTTGCACCTGCATGGGGGTGTACTCGTAGATGGGCAGACCCGCCTGCGCCGCCGCCAGCAGTATGACCCCGCGGGCCTCGGCTACGCCGATGACCGTGGTCTGATTGTGCTGGTAGAACAGCTTTTCGATGGCCAGCACCTCCGGCTTGGTCCGCTGGATGACTTCCTTGACGCCGGTGTACACCTCGTCGAGCCGCCGCTCGAACGGCACCCCTGCGTCCGTGCAGACCGCGCCGAAATCCACCGGTGTGAACCGGTTTCCCGCATAGTCCAAAACGCCCCATCCCACGATGGCGTAACCCGGGTCGATGCCCAAAACTCTCATTCTGCGATACCTTTCCTATTACTACTCTATTATAGTTTTCTATTATAGCACAACGTCTGGTTGGGGGCAACAAGAAAGCCTGTCGCTCGCCGCCCCAAAACCCGCGCTGCACCGCACAGAAGCCGGGTTTTTGGGTGCTGCCACCACGCTTTTCAAAAAAGTTTTACAATTTTTGGAAAAAAGTCCTTGCTTTTTGGCATCAGATATGGTATTATAATCAAGCCGATTGCGGCACAAACAGAATATGGACGGTTAGCTCAGCTGGTAGAGCATCTGCTTGACGTGCAGGAGGTCACAGGTTCGAGTCCTGTACCGTCCACCATACAGTTCGTACTCTCGAACCCGATTCTTTACGAAAAAAGGGTTCGGGTACGTTTTTGTTTATCGGAGGTTCTGCGGAGGGACTGCTCGGAACGGTAAACGAGCAAAGGCAGGGTATCACCATGACGGTGGTGCCCTGCCTTTTTGCTTTTGAGGAATCAAGTTCGCTTTGTGCGAACTTGATCGCCATCTATATGGCGCATTGATGGCAATTGCTGCGTACGTGCGTACCGGGAGCCTGTACACCTCTGGCAAGGTGTAACACACTAGACTTTGTTCCAAAGTCCGTGTGCTAAGTGCGGTCAAGCCCCCTTAGAATCCCTGCGGCGCGGGCCGCACGTACGCAGGAAAAATGGCAAAATTTCACTATATCGGGGGTGTTCTTTCATTGGAGAGTATGGTATACTCGGCTTAGCCCAGTAAATCGGAATTTGAAGGAAAGGTAAAATTTATCATGAAGTATATTTTTCACATGGTTTTTTGGGACAAACTTCTCCAGTTGGGAAAAAACTATTGATGTAATGGATGATAACTTAGATATAGATTGTCCGAATTTATTCACTGCTCCTTCAAAGGACGAGAAGTCAATTATTCTAATCTTTTATCAAGTGTTTTCTGAATATTGTAAAACATACTTGTAAACCACTTTAATATGGCAATTGTCGTTAGGGGGATTCTCGCATTACAGTATCTGATTGAAAATCCAGATAGAGTCAATTCTGTGGTATTTATCGGGACGCAGTACGCTATGCCTAAAAAAAATGTTGAAAATTCAAAATGCAATCTTTCATATTATGCCGAACAGTGCATTTAAGAAAATGGGACTTGAGAAGAAAGAGGTTATAAATCTTTCCAGTTCAATGATGAATTTGAATTTTCAACAGGATTTACACAAAATAGAATCTTCTGTCCTTGTTATTTGTGGTGAAAGAGATAAAGCCAATATGAAGGCTTTTTACAATTAAAAATTGATACCTAATGCACAATTTATTCAGAATACAGGACACGAAATAAATATGCGGCTCGAGAAAATTAGGTAGGTATCCGTATTAAATGAGTTTTTTTATGCGAAAATATCAGTTTGTCGTACTCGTTCCCTAGCAGGGTTTGGGGCAGGCACGCCCCAACAAGAAGCTGTCCCAAAGGGGCAAGAATTTTTTCAAGAATTGAAAATTTGGGCCACGGGACGGTTCTTGCTTTCGCTGCGTTTCGTAATTTTTTACATTTCATTGCTCCCGTCAATCTGATTGTTGACAAACTACGCTTAACTCGATACTATAAAGGCAACCCGAACATACTGCCAAGGAGGTGCAACCATGACCGCCGTAATCTACGCCCGCTATTCTTCCGACAGCCAGCGCGAAGCGTCCATTGAAGCAGCTGCGCGGCTGCCGACTACGCCGAGAAAGAACGGTATCACCGTGGTCGGCACCTACATCGACCGTGCCTACTCCGCCAAGACGGATGACCGCCCGGACTTCCAGAGGATGATTAAGGACAGCACAAAAAGAAAATCTTCGATGTAGTTCTGGTCTGGAAAACCGCTTTGCCCGGGAATCGGTTCGATGCCGTGAACTACAAGTACCAGCTGGAAAAGAACGGTGTCCATCTGTTGTCTGCCATGGAACCCATCTCGCAGGGGCCTGAAGGCATTATGGTGGAGGGAGTATGCTGATTGGCATGGCGGAATACTATTCCGCCGAACTCGCCCTGAAAGTGGCGCGCGGTGAGCGCGAAAATGCCCTCCAGTGCAAGTACAACGGCGGCGTGGTGCCGCTGGGCTTCACCATTGGCAAGGAGGACAGGCTGTACCATATCGACCCGGAAACGGCTCCATTGTGCAGGAGATCTTCAGCCGGTACGCCGACGGCGAACCGGCTGAGAAGATTGCCACATCCCTGAACGAGCGTGGCCTGCGTACCCGCACCGGGAAGCCGTTCGTAAAGAACAGCTTCTTCCAGATCTTCCGCAACCGCCGCTACATCGGCGAATACCGCTACAAGGACATTGTGACGCCGGGCGGCATTCCGGCTATTGTTGATCAGGACTTGTTCGACCGGGTGCAGCAGCGTTTCGAGCAGAACAGGATCGCCCACGGTCGGCCTGCAAAAAAAGAGGATGTGAGCTATCTGCTGCCCACTAAGCTGTTCTGTGGCAAGTGCGGCACCCTGATGGGCGGCGAAAGCGGCACCAGCCACATGGGAAACACCTACTATTACTACAAGTGCGGCAACGCCAAGCGCCACGGCAAGGCGCACTGCAACCTGAGAGCCATCCCGCAAGGAGCCGCTGGAACGGTTCGTGGTGGATACCGCCATTAAGGTGATTTTCAGCGATGAAATCATCGAACGGCTGATAGATTTGGTCATGGAAGCCCAGCAGAAGGAGAACACCCGGCTGCCTGTTCTGAAAGAGCAACTCCGGGATACGGAGAAACGACTCGCAAACCTTCTGGAAGCCATTGAGCAAGGCATCCTGACCCCGACCACCAAGCAGCGGTTGGACGAGCTGGAAGCCCGGAAAGAAGCCCTGAACACCAGCATTCTGGAAGAAGAGCTGAAAAAAAGCCAGTCCTGACCCGCGAATGGATGCGGTTCTGGTTTGAAAAAATTCCGCAAAGGGTGACATGAGGGACATGGAACACCAGCGGCAGATCATTGATATCTTTGTCAACTCGGTCTACGTTTTTGACGACCGGGTCGTGCTCAATTTCAACTTCACGGACGATTCCAAAACCATCTCCCGTGAAGAGGTGTTGGGTTCGAGTGCTGTGGACAATGCTCCACCACATCCCAGGCCATTCGGTCTGGGGATTTTTTTGTCATTCGCCAGCCGGAACTGCAAACCGAGAATTTCACTCTTATCAGGGGTGTTCTTTCCTTGGCGGGTGTGGTATACTCGGCTTAGTGCAACAAATCGGAATTGGGAGGCTCGAATCATGTGGAATGAATTAGGCATCAGCAGTGGAACCACAATCATTATTTGATCGCGCTGTATTACGTTATCAAATGGGCAGTGAAAACGGCATCAAAAGAAGCCTACTGTGCTATCACGGGAGAAAACCAATGAAGATATCAAAACGAAAAAGAGCTGAAAAAAGAACTTGGCTCAGATTCAGAAGATCAATAAATCTGCGCTCGTTCCCGGCAAAGAGCAGCGCACAAAACCCATAAAGGAGATGCTTCCCCATGGAATACAAACGTTTTTGGCAATAAGATCATTGTCCGCATCGACAAGGACGAGGAGATCCTAGAACAGGTCAAAAAACTTGCCCTGAAAGAAAACATCCGCCTTGCCGCCGTGCGGGCATAAGGGCCACCAACAGCTTTACGGTAGGCGTATATAATGTAGCAGAGAAGCAATACTACGCCAACAGCTTCAGCGGCAGCTTTGAGATCGTGTCCCCTGACCGGCACCATCAACACCATGAACGGTGAATTCTACCCCACCTGCACATGGCGCCGGAAACGACAAAGGGCGAGGTGTTCGGCGGGCATCTGAACCGGGCGGTGGTCAGCGCCACCTGTGAGATGGTGGTGGTGGATGTTCTGGACGGCACGGTAGACCGCCAGTACGACCCTGTTACCGGGCTGAACCTGTTCAAGTTCTGAGCTTCTTTTCAAAAACAGAAAGTCCGCTGCGCGGTGTCTGCGCAGCGGACTTTTGTTTATAGCTCTTCGCGCCGGGTGTAGGGCGTCATGCCGTGGTCGGCAGGGTCGTAAACTTCAGCACGGTAATGTAGTTTTTCCTGAAAGTGGCACAACACGGTCTTTAAAATGCCGCTCAGCTGCCCCTTTACCGTGATGGTGGACAGGACAAAGTCTGCCACCAGCTGCACCGTCTCCGGCTGCAGCTCAAAGCACAGGCCCACCGCCAGCATAGGGGATGACGATCTGCGGCGCCTGCAGCGGCACCGCGCTGCCCAGCTTTTCCAGTACCGGACGGCTCAGCGCCGAGGCTGCCTGTACGCAGCGCTCCACCTTTTCCTGCGGGAAGCGCTGCATCAGTTCCATGCTGCGCAGCTGCGCCGCCACGGCGGCATCGTCACGCACGATGCCCCTCTCGGGTCACCTCTTCCTCCGTGCGGGTGGTCGCGCATTGCAGCATACAGCGCATGGCGTCCTCGTAGTCCTTAGTAGGTCTGACGGTCGCAGAACAGGTCCATCATGGAGCGCAGCACGGCATCGGTCTCCTCGGCGACCGCCAGCCGCCCGAAATCTATCGGCGTGCCTTCCATCCCTGCGCTGCGGTCGTTCAGTGCCTGCAGCTCCTCCGGGATGACCGTGGAGGGCAGGAAGCGGTCATTGCCGTTGCGGTAAAAAGCCCCAATACTCTGCGGGCAGGATGCGGGGAATGACATCGCCGCTGGAAACGATATTGAAGATATTGCTGGTGCCCCAGTCCTTTTTCAGTCTGCCGTCTGCCGCGTGGTTGTTGTCATAATCCTGCTGCAAATCGGGGCAATCTGCCGCCGTCAGGGGACGCCGGGGCGGCAAAGGTGCATAGACAAAGGTGTTTTCTTTCCAGCTGCGGCAGCTTTGGCGGGCGAACGCGCCGCCACAAGGTTAACCACACCGCCGCCCCGGCTGTAACCGCCCATCCAGAGCTTTCCAGGGTGCCCAGCGGCTGGCGCTTTGCCGACGTCTGAACGTATCCTCGTATTTTTTCAACCAGCTGCCGCGCCCGTCACAAAGCCGACGTGGGCGCTGCCCGGCCCCTGCATGAAGGTTGCCGGACCACTCGGCCCCGTAGCCGGAGCCACGCAGGAACGCCCCGATAATGGTCACCTGCCTGCCGCCGCGCACCAGCGTTTTGCGGGCAACGGCGCAACCCCACAGTGTCCGGGGTGTCGTTCAGGCTGTGGGTATAGTTGAACAGCTGCACCTCAGTAAAGCCCAGCTTTGCAAAGGCGTCCCGGATATGGTCGGCGCGGCCGACCTCGCCCTCCATCCAATAGCGCTGGTCGCTCTCCCACGGGCAGTCGGCGGCTACCGCCATGCCCAAGGTGGCCAGCGCCAACTGGTTGTCGTACTCCGTGGCAGGGTGGTCGAACAGGCTGTCGCTTTGTAATAGTAGTCGTGCCGCAGGTCGGCACCGCAGCGGTCGCTGCGGTACCACAGTGTCCATAGTAGTCGTCCGGTACAGCGCGCCCGACCAGCGCCGTAGCTGCCCCCCCAGCCTGCGGCAGCGCCGGTGCAAGCGTCCCCGCTGCAAGGGTCACCGCAAGGCCCTTGCAAAAATCCCGTCGTTTCATGGTTTCATCCCCCCGCATCCTGCCCTGCGGGTCGTGCCCCCGCAGCGCTTTTTATAGTATAAACCTTTTTTTGCCGTAGGATGCAATTTTTTACCTGCGGTGGCAGACGCGACGATTTAGAACGCCCTCCGCTTGCGCTCTGGGCATAATCAGCGGAATTGGATTTTTATTCCGGGATTCAATGAAAAGCCCGCGGGCTTTCTGAATCCCTTTCACAGGAGGGGGTCGTAAAGAAAACGGCATTTGCAGCGCCGCTTTCTGCGAAAGCGCGGCGCTGCGGGCGGGCGCTTGCGCCCCCTCGGGGGAGCTGTCGCGCAGCGACTGGAGGGGCTTTTGAATCGGCGGAGCCGGAAAAAAACGGTTAAAAGATCTTCACGCCGAACAGGCGTGAATCTTCAGTTTTTTCCGGTGTAGCCCTCCTCTTTAGGTTAAAAAGGCGAGCAGCCCCTTTTCGTGGCTCCAGCGCGTCGAAATCGCTGGTGGTTTTCTGGTTCTCTTTTGCCACCAAAAAGAGAACATCCCTCGGCTACCACCTCCTACCCCAAAGCCGCTGCAACTGCCGCTTTTTCTCTACACTCTCTGTAAAAAAATCAACCGGGAAGCT
>VOFK01001665.1_pt1 | contig 20026 bp, 38 predicted proteins | sample 5384121 | NCBI WGS metagenome assembly VOFK01 (sample SAMN12384730, study PRJNA508395) | human gut metagenome | isolation source: healthy gut J | host: Homo sapiens | reverse complement strand
CACATGTATTAAGCTTCCCCTAGGGACAGGCTCACGGAGATAGACGGAATAACAGTGAAAAAAGCGGAAAAAATATCTCAGGAGTTCAAAACCACTTTTGCCGCAAGGTCTCTTATGTCATATCTTAACAAATTCGAGATAGAAACTTCTTATGGCATAAAGGCGTGGAAGCGTTGGGGCAACACTGCCGAGCAGATTATAAAATCTAACCCTTATGTGCTTTGTATTCACGGTGTCGATCTGTCATTTTCCCGTGCGGACGCAGTTGCGGCAAAAGTCTGATATCCCTGCTGACAGCGGGTGCAGGATAAAGGCAGGCATTACATATATTCTAAGACAAAACGCTGACCAAGGTCATACCTGCCTGCCTTTAGACAGTCTTGTGAAAACAGCGGTGAGTTATCTTGATGTTGATGAAAAGCTTATAAAAAAAGTAATCGAGGATGAAACTGAGGAGGAAAACCTCTACTATTACGATAAGCATGGCAGACGTTTTTGTTATGCTTGCAGATTTCTACAAAGCTGAGGACTACATAAAGCAAGGCGTCTTGCCATAATGCGGCAGATCTCTTATGACAATAAGATAGACTTTTCCGAAGTAATGATCTTGAAGAGGAAAATAGTGGCATACAATATGAAAAAAATACAGCGTGAAGCCATAAATCTTGCACTGTCAAAGGGTTTTCTTGTGCTGACGGGAGGACCAGGTACAGGAAAGACCACAACGCTCAACGCTATAATTTCTCTTTATCAGCAGCAAGGGGCTTAACGTTATGATATGTGCGCCAACAGGCAGAGCCGCCAAAAGGCTTTCTGACCTTACGGGATTTGACGCAAAAACTATCCACAGGCTTCTTGAAGTGAAGCATACAAGCGGTGACACACTTGCGTTTATACATGATGAAAAACAATCTTCTCGATTGTGACGCTTTGATAATCGACGAGATGTCCATGGTGGATTCCTGCCTTTTGAAGCCGTTTTGAGAGCCATAAGCGTTACCTGCAAGCTCGTTCTGGTGGGGGACAGCGATCAGCTTCCGTCAGTAGGTGCAGGAAATGTGCTAAAGGATATTATTGACAGCGGAGTAATGTCTGTTGTAACACTAAAAGAGATCTTCAGACAGGCACAGGAGTCTGAGATTGTTATGAACGCCCATAAGATAGTAAACGGCGAGCATATCGACCTAGCCAGCAAGGATAAGGATTTCTTTTTTATGCAACGGCTTGAATATGGAGAACTTCAGGATCTTGTGGTGGAGCTTTGCAAAACAAGGCTGCCAAAAGCCTACGATTACTCGCCCATGACGACATTCAGGTGCTTTCGCCTACACGTAAAGGTCCTGCGGGTACTGTGGAACTAAACAAGCGTCTACAGCAGGGGAGCTTAATCCTCCTGCCGCAGGAAAATCAGAGGTCAAGACCCCTGTTTATACTTTCAGAAAAGGTGACAAGGTCATGCAGACCAAGAATGATTATGAAATTCTTTGGAAAAAGTATATAACCGAGGACAAGACCGAAAGTGGCGCAGGTATTTTTAACGGCGATATAGGCATAATAATTGCAGTGAACAAGATACTTAAAACTGTGACTATAGATTTTGAGGGCAGAATAGCTGTCTATGACAAGCAAATGCTGGATAATCTGGAGCTTGCCTATGCCATAACAGTGCATAAAAAGCCAAGGTTCTGAGTTTGATGTTGTCATTCTCACTGTATTCGGTGGATTTGACAAGCTTTATTACAGAAATCTGCTTTATACGGCTGTGACAAAGAGCAAAAAAGAATGCTTATAATAGTTGGCTCGAAAAAGCGTGTTGATTTTATGATAGATAATAATAAACGCACTTTTGAGGTATACTGCGCTTAAAAATATGCTAATGGAGCTTGTAGAGGGGTGACGACAGTGGTCAGCAGACGCTTGATATATAAATTTCTGCTTGATTTTGTTTATCCTAATCGTTGTCCCTATATGTGGAAGTTTTATAAAATGGGACGAGCTTTTGTGCAAAAATTGTGAATGTAAGCTGCCTTTTCATAAAAAAGAAATATTGTGCGAAAAGTGCGGCAAGGATAAGTGCCTAAATCATGATTCACTACATTTTGATAGGATTTATACTCTTATGAGATATGAGGATATCTGCGTGAAAGCAATATATCAGCTTAAAAACGACAGACAGCTTAATTTTGCGGAATATTCTGCGAAGCTTCTGGGTAATGTGCTAAGAGAAAATGGTATCGCACAGCAGGCGGATATCATCACATCAGTGCCAATGCACAGATCAAAACGCCGTAAAGGGGATATGATCAGGCACAAAAGCTTGCACACTTTTACGGCTATGGAGCTTGGGATAAGAGAAGATCATCGTCTGCTTGGACGGACAAGAGATACCGCAGAACAGCATACTTTGACTGCCGCTCAACGAAAAAACTCATGCGGAGGATATTTATTATTCTCTAGCGAAACACGCTGACATAAAGGCAAAAATATACTGCTTTTTGACGATGTTTACACAACAGGTGCAACTCTCAATGTCTGTAGCAGGCTGTTAAAAGAGATGGGTGCGAAAAAGGTGTTTTGTGCAGCTATCGCCACCACCTTGCTCGATGAAAAACACAAAGAATAAAACAGGCCGCCTTCGGTATAATAATATCGGGAGGCGGTCTTTATGATAACTGAGGAACAGTTTGCGGCGATAAAAAGACTTATCGTGTCTGAAAACTGCATGATAGACAGGTTTGAGCATTATGTGAGTGAGATAAAAAGAGCCGCAGCTAAAGGCAGATATGCAAAAGCTTACAGCGGCTTTGAAAAATCAGCGTTCAGGGTTGCTCACAAGTCTGGAGGATAACAATGGTAACTGACGGAAATATAATAAAAAGAAGCAAGATTTTTGTCAAGGCGTATTCAAAGGAGTTTTTGTCAGACCTACAGTGATCTATGCGGAAGTCCTTTTGCGGAGTGTATAAAAAAGTGCGCTTGACGGTCAGCTTAGAATAGCAGAGAAGCTTGAAAGTCTTGAAAAAAACATACTGTGACAAAAACCAAGCTGCCAATTGCAGACAGTATTGATGTGAACAGATTTTTTTATATAAGAACAGGGAAGATATGAAAGTAAAAAGTCCGCAGATGCTCGTCTGCGGACTTTTTTTATTTTGATATATGTACGTCAAGTTGGTCGAATGGTATGGAAATGCCGTTTGCGTCAAAGCGTTCCTTTGCCTCTTTGAGAAATTTGTATCGTATCTCCCAGTAAGCATCGGTCGGTATCCATACACGCATGATAAGGATTATAGCGCTTGCGCCATGCTCGCAGACAGCCACAAGCGGCTTGTCAGGCTCGTTTATAACCCTTGGCTCATCATCCAGCATCTCACGGAGGATAGCCATTGCCGTGTTGTGGTCGTCATTGTAGCTGATAGAGAATTTCAGTTCAAGGCGACGTTTGTCGTCAGCAGTTATATTCGTAATAGTCGATTGTGAAACAACTCCGTTTGGTATAAATATCATCTTATTCTCAAGGGTCTTTAAGGTGGTGTAAAAAAGTATAGAGATAGCGTCAACAGTTCCCTCTGAGTCGCCTATTTTTACATAATCACCGCATTTAAAAAGGCTTTGAAAAAAAAAGTATGATAAAGCCGCCTGCGACGTTTGAAAGACTGTTTTGAAGAGCAAGACCGATAGCAAGACCTGCTGCACCGATAGTTGCGACTATTGATGACATAGGTACTTGAAGTGCAGAAAGTGCCATTACTATTATTATAATAAGTAATACAGTGTGTACCACAGATGTGAGAAATTTATGTATAGTCACGTCTGTTCGACGCATGCTCAAACCTTTGTGCATGACCTTCAAAACAAGCTTGTCAAGAAGTATTCCTAAAAGAAAAATAACAGCCGCAGCTATAAGATGTGGGGTAAATTCCTCAAAGCCAATTCAAAAATCTGTCAGACAAAAAAATCATCTCCGTAACATTATTATGTAAAGATATTATAACATCTTAACATGATATTTGCAAGTGTTCCCAATATATAAGTTTTTTTAGCGTATTTATGCACTTTTTTATCAGAAATCATAACAAAAATATGTACTGGTTCGCGTAAGAAAGCAGTACGGAAAGACCGCCGACAGTCAGGGCTCCAAGCGGGATCAAGAATGCACCTGCAAGTGCTACGGCAGCGTAAATAATGTTGTTTACGAAACGGGTGGACGGATTGGTAAGGCTGCTGTAAAATACGGCTTTCTGGCTGTATTCTTTGAGTTCTTTATTGATCTCATCAAAAACGCTTTGAAGCCTTGTCCTCATATCCGAATGCCTTGACAACCTTCTGATTTCCGATCATTTCCTCGATCAGAGCAGTCTGTTTTCCACGAGTTTCACTCTGCTTTTTAAACATGGTAAAAGAGCGTGAGGAAATAAATTTTTTGCCACCAGGAAGCTGAGTGGTGTCAGAAGGATGACCATCAAAGTGATCCACACGTTCTTGGAAAACATAAAAATCAAAGTTACAACAATCGTTACAATTCCGGAAAACAACTGGGTAAATCCGAGCAGTAATCCGTCAGAAAGGATATCGGTATCGGCAATGATACGGCTCACAATATCGCCGGTGCTGTGCTGGTCCAGATAAAGAAAGCGGAAGTTTCTGGATGTGGCGGATTGCCTGGGAACGGATATCCTGTACAATATGATAAGTCATGCGGTTATTGACAAGGTTTCATGATCCAGATTGCGGCTGCGGCGATCACTACGAACAGAAGAATCTGCTTCAGATAGAGCCACATCTGGGTAAAGTTTACATTGTGTGCTGCTACGATCTCATCGATCGCATTACCGAAGAGAACCGGCACATAAAGCTGAAGAACCACTGATATTCCGGCAAGGATGATGCTGAGGATCAGGAGGATCCAGTATTTTCCGATATATTTAAAAAACTTTTTCATTACACTGTCTTTTTTCATACCTACATCTCCCTCTTTCATATTTTTTGCACGGTCTTCCGGGAACTGTGAGAAATAGATCTCACGATAAACTTCGCAGGATTTCATAAGTTCATCATGTGTACCGGATCCGGCGAGTTCTCCATTATCTAATACTAAAATCTTGTCTGCCTGGCGGATGCCTGCAACCCTCTGGGATACCAGGAAGGTTGTTGTCTCTCCTTCCAGTCCTGCGAGGGCTTTCCGAAGTGCTGCGTCAGTTGCAAAATCAAGTGCGCTTAAGCTGTCGTCGAGGATCAGTATTTCCGGCTTTTTCACAAGAGCGCGGGCAATGGTAAGACGCTGACGCTGTCCACCGGAAAGTTCTTTCCGTTCTGCTCGAGCATGAAATCAAAGCTGTCCGTCTTTTCCTTCTACGACTTCTTTTGCCTGTGCAACTTTCAGTGCATTCCAGATCTCGGAGTCAGATGCATTTTCATTTGCCCCATTTCATGTTATCGCGGATGCTTTGCCTTTGAAAAGGACGGAGCGCTTGTACGATTCCGACCTTGTCGTGGATTTCCTGATTGGTGAGCTCTTTTTACATTGCGTCCATTCAAAGTTTAACGGTTCCGCAGGTTACATCATAGAAACGGGAGATCAGGCTGACCAGAGTGGATTTTCCGCATCCGGTACCACCGATGATACCGACTGTCTGCCCCTTTTTTACAGAGAAACTGATATCAGAAAGGCTTGATGCACCGGCACCTGCATAGGTGAAGGATACCTTGTCGAATTCGACTTCATTTGCAGAAGGATCTGCCTTTGCAGAAGGGGTTTCCGGATAATGCATGGTAGTCCTGATATCCAGGACACCGGCTACACGGTCTGCACATGCCATCGACTTATTCAGCGTGATGATCAGCGAGGCCAGCTTGATCAGCTCGACGATCATCTGTGCCATGTAGTTGTAAAGCGCGACAACCTGTCCCTGATGCATGGTTCCGAGATTGACCTGGAGTCCTGCTCTTGCGATCAGGATGACAGTTGCAATGTTGATCAACACGTAGGTAAATGGATTTAACAGGGCGGAAATTCTTCCGACAAATTCATTTAACCTGGTCAGTTCGGTGTTGCTCTTTTTTCAAATTCATTTACCGACTCTTCTTCGCGGCAAAATGCGCGGATCACGCGGACACCTGTCAGATTCTCACGGGTAAGTCCTGTGACGCGGTCAGGGCATGCACTTTTTTTTGAAAAAGCGGGATGCTGACCAGCATAATGAAAATGACGCCGACAAATAAAGAGGGATCGCTTGGACAACGAATACCAACGCATTTAAAGTTGATCGTAAATGCCATGATCATCGAACCGATTACGATAAACGGACTTCTCAAGAAGAAGACGAAGTCCCATGTTGATGCCGTTCTGGACCTGGTTGATATCATCGGTCATCCGTGTGATCAGGGTGTCCGTACCAATCGTATCAAGTTCGGTAAATGAAAAGCCCTGAATGTGGTCAAATACGGCCTGTCTTAAATTGGTTTGCACAGCCGACACTCGCTCTTGCAAAAGCAAAATACTGTGCGGTAAAACTGCAGCTAAGACCGACTGCAGCCATGAGGATCAGCACCAGGAACATCTTTTACGATGTAGCCGTGGTCATTGTTTGCAATACCAATATCAATGATCTTGGCGACAACCACCGGAACCAAAAGGTCAAATACGACTTCCAGCAGTTTGAATAATGGTGCAAGAATACTTTCCATCTTGTATTCTTTCAGATAAACCCAAAGTTTCTTCAAACACACTCACTCCTGTTCTTTACTTCTTAGTTTTTTTCTTGACCTACTCATTATAATGCGCTACCATCAATATGAATAATATTGTTTTTATGACAGCTTAATATAAAAAAAAAGTATAACAATGTGAGTGGCAAAAAAGGTATTTTGACCCCTTTGATACCAGATTGCTACGTGCTTTGCACTCTCGCAATTCTAAAAACATTCGTAATCCGCTCATTTTTCTTTTCAAAAAATGGCTTCTTACTCATGTTTTTGGCGGGTCCCAAGTTCAAAAATCCTCCTGCAAGCAAGCTTGCATCGGATTTTTGACCTTTTGACCCTGGTATCATCATATAACTAAACGGAGGGAAAAAAGAAAATGGAACTCAGACAGCTGGAATATTTCCGGGAAATCGCGAATACGGGAAGCATCAATGAAGCGGGAGAAAGCTCAATATGTCATGCAGCTATCAGATCAGGCAGTTGGAAAATGAACTGAACGTGCAGCTGTTTGAGCGTACCCATAAAGGGGTGATCCTGACGGCGGCAGGTAAGCTTTTGTATGACCGTGCGGGAGCCTTCTGGATTATGCCAGATCGACAGAGCTTGAGGTGTCCCAAACGGGTAAAAAAAAGGGTTCTGAGAATCGGGATCACGCCGACGACGGTCGGCACAGTCATGCCGTTTATCGCAGAATTTTCAAAGAAAAATCCCGACGTGAATTTTGAGGTTCACGACGGGATCACGTATACGTTATATGATTATCTTCAGGAAGGGATCATCGATATTTCGGTTGTCCGCACGCCGCTCCGGCTGGATGATGTGGAGTCCGCAGTCCTGCATTCGGAGCCGATGATCGCTGTCTCCAATCCGAGATGCCTTCAGAAAGGCGGAAATCGCTCATTCTTGAAGAGTTAGTCCACAGACCGTTAATTCTCTACCGGCGCTATGAAAAAGCTGATTATGGATGCATTTCACGCGCAGAATCTGGTTCCGAGGTGTTCTGCCTGTGTGATGATGCCAGGGGCGCTACCCTCTGGGTGAAGGAAGGGCTTGCCACGGCGATCTTTCCACAGTCCATGGAGCCGCTTTGCGAAGGGGCTGACTTGTCAGGTGCTTGATGAACCGGATCTGGTGACGAAGATCCTTCTGATCTGGCAGAAGGGGCGGAAGCCGACGGCGGTGGTGCAGGATTTTATGGATGTCTGTCTGAAATAATTTAAACCGTATCAAAAAAATAATAATCCTTAGTTTATTTTTTTTTGATACGGTAAAAATAATTGTAAAGACGGATTCTCCATGTTCTGGCAGGTGGAAGCGATAAACATCAGTATGATCGATTTACGAATTGTTTTTCGATTATACTGCTTTTTCAAAGTCTGTCCCTATACCCATTTTCACTTCAAATGTCGTTCCGCTATGCTTATTTGTATAAACTTCAATCGTTCCGTCATGAACCCGCACAACTTCTCGCACCATCGCAAGGCCAAGCCCCACACCTCCGAGTTCCCGGCTTCTTGACTTATCTACCCGGAAGAACGGTTCGAAAGATCTGCTCCCCTGAATGCTTCATCAATTCCATTTCCCGTATCTGCAACCGTCAGAACAACTTCATTCTTCTCTCCTTATTGCCGATACCGTAACGGATCCATTTTTCCCGATTATATTTAATCGCATTTTCCACAAAGATTATATAGCATTCTGTAAATCAGAATATCACTTCCGATCAAAAATAATTCTTCATCATCAGCCTTTGCTCCTGCTCCCTGTGTCTTCTGTATCAGTTCAATATTCTTCTCTTGCGCCAGCGGTTCCAAATCTGCCAGCACCTCCTCTATCAGACTATGGAGCTCAATTTTGTCATTTCGCGCTACGGTCTGTAATTCGCTCATATCCAAAAGCGTTCGGACCAACTTGCTAAGACGTTCATTCTGCTCCGTTACCATCTGAATTGTCTCTTCTGCCACTGCGGTACTCTCCGGATGTTCTGTTGTATGGTATAGATCCAGTTGTGCCTGGATTAAAGCCAGTGGAGTACGTAACTCATGTCTTTGCATTTCCCGTAAACTGACGCTGTGTCTCAAATGATTCTGAAAGCCGCATAAGCATTTTATTGTAAGATATGCGAAGTCTGTCCAACTCTGTAATCTTATTTTCTCCGATTATACAATCCGTCAGATTCTGTGCCTGAACTTTTTCCACTGTCTCTGAAAATTTCCTGAGTGGTTTCAATGCCCGTCCACTGATAAAATACGTCGCTGCGCCGCCAAACAGCGCTACAATAGCAGTAATCAGAAGGCTTCTGCTTCTATAGTCTGATTTGGAGTTATAAACCTTCATGGAAAACTGTGATACAAAATCATCCCATTCATCATCCGGAATATCAATGTACACCGCTTCCGGCGCTGTGCCCTGATCCGTGATGGACTCCTGAAGCGTATCGAAATAATAGACGCCGTTTTTATATAAGAAAAAGGTAAGACATCCGCATAATATGGTGATCAACACTGTTGTAAGAAATTTAATTTCCACTGAAGTGATATTTTTCTTCATGCTCTGCTATCTCCTCCTATCTTATAGCCCTCACCGATTTTATTCACGATTGGATCATATCCGAGTCCTGCTTTCAGTTTTTTTCTCAAAGAAGACATATGTACTCGGATAGAACCGCTGAAACTGTCCACAGAAGAATCCCAGACATGCTCGATCAGCTTCTTCCTGGCTGACCGGTCTTCCCTGATTTAAAAGGAAGATATTCTAAAATTCCATTTTCTTTTTCTCGTCAACGCAACCGGGTTATCGTCTGCATATGCAACCCTTTCTCTCGTAATCAAAATCGTAGTTTTCCACATTCCAGGCAGATATTTTTTTTGTACAAATTTTCTTCTTGTCAGGCTTCTCACGCGAGCCTCCAGCTCCTGCAAATGAAATGGTTTTTCCATATAATCATTCGCTCCTGCATCTAGCCCTCAACTTTATCTGCGATCTGACTTCTAGCAGACAAAATCAGTACCTTTGTCTCTTCATTTTCTTTGGAAGTTCCCCGAAGAATATCCATTCCATCCATCCCGGGAAGATTAAGATCCAGCACAATCAGATCATACATTTCCGCATAAATCATATCCAATGCTTCTTCTCCGTCATTGCACGTATCCACTTCATATCCGGCCTGATGCAGGCTTTTTGCAATCATATCACATAATTTTTTCTCATCTTCAACAACTAATAATCTCAATTTACTTTTCTCTATTTCCTTAACAGGGATTTTACACCCCCCATTGTATAATGTAGTCACTGAACGGTCAATAAACCGACTTTGAGCAAATAACATTGAAAGGAGCAGTTACTATTTACAGTAACAAGTGGTATCTTAATGAAATCAGAAAAAGCAACACAAATTTTTTTTACTTGCAGCCGGTCTTGTATTTTTTTCCTTGCCGGGATTTACCGTGGAGAAGCTGCAACTATACTCAGTAAGGCAATAAAATTATGTATGGAGTGTGTCGGAATTGGATAAGAAAATGAAATCAAACAAAAACTCTCTGGTCGGCTTCCGCGGATGTATTCAGGCAACTGCTACACTGCTGAGCAATCTTCATATTCCGAATCTGTTTAAAGGGAAAATTTATCAGGGAAAAGCAAAGACAATGTGCGTGCCGGGACTAAACTGTTACTCTTGTCCTGTCCGCCACAGGTGCCTGTCCGATCGGAGCTTTTCAGGCTGTAGTCGGTTCTTTAAAGTTTAAGTTCACTTATTACATCACAGGCTTCTTCATCCTGTTAGGTGTTTTGCTGGGACGGTTTATCTGTGGATTCCTCTGTCCATTTGGATGGTTCCAGGATCTGCTGCATAAGATTCCGGGCAAGAAACTATCTACTGCCAAACTAAAACCTCTGCGGTATCTGAAATATGTGATTCTGGTCGTCTTTGTTATACTACTTCCGGCATTTGTAACCAATTCACTGGGGATGGGCGATCCATTCTTCTGCAAATACATATGTCCACAAGGCGTACTTGAAGGTGCAATTCCACTGGCACTTGTTAATTCGGGAATCCGCGCGGCACTCGGACACTTTATTTACATTTAAGTTCACAGTCCTTGCGCTTTTCATCATCCTGAGCATCCTGTTTTACCGTCCATTTTGTAAGTGGATCTGCCCGCTGGGTGCTGTTTACTCACTGTTTAACAAAATATCATTACTTAAGATTAAGGTGGATCCTGAAAAATGTGTTAACTGTCAAAAATGCAGCCATGCCTGCAAAATGGATGTAAATGTAGTAGACACACCGGATCACCCGGAATGTATCCGATGTGGGAGCATGTATGGCGAAAGCCTGTCCGACAAATGCGATCTGCTATCATTACGGATTTTCAGGCAAGAAAACAGGCTGAAAATAAATAACTAAGCAAAAATGAATCAAATGATATTCAAAAGGAGATTTAAAATCATGAAAAACAAAACACTTAGAACAAACTCAATGAAATTAAAAAGTAATTGCTGCATCCCTTGCCGTTTTCATTCTTTTTGCATTCACAGGTTGCAAAAACTTCATCCGGTTCCGCAACAACTGAAAATACTCAAAGCAGGAAGATACTTCCACAACAGATTCAAGCAGTTCGGGTGATCTGAATGAAAAAAAGCTGAATGACCTTTACCAACAGGAAAACCAGATCTTTGCAGATCACAAAGATGTGTGGGACAAAAGCATTTGGCTTTATGAGCAAGAACATTGACGATGATACCAAGAATGAAAACTATGCGGACTTTCTTTGCAAATATAATAGAATCAAATAAAGATTCTTTCTCCGAAGAAGAATATGCTACTCTGAGTAAAGACATTGAAACGATCCGCGGTATTGAAGAAGAAATTGCAAAAACTTGAAAAAGAAATTGCCGAGCTGATTCTTCCAGCAGTAGTTCCTCCGGCACAGATGACTCTACAGGTGTGTTTCACGGTTTCAAAGGGAAAAGATCTGGATGGAAATGATGTCGATGACAGTTTTTTCGCTAAAAAACAAAGTTACAGTTGTAAATTTCTGGTTCAGTGGATGCAAGCCATGTGTCGAGAGCTCTCCAAGCTGAATGAATTAAATGAGAAACTCAAAGAAATGGGCGGCGAAGTTGTTGGTATCAATACAGATACATTAGATGATAATCAGGATGGAATCAAAGAAGCGAAAAGAAATCCTGAAAGCTCAGGGTGCTTCCTACAAGAACCTGACTTTCGATTCCAATTCAACCGTCGGAAACTATGCTGGAAACATCATGGCATTCCCTGACAACAGTTCTTGTAGATAAAGACGGAAATATCGTTGGGGAACCTTTCATGGGCGGAATTGATGATCAGTCAAACTACGATCAGCTGATGAAGCAGATTCAGTCCGTACTGGACCAGAAATAATTCATTTTTTGAACATATATGCTAAATGAGGCTGTCACATTAGTGCGGCAGCCCTATTTTGGTGTATTCCTATTTATCAGGATTCCATGTTTAACCTTCTGCTAGCTCTGAGGTTTTCCGAATGCTTTGTTTATGATTTAGGTAACATTCAAGCGTAGCAATACAATTCTCTGTTAGTATGTCTCGAAAATGCTTTGTTTCTTTTTATGTATTGTATTTAAAAACTCATAACCTGCTCTTCGTCAAGTCTTTTAAGAATTTCGCATGCCAGCTTAACAGCGTTATCAAAGTCGCTATAAGCTGAAATTCCGTAATGTTGTATGTGCATAGCGAACCGGAACACCAATAACAATGACCGGAACTGCTTTTTCAGTCAGATGTATAACTGCACCATTGGTTGAACCAGCACTGCGAACTGCATCCTGAACCGGAATACCAAGCTTTTCTGCCAGATCCAGTGCATATCTTTGATAATGGGATTGGTGATCATACGGGCATCAATGTGACGCAGCATCGGTCCTCGCTTGATAGCTGTCTGAACCATATACGACTCAACGCAGGTATCATCTGCCGGGCAGCCTTCAAAAACAATTGCGATATCCGGCTTAATTACCTGTGCTGTCACAGTGGCACCACGTACACCAACTTCTTCCTGTGCTGCACAAAGCGCCAACAATATCCACATTCAAAACCAGCCAGGGTATGCATCGTCTTGAGAATGGCCGCGCAGCCCAGACGGCAGTCAAAGCTCTTGCCCACCATCAGATCTGTGGTTTCTGAATATAAATGTCACATCTGGCACTACGGGTTCACCGATACGAATGCCGAACTTTTCAACCGCCTCTTCTTTAGAAACAGCGCCAACATCTACCGTAATATCTTTCATATCCAGTGGTGCTTTACGCTCCTGCTCTGTCATGAGAAATGCGGAGGCTTACTGGCAGTAATACCTGGAATATATTCTCCAAATCGGTTACGGACCAGGACTTTATGAGCCGGAATATTGTGGTTCACCCAGCCTCCGATCTGAATGATGCGGAGAGTTCCGTTCGGGCATATAGCCTGCACCATAAAGCCAACCTCATCACTATGTGCATCAAGCTGAACAACCGGACGTTTGCCGTTATTTTCTTTACGGCGGATATATAGGTTGCGCATGCGATCTTCTGTAATTTCTCCGAGTCCTTCTGCGTAAGGACGAATCGCTGCAACCACTTCATCTTCGAAACCGGATGTACCGTTTGCATTTGAAATTACTGCAATCATTTCCAACGTCGTTTTTTATCCATTCTGGCACCTCTTTATGAAAGTTTAACTTTCTTGAACTCTTCCATGAAATCAACAATATAGTTTGCTGTGGTCTCGAGCATTTCCTTGCCCCCACTCTTCTGTAGCGGTACTCGGATGATCCGGTCCAATCCATCCGTTGTCTGTAACATGCGGAGTATTGCGTATAATATCAACGTTAACTCCCTTTGAACTCAACAGAACGGAAACCGGTTGTCTTCAGATTATCAGACAGGTGCTTAAACTGGAGTTCACCACCTATCTCACTCTTATCAACTAAAGACGGATCAATTCCAAGAATCGCAGCTGTTTCCTCACCACCGCCGTGGCCACCTTTCCACGCTGGGTTCATATCCCATGCCATCAGCCACCAGTTAAGCATAGCCACCAGACAGCCCTTTATCTTCGAATTCCATGCCAAGGCGTTCAATCATCTTGATGTTTCCGCCATGTCCGTTCAGGAAAACGAATTTTCTTGCGCCGTGACGATACAGACTCAGAAAAACTCTGGCGACAAAACTGATAGAGTACCTCGTTGTCAATATCAATTGAACCCGGATATGGAGCTAAACACTGGCAGGAACCATATGGAATGGTCGGAGCAATCAAAAACATCACTCTTTTTCTCGATTTTTCTCCAACAAATGCTCCGGAATCAGTGTGTCGGTTCCAAGCGGCATATGACGGCCGTGACACTCAATACTGCCGATAGAAATAAGTACCATATCATTTTTTTTCAAAATATTCCTGGGCTTTCGGCCAAGTTAAATCTTCAAGTCTCATAAGTTCTCTCCTTCCGACTATAATTATTCTTCTCAGCTGAAAATCGGACTATTCGAAACGAGACAGTCCGACATCCATCAATTACTGCGTTGCTTCCTATTCCCATTTTTAGGATTTTTTATGACAATGCAGAATTTTTGAGCTACTCTTGATAACCCAAGTATAGTCCATGCAAATATGATTGTCAACAATTTCAACTTAATGTTAACAGCGGGAAAATAGTGCTTTCGTTTTTTGCTAACAATCCACTATAATTATAATAAGTTTTTTTTAAGCTAACGGACAAAAAAGACATCCGTATAATTTTTTTCTATTAATTAGTAAGAAAATGAAACATGCGAGAAATTGGCGGTATGTTCTACTATGAACCAAGCGTACCTATCGAAAACGGATACTTATTCTGAAAATTTTATGAGGTAAATATGCAGAAACAACGAAAACATCAAATACTACTACATCAGAAATTGTTCTTGAATCTGCGGGAGCAGATCATCAATGGAATCCTTCAGCCTCAAGAAAAACTGGTAGAGGCTGAAATTGCCCGGAAATTCGACTCAGCCGAGGTCCTGTGCGAAGCACTCCGACAGCTCGCCGTTGAAGGTTTAGTCGATTACTGTCCTAACAAAGGATGTACAGTCGCACTGCTTTCTCCACAAGATGCGTATGAAGTCTTTTTACGCGGCAGCCTCTGAAAAACTGGCAATTCAAAAAAGTAACTGCCGTCTCAGTGACTATAGTCTCATGATAATGGAAGCCAGCGTTGAGGAATTTCGAAAGGCTATTCTCGAAGGTAATACTATGAAGGCTGTTCGTGCAGATGAGACATTCCACTTGCAGATCATTCGTTCTGCCCAGCTTAACCGACTGACCAAAAATGGGAGCTGCTGAGTCCACTGAATGGTGCCATGTTCCTCTCGGTTCAAAATGCTAATCATTTTGGACAGTTAAACGGAGATGCTGAAACGCTTCAGAATGCTAAATGCTTAGAACCAAACACTCCGGATCAAAATACCTCTTATAACGGAAGCGCTGCAGTATGGACACACCAATGTCTGTTGAGGCAATCCGGATTAACGATCTCCAGACAACCTGTGATCTTCTGGATCAGCATTATGAAGAAACCGGCAGACGTATACAGACTTTCACTCATGAAAGAACAGAACTTTTGATCCATTTCATTAATAATGGTTTGAGGGGTTCATAATATGTTTCTTTTGTCTTTTGGATCGACTTCATCAGCAAGGATTTCTTTCATTTCATGTATATGGATTATGCACAGTTCGTTTTTTTCATAAAACCTTATTCTGTTTTTCGACTTCTGTGATATAATGCTTTATTATAATAATTCCCATGGACAAAATGAGGTGAACCAAGTGAAAAAGAAAACACTTGTGCCTCTTATCGTTTTTTTACTGGGCCTGTGCCTTATTGGTTTCATTGTATACCAAACAGATGCTCATGAAAAAGAAGCAGAGCCGCTCAACCGCACAACTAAATGCAGCCACCTATGGCGAACGCATAAAGAATGAAATTACAAATGGAATTGAGATCACAGATACCTTGAAACAAATCTTAATAAGTGAAAATGGCGAAATCCATCAGTTTGAAACAATTGCCGAAAATCTTATGTCTGATTCTATTGAAAGCGTGCAGCTCGCTCCGAATGGTGTTGTGACAGATATTTATCCGGCAAATGGAAATGAGGCAGGTAAGATTGATTTGCTCCATGATAAAGATCGTGGAAAGATTTCCTGTTATGCAAGGGACAACCATACAATCATTACCCAGGGACCATTCAAATTGAAACAGGGCGGCTCTGGAATTGCTGTCCGCAATCCCGTCTACCTGAAAGATGAAAACGAGCAAGAGTATTTCTGGGGATTTACCATTGTTATCCTGCATGTTCCGGACATTTTTTCAGACTCACTTCATGCACTTTCAAATTTTGGATACGACTATAAAATTTTAAAAACGGACTCTCCATGGAGTGATACTTATAAAGTGGTTTATCAATCAGATGGGCAAATAAATCATCCTGTTTCTTATACATTTACAATAGGAGATGAAAACTGGAAATTTGAAGTAACTCCTAAAAGTGGATGGAGAAATGCCACATTACTGATAATCATCATCGGAATTTTTTTACAATAAGCCTTCTCCTGTCAGTTCTTACCAGGGTATGGCTGGTAGCAAAAGAACGCAAGAACAAATATCAAATACTGGCACACACGGATTCCCTTACCAATATTTACAATCGCTATGGATTTGATGAATTAGCAGAAAAAATGATTCAAAAAAATTAAAAGCACATTTTTGTGGCCGCGCTCCTTTGATATCGATGATTTCAAGTTTATTAATGATATCTATGGACATAATTACGGAGACAGGGCATTAAAAAATCTTGCAGACAGCATGAAGGCTTTTTTTCCCATCCGATGCATTACTAGGAAGAAATGGTGGTGATGAATTCTGCATTCTTTTACCAAATTGTACCTTTAAAGAAGCAGATGTAAAGCTACAGCAATTCACCAAACTTCCAAAAACATTCTCCTGCCACGGTAAGGAACATGCATTTTTCATTTCTCTTGGATATGCAGAATATCCAACCTTTGCAGACAACCATTCACAGCTTATGCGCTGTGCAGATGCAGCTCTTTATGAAATAAAGCTTCATGGGAAAAATGGATGTATGGTTTATAGAGAAGGACTTCCGTCAGGTGCCCGCAAACAACTTGGATTCGCATTCAAGGATATCGCCGAACACCTTCCGGGTGCATTTATCATATACAGAGCAGACAAGGAAGATGACGAACTTTTTTATGCAAACCATGAATTTCTTCATAATGGCTGGATATAAAGATATAGATGAACTATTCAAATTTACTGAGAAAAGTTTTCGAAACTTGATTCGTGAAGATGAACAGCAACAGATAGAATCAAGCATCTGGGAACAGATTGACAGCGGTAATGAAAATGACTATATTCACTTTCATCTTCGAAAAGCTGACGGCTCTTACCTTTCTGTTCTTGATCATGGAAGAATTGTAGAGAGCCCGCAATACGGAAAGGTATTTTATGTATTGTTCATGGATTGGGAAGATATGCATATTCATTACAGAGATAAATTCTCAAGATAAAATATTGCAAAAAACAGAGCGTATGATCTATTTTCATATAATGTTTATGTCGGCAAGCTCTATCAAAAGGAAACTCGACTTTATTGCTCAGAGAAGCAACGAGAAGATTTATATTCAGGTCAGCGACAAATTTGCAGCAGGAAAACATTTGAGAGAGAACACTCTCCTCTGTTTCAGGTTCGAGATGCTTATCCGAAAATGATTATTGCCAGAACCTCAGTCGTCAGGCGGCAAATTATCCTTCCCCGCCACTGCAAATCTTCCTCCTGCAAATTAAATTCGACAGTGTTCCATACTGCCTCTCTCAACGTGCTGTATTTTTACGGCACGTTTTTATCTGCCCTTCTTGACCAGATCCATATCTTCCCCCTATAGTCTTATCGTATAGGCTCACGTCGACAAAAAAAGAGAAAGAACAGCCCCTACAACAAGCCTGTTCTTCCTTCAACCAAGCCTCGCTAGTCAGGGTTTGTGCAGTGTGGGTCATGCCCCTAATAAATAACCTATGACTGAGCAGTGTTATGAATATACTCCTTGTGTGATGAAATCGCACTTCCGGAAATTGGAAATCAGACGTCCGGAAGTGAAATCATCTATGCGGAAAGTGGTGCTAGAATATAAATAGTACAAAGCAAAATGAGAAATTCCAAATACACATAAGCATGGTACAATAGAGACATGCTGAAGGAGGGATCTCATATGGCAAAAAGAAACAACATGACAAGCAATTTAAACTTTGATGCAATTCATTACTGGGATCATAAAGCAGAAACGTGGATGTTGCCTGGCATCGGATACAGCACATTAACAAAGTGGCTACGAAAGACTTCCGGGAATCCGGTGATATTCCTGTTCGTGGTTCTGGTAATATGCATCTGATGAGCAGTGAAGGAAATTGCTCGACTCAGACGTGAATTACGTGATGCCAAGATGCACTTGATGTGTTAAAAAAGCTGAATCAACCATTTGGCTTGGGAAATTAGGTGGGCGCCGGGTTTCGTCTCGGAGGATATCTCTCGCTCAGGATATCTTGCGTTCAACATGTACCTTCTGATACAGAAAAAACGCCGCGAAGCTGTAAAAGCAAAAATCCAGGATATTTATGATGATTCCAAACAGAACTACGGTGCTCCCAAAATCACTGTAGAACTGCGAAAAACCGGTGAAGTCATTTCGGAAAGAACCGTTGGTACATATGCGCCAAATGGGGGATCCGTGCTCAGTGGAGCAAGCCATAGACAATCACCACAAAAGATTTGATTTCAGCACTGAATTGCAAAAATATCCTTGATGAACATTTTAATCCCTGACCGCCCGAATGCCGTCTGAATTGTTCGAGAATCACCTATATCTGGACAATAGACGGATTCGTCTATCTGACCAGTATTATGGATTTATTTTCCAGAAAGAAAATCATAGCCTGGACGCTTTCCGAAACACTGGAAGTATCTGCGTGACTGATGCAATCAACAAAGCCAAAGCCCGTCGAACTATTGACCAACCATTAATCATTCATTCAGATGGTGGCAGTCAGTATGTTGCAAAGGAATATAAAAAAAGCAACCAAATGAAAAACATGCAGCGTTATTTGAAGAAAAGCATTTTACGGGATAATGCATTGAATTTTTCCATTCTATTATTAAACGCGAATGGCTCAATCGCTTTAAACTAAAGCATTATAAACAGACATACCAGCGCTGATTTTTCGAATATCTGGAAGTTTATAATAGGGGCAACACCTGCTTCTACAAGAGTTATTGTGAATGCTGATACATCCACAGTCCTCACAGACACTTATGTTCACACCAAAAAGCCCCTGGTTTTACAGCAGTTCATGATGTGAAAAAGCTGCTTTTTCTGTGGTGAGCAGGAAGCTCATGTTTTTTTCATAAACAGATGCTACGTATTGCTGGTGGAGAACTGCAGAGCTGCTCCTACAATAGGAGAAGACGGGACTTAATAAATGTTCAAAAATTAAACAGGTGGCATCAGGACGTTTTGGTGTTACATCAAGATATCTTGTAAGTGCTGAAGCAGAAATCAGATTAAGATGCACAGGGAGCAAAAAACCGGGAGAAGGCGGACACTTGCCTGGAAAGAAGGTTTATCCATGGGTAGCTAAACAAGATATTCGACACCGGGAGTGCTCCATTTCACCACCACCACATCATGATATATATTCTATTGAAAGATTTCACAACAGTTGATTTACGACTTTGAAGAATTCTGCAACAGAGATGCAAGAATTTCAGTTAAAATTAGTTACGTATTGCTGCTGATAACCGCCGCCATAAATTAAATTGGTTGGCTGCAAAATCACTGCTGTTGCGATCACTGCTCGCTTTGCTTTCTGCAAATTCCTGTTCCTCAACAATAATATCTGTTGTGTAAACTTTTACACCCTCTTTAGTTGGTGTAACTGCCTGTCTGGATTCTGCTCTGTGATCACAATGCGAATGCCCTTATGAAAATACTTTCAGAACTCAGCCTGACGGCCAAAAAAGCAACGCAGTTGATAAAATCGGCATCCGGCTCACCGTCACGCTTAAATGTACGGTTCACTGCCAGTGAGTAACGGCAACTGCTGTTGAGCGCCTCACCCTGTGAATATCTGACCTCCGGATCTCTTGTTAATCTTCCCATTAAAATAACTTTGTTCATTTAGACTTACCCTTTTTAGCAATACGCCGTAACTGAACGAAGCAAGTACCGA
>VOFK01003102.1_pt1 | contig 20043 bp, 23 predicted proteins | sample 5384121 | NCBI WGS metagenome assembly VOFK01 (sample SAMN12384730, study PRJNA508395) | human gut metagenome | isolation source: healthy gut J | host: Homo sapiens | reverse complement strand
TTTATATATTTATTCTCCATATATCTTTCTACCGGTATTCATATATAATGAGAATGCAAATTTAATCACAAACTTAAAAAAGAAGTTGCTAATATAATCTAATAAAAAAAATCTTAAATTTGACCTCACAATATTTAAGTGAAATATAACAGATCATTCACTTGAGCAAGAACAAAAAGGGGTCCTTTCAAAAAAGCCCCCTTTTTTTAAGTTTTCAATAGGTATTAGTTTTTTAAGGTAAAAGATTGTTTTCAGGATAACGATGCAAATCGAGCCTTTTTTAAACCAGCCAAAAAAAAACTATGCCATACAACATGTTTTTAGACTTTTCTGTCTTTTTGGCTATTTACAAAAAACCGAAAAAGCCTTTATCTGCCTCATTACATAGACAAAGATGGGAGAATGAAAATGAAAAAACATCGTTTTTATTCTTCCCTAAAAGTGCTCTCATCCACTTTTCTGCTATGCTTTTAATACTTTGGGCATCAATGAAAAACTATCTCTTCGCAATATATGGTTCCGCTGAGCTTGCGAATCACAGTCCCCAGTTCCAGACACAAAACAACGGGATAAAGCCCAAATATTTAGTCACCCCGAGCATCCGCATTAATTGATCCAACAAATTGGTTCCGTGCTAAGACAGCCACCAAATCCAAATCTTTCATTCAATGCGTACCTTGTCATTTCAAGCATGCCGAGTACTTGTCTTTGTATCTCCTCTATCCGCAGTTCACGGAGTAATTAAGTGCTGTTTCATCGTTTCTCACCACAACGGGCAATGCCTTCGGCGCCCCCAACCGCTCTAAATCGCTGCTTATCTTGAACATAGCCCAACAATAAAATCGTGGCAGGTCTATCGCCAATCGGATTATAAAGAAATGGTAATTCCGGCCATCGAAATTATCTTCAGTTCGAAAGCCAACCTGCTTCGCGAACAATCAATACCTGTTGCGCTAGGTCACGGTTGAATGTCAATGCCTCCCTCTGCCCTGTCCAACTGGTTATACACCAGTGTCCACATTTTCGTTCACCACTTTTTCAGTGAGGTAAGCTCTGGATTCTATACCTCACCATAATATCATTCTTTTTTTGTATTTTTTTTTTCTGACTACTCCCATCATCCGAAACGTCCTGTAATGTAATTTGAGTGGCTTCTTGCTGGGGTTTGTGTACCTCGTATCTGCTCCACCATCGAACCCATGTAGAAGAAAGCGGTTTTGTCACTGACTCCGTGCTGCCTGCTGCATATTATGGGTTGCCAATAACAATGGTATATTCCTTCTTCAAAGTTCGTGAATCGTTCTTCCACCTAGCGAAATGGGGTCGAGCGATGCAGGTTCATCCATGAGCAAGAGACGGAAAGGCGACACAGCCATGGCATGCGCTATGCACAAACGCTGTTGCTGTCCTCCCGAAAGAGCAAAAGCGGACTCTTTTCAACTTGTTCTTCACTTCATCCCACAAGGCAGCTCCCTTTTAATGTTTCCTCCACCCGGTGACGGATAAATTCATTATCCTTCACTCCATTTACCCGCAACCCATAGGCTCAAAAATACTTTTCGGAAAAAGGATTGGGACGCTGAAACAATTCCCACATTCTTGCTGAAGTTCGTCCACCTGCACAGATTTATCATAGAATATTCACGCCATCTATCTGTATCTTCCCCTCAAGGCGTGCACCGGGGATCAAATCGTTCATACGATTAAAGAGACGGAGAAAGGTAGACTTTCCGCAGCCCGACGGACCGATAAAAAGCCACTACCGCTTTTCTTCAATCGCCATACTGATATCTTTCAATGCCTGAAATCTCCATAGAAGAAATTCACATGTTTGCGCATCTATCTTATTCATATATTATAGATTAATTCGTTTTTAATTTATTCGAGAAATACCTGCGAAGTCCGTTCGCCAGCAAATTGACCACCAGAATAATAAGGATAAGCACTAAAGCAGTTCCGTAAGCAATGGGCAATTGCGACTCCATATCGGTTACTGGTCGATATGACATAAAGATGATAAGGGAGGGCCATGCATTGGTCCAATATGCTATGCGGCAACTGCGGCAGGAAGTAAGCGGCACAAGTAAACAGAATGGGTGCGGTTTCTCCCGATACCCTTCCCATTGCAAGAATAAGCCCCGTGATAATATTAGGCATCCCCATCGGAAGAATCACGTAGCGGATAGTTTGCAATTTGGTCGCTCCCAACGCCAGGCTGCCTTCGCGGTAACTATCCGGAATAGCTTTCAAAGCCTCCTCGGTAGTACGGATAACCAACGGCACACAAAGCAAACCCAATGTGAGTGAACCCGCCAGAATACTATCGCCAAAACCCAGGTACTTCACAAACAGCGCCATACCAAACAAACCGAAAACGATAGATGGGATGCCGCTCAAATTATTCGTCATCACCCGTATGAAGCGGACCAATTTACCTTTCGGAGCATATTCGTTCATATAAATACCGCTCATCACGCCCACAGGAAAAGCAAACAATGCACTGCCTATCATCAAATAAAAAGTACCCACGATAGCCGGCCAAATGCCTCCTCCCGTCATTCCGTCGCTGGGAGGCGAAGTGAGAAACTTCCAGTTGATAACTCCTATACCTTTATATATAATAAAGCCCAAGATGCAAAACAAAATCAGTACAATACTGTAACTAAGCAGTTTGAACACTCCGAACGCAATCCACTGTGAACGTCTCTTGCGTACCCCTTGTCGGGCATTAAATATATTTTTTTCCATATTCTATCGTATTATGACTTTCTTCCGAAACCCGCTCCGGTTTTGGATGATATATACTCTACACTAAAATTGATAATCATGGTAATCAGAAACAGCACCACCCCCAGCAGAAACAAGGCCTCATAATGTGCGCCACCGGCAGGAGCTTCTCCCAATTCGGCAGCAATCGTCGCAGGAATTGTGCGTAGCGGTTCAGAATCGTTGTCGGTATCACAGCCGCATTGCCGGTCACCATCAGCACAGCCATCGTCTCACCAATGGCACGTCCGATGCCCAGCACCACTCCCGATGTAATGCCTGAAATGGAAAACGGAATCACCACTTTATAGATGGTCTGCCAATGCGTGGCTCCCAAAGCCAGACTCGCCTCGCGCATGGCACGCGGACAATTACGCATAGCATCCTCGCTGACCGTGATAATAGTAGGCAAAGCCATAATAGCCAACACAATGCTTCCAGCCAAACCGGTCTCTCCCACCGGCAAATCGAACACCTTTTGAATGAGAGGTACAATAACTATCAGCCCGAAGAATCCGTATACCACCGACGGTATACCATTCAGCAATTCAATAACCGGTTTCAGAAATCCGCGTGTGCGGCTGCTTGCTACTTCCGACATATATACAGCCACAGACAATCCGAACGGCAATGCAAAAAGAATCGCAAAGAAGCTCACCCAAAGTGTTCCCATGACCAAAGGAACAAAACCGAATTGCGGGGCCGGAGTTGCTGTCGGGAACCATTCTTTACCGGCAAACACTTCCGAGAAAGAGATATGCTCATCTTTCAGCAAACGACCCGGAAAGTCCTTCTCTATAAACTTTGCCGGGACAAAAGCAATGATACCCGGATGATCTGCCACTACCTTACCGATACATTCTCCCGCCTTGTCGTATTCCGCCCCCAACTCTTCTTCCGAAAAATAAGAAGTAATATCTTCCAGCCGGAATACCTTAATTCCGATATCGGGACCTCCCACTTCACTCAATTGGTTATCTCTTCGTCAAACACATCTTTAATTTGCACCGCACTCAGTTCCCTGACCGGATTCTTCCCGTTGACAGCCAGCACATACCCTTCTTCTGTTACCTTGTTGCCAAAGAGTCCGAATGCCTCCGTAAACAGAAAAATGACAATCAGCACTATCGTAATACTTGTGATAAAGCCACTGCAAGTCAATATTCCTTCGACAATCTTTTCCCAAACTTGTTTCATACTGTTTTAGTCTTCTATTAGTAATCGATGCAAAAAAGCTTCTCGATATTAAAATGATATGAAAGGAGCTTGAAGTGTTTGCTACAATTATATTACAAAATTGTTACACCCGGACAGAAAAGCCTACTCCTCCACCTGAAAAGCAACACCTCACCTTGTAACGGAATCGTAATACACAAGTAAAACAAATGACACAGGAAAACGTTTCTTTTTGCACATGAATTAATATAATAACTTATGAATCAGTTAAAAGCCCTGTTTTTCTTTTTGTCTTATCAATTTGCAGCCTGCACACTGCCGCACAACGCATCAAAGGCAGCGACACCGTATTACCTGTCTCACAAGAGACTGCAGAAATATTTATGAACACTCACCCCGAGCAGCGGGTAACCGTCACCGGTGGCGGGACCGGAGTCGGCATATCCGCCCTCATGGACCATACCACCGATATCGCCATGGCTTCACGTCCCATCAAGTTCAGTGAAAAAATGAAGTTGAAAGCTGCCGGACAAGAAGTAAAAGAAGTAATTATCGCTTACGATGCCCTTGCCATCATCGTCCACCCGGACAACCCTGTCAGCCGCCTCACCCGGCAACAATTGGAAGGCATCTTCCGCGGAAAAATTGTAAACTGGAAGCAAGTGGGAGGCCCCGATATGAAAATCATTGTCTATTCTCGCGAAACCTCTTCGGGAACATACGAATTCTTTAAAGAAAAGCGTCCTAAAAAACAAGAACTATATGAGCGGCAGCCTCTCCATGCCGGCAACCGGCGCCGTCATCCAGTCCGTCAGCCAAACCAAGGGGGAGCCATCGGATATGTAGGTCTTGCCTATCTGTCCGACCGTGTAAAGCCGATAGCCGTCTCGTATGACGAAGGAAAACACTATGTACTCCCCACCATGGAAAAAACGGAACCAAAAAAGACAATATCCTGTAGTGCGTCCGCTCTACTATTATTATAATGTGTCCGACAAAGCGAAAGTCAGCCCTTTCATCGAGTATGTACTTTCCCTGCGGGGCAAAATATTATAAAAAAGGGAGGATATATTCCCGTGAAATAACGCATATCCCAAAAAGAATACGTATTTTTGCACCTTAAAGTGTAAAATTAATATCACTATGACTGAAATGAACGCTACAGAAGCTACAGAAAAGAGAAGTCTGAACTTCATCGAACAGGCAGTAGAGAACGACCTGAAGGAAGGTAAAAACGGAGGAAAAGTCCAAACCCGTTTCCCGCCTGAGCCCAACGGTTATCTCCACATCGGTCATGCCAAGGCCATTTGCCTGGATTTTGGGATAGCCGCACGCTATGGTGGAGTATGTAACCTGCGTTTCGACGACACCAACCCGACCAAAGAAGACATGGAATATGTGGAAGCCATCAAGGAAGATATCCAATGGCTCGGATTCCAATGGGGAAATGAATATTATGCATCCGACTACTTCCAGCAATTGTGGGACTTCGCCATCCGTCTCATCAAGGAAGGAAAAGCTTATATAGACGAACAGAGCTCCGAAGTGATTGCCGCACAGAAAAGGCACGCCCACCCAGCCGGGTGTAGAAAGCCCTTACCGCAACCGCCCTATAGAGGAGACACTCGAACTGTTCCAAAAGATGAACACCGGAGAAATAGAAGAAGGAAAGATGGTGTTGCGTGCCAAAATAGATATGGCAAGCCCCAATATGCACTTCCGCGACCCTATTATCTACCGCGTAGTAAAAACGCCCCATCACCGTACAGGCGAAACATGGAAAGCATACCCCATGTATGACTTTGCCCACGGCCAGAGCGACTTTTTCGAAGGTGTAACCCACTCTTTATGTACACTGGAATTCGTTCCTCACCGTCCGCTCTACGACCTGTTTGTGGACTGGGTAAAAGAAGGAAAAGACTTGGACAACAACCGCCCTCACCAGTACGAGTTCAACAAACTGAACCTGAACTACACGCTGATGAGCAAGCGTAACCTGCTGATTTTGGTAAAGGAACACTTAGTAAACGGTTGGGATGACCCCCGTATGCCGACCCTCTGCGGTTTCCGCCGCCGTGGTTATTCTCCTGAGTCCATCCGCAACTTCGTTGACAAAATCGGTTACACCACATACGATGCCCTGAACGACTTCGCGCTGTTGGAGAGTGCGGTGCGCGAAGACTTGAACACCCGTGCCACTCGCGTATCCGCCGTAATCAATCCGGTGAAACTTATCATCACCAACTACCCGGAAGGACAAGTGGAAGAGATGGAAGCCATCAACAATCCCGAAGACCCGACAGCCGGCACACATACCATCGAGTTCAGCCGTGAGCTTTGGATGGAACGCGAAGACTTTATGGAAGACGCTCCGAAGAAATACTTCCGTATGACTCCGGGACAAGAAGTCCGCCTAAAAAATGCATACATTGTGAAATGCACCGGTTGCAAGAAAGACGAAGAGGGCAACATAATAGAAGTATATGCCGAATACGACCCCGATACCAAAACCGGCATGCCCGGCAGCAGTCGCAAAGTGAAAGGAACACTGCACTGGGTGAGCTGCGCTCATTGCCTGAAAGCAGAAGTACGCCTGTATGACCGCCTATGGAAGGTAGAAAACCCACGTGACGAAATGGCTGCCATCCGCGAAGCCAAGAAATGCGATGCACTGGAAGCCATGAAAGAAATGATCAACCCGGATTCATTGCATGTTCTGACCGAATGTTATGTAGAAAAATACCTTGCAGAAGCCAAACCACTGGATTACTTACAGTTCCAGCGCATCGGCTACTTCAATGTAGATAAAGACTCCACGCCTGAACACTTGGTGTTCAATCGTACCGTATCTTTAAAAGATACCTGGAGTAAAATTAATAAATAAAAAACAGCTTATGAATAATGACCTGTCTTCCTATTTTGAAGACCCGGAATTTAAAGAAGCGTTAGAAAAATACGAGGGTATGGTGAAAAACCATACCCCCCGCTTATTTCGATGCTGACGAACTGACAGACATCGCCGAATATTATGCTTCAAAAGGAAGACAAATAGAAGCAGAAGCCGCAATAGACTTTGCTTTTTTACAACTGCATCCCAACGATACGGATGCCTTGATTTTTCGTGCCCGTTCCCTGGCCATGAAAAAGGCAGGCTGGACGAAGCATATATGGTTATGGACTTGATTGAAGACCGGTCGGATCGCGAGGTGAGGTTCTTGAAAGCCGATTTGTTGATGGAAGAAAAACGCATGGAAGAAGCCGACCATGTATTCGAAGAACTAGCTGCCTACGAAGAAGGAAAACTGGAAACCCTTATCGATATTATCCTCGCTTATATAGATGCCAATCAGGAAGCTTTGGCAAAGAAATGGATCAAGCACGTGGGCGAAACATACGATCTTGCCTCCCTTTCCCAAAAAAAAAACCAGAAGTTCAGAGACCTATTGTGTGACTTTTATATCACTTTCAATAATCCCGAAGCGGCCATTCCTCTTCTGCAAGCCACACTCGACTGCTATCCCTACTCCATCAATCATTGGAACAGTTTGGGCAAATGCTACTTGAGCACCAATGACTATGAAGAGGCACACGAAGCCATAGACTTCGCACTGGCCATCGATGACAGCAATGCGGAGGCACTGACGCTTAAAGCCTTTTGCTACCAACAAAGCGGTGAACTTCAAAAATCCTGTGATTACTATCTCCGCCTGGCAGAGCAACAGGAAAATAAAACACGTGCTTATCTGGCATTGGCAAAGACCTATTTTGAGATGCAGGATTATACCTCCTCCATCTATTATATAGAAGCACTGCTGGACAATAAAGACGCATTAAGCAAATACGAACTGTCCGAACTATATGGCGACATAGCTTTATGCCATGCCGCCCTGAAGCACATCGGAGTGGGACAAGCATCCATCCGGCGTTCTTTGGAACTGAACGAGAACGACCCCGATACGCTTATCGTTGCAGGACGATTCTTCCTGATGGAAGCCAAAGCATGCAATGACGAGACTGCCAAAGCAGAAAACCAGGCCAAAGGAGAACTATACTTCCGACAGGCATTGAACTTAATCATGGAAGACGAACGGCTGGACTATCTGTTCACTATCGGCGCTGCTTGTTTCGACACACAGAACTTCAAGCTTGCCGCACAATACTACGAACAAATAAACCGTGAGTTTCCCGACAATGCACCCGCCACTTATTTCTTTCTGGCCTATTGCTATTTCTATCTGGAAGAAGCCATCTCCTGCATGCATTACATCGCAAAGATGAAGCACGAACTGCCCGATGCGTACAGCAACCTGGGCACAAGCGACTCTATACTGAGCGATACACGCTTTAACGAATTAATGCGTAACCTGAAAGACAGTGTCAATAATGGAAAAGTAGACTTAGATAATTTCTTATAATTAATTAATCATGGAATCAGTTGCATTTATCCAATGGTGCTTAGATCACCTTAATTATTGGACTATTACGTTATTAATGGCCATTGAAAGCTCTTTTATCCCCTTCCCGTCGGAAGTGGTGGTTCCCCCGGCCGCTTATAAAGCTGCAGGAGGAAATAGTGACCTGAATGTATTTCTGGTAGTTATTTTTTCGCCACCATAGGAGCCAATATCGGTGCCATCATCAATTATTACATTGCTTACTTTGTCGGCCGACCCTTGGTATACAAATTTGCCAACAGCCGTTTCGGTCACATGTGTCTGATAGACGAGGCAAAAGTACAGAACGCCGAGCATTACTTCGACAAGCACGGTGCTCTTTCCACCTTTATCGGCCGCCTCATTCCGGCAGTACGCCAGTTGATTTCAATTCCTGCCGGCCTAGCCAAAATGAAGCTGTCCACTTTTCTGCTCTACACTACATTAGGTGCAGGCATCTGGAACTGTATCCTGGCAGCAATCGGCTATTATCTGCAATCAGTGGTACCCGAAGAACAACTTCTGAGCACAGTAACCGAGTACAGCCACGAATTGGGTTACTGCTTCATTGCCATTGGTGTATTGGTAGTGGGCTTCCTTATTTACAAAAAGGACGAAAATAAGTGAACCTTTTTCTACTTACGTTTGTTATAATTACAATATCAGAACTAAAAACAATAAAATTATGGCAAAAACAGCATTCAAAGGCACACCGGTAACATTAGCCGGCGAATTTGTAAAAGTAGGAACTCCCGCACCCGAATTTACATTGGTAAAAGGTGATTTAAGTAATTATACATTGAAAGACGGAAAAGGAAAGTATTTGGTACTCAATATCTTTCCGAGTATGGACACAGGCGTATGCGCCACCTCTGTACGTAAATTCAATCAATTGGCAGCCAACCGCCCGAATGTGACGGTACTGGCCATCTCAAAAGATTTGCCTTTCGCACAGGGACGCTTCTGTACCACAGAAGGCATCGCCAACGTCGTTCCCTTGTCCGACTACCGATATACTTCCGATTTCGCACAGAAATACGGCGTACTGATGACAGACGGACCTTTGGCAGGACTTCTGGCCCGCTCGGTAGTGGTCATCAACCCGGAAGGCAAAGTGGTATATACGGAATTAGTACCCGAAATCACTCAAGAACCCAACTACGAAGCAGCCCTGAAAGCTGTGGAGTAAAGTAATTCATAAAGGTGCTTTCAACACCTAACAGCACGTTAATCCGCTTATAATAAGCGGATTAACGTGAAACTCTAAATACTCCCGGCACCGGACGATAAGCATCAATACCGACAACCTTCTCTAACATATTCCTCGCCATCCAAGACTTTATACGACGATAAGCCGTACTACGCGTCATGCCGCATACACGCTCCAATTCAAGACGAGTGATGTAACTGTTGTATTTAAAATAGTCACTCAGTATCCCCATCAGTTCGATATCCGAATAATTCTTCGTATGTCCCCCTCTTTCGGAACGGATAAACTTCAGCCCCTCCAATTTACCGCATATAGCCTTCTCCGGCTTATACACCACCGACTTAAAACGGATGGATTCCGCCCGCACCTCTCCTTCCTTCTCCACATCGCCCGGACACGATAATGTCATCTGGAAATAACCTATACCGTCGATATGCACACAATTACCTTTTTGCAGTTCCTCCACAAAACGGTCACTCATTTCGCACAACACTGCCCTCAAATCACTCTTTGTCAAACTGGTCGCTTTCTGTATGTCATCCCCCAAACTCCAAATACTAATCGTTTTTGACCTGGCTACACGGGCGTGCAGATGCACCACCTCCTTCCCATCCACTTCACGGGGAGGGCTCTTATACAAATCATATTCCACCTTCATAATCTTCTCCTTTTACTGACTATTTCATACGTTTTTTCCTCATCGTTTCAGCCGGATGAAATGACCATCCCACCCGGCTGACATGCTCGCTTCACCCAGGTAGAATGGTCGTGCCAACCAAGTGGAACGATATCATTTACAGCATAAAGGTAACAAAAAAAGACAGACAGACACCACGTCAGGCATTTATTTCCGATAAACGGAAAAATATCTGCTAAAGCTGCGAAATATTTGCAAACCCCTCTCCCAAGGTTGTAACTTAGCCGCATAGAAACCCAAAAACAAAGAAAAATGAGCAAAAGGAACTTGAAAAAGCTGAGAAAAGAGAATGAATCTTTAAAAGAAATGTGTGCCCGAAAAATGGCTCCGTCCACTGACCCTATACTGGATGCCATTTTGCAGATGGAATCTTACCTGAAACGCCACTATGATTTCCGCTTTAACCGAATGAACGAAATAACCGAATACCGCACGCACGGTACTTTGCCTTTCGCTCCGCTGAGCCAACGAGACTTGAACTCCATCTGCATTGCAGTCCGCAAAGCAGGAATAAATTGTTGGGATAAGGACGTCAACCGTTTTATTTACTCCACACAAACCGGCAGTTATCACCCTTTCCTGCTCTATATGCAGGAACTTCCGGTGTGGGACGGTACAGACCGGCTGACCGACTTGGCACAGCGTGTTTCTACCGATGATTACTGGATACGGAGTTTCCACCGATGGATGTTGGCAATGGTAGCCCAATGGATGGGGCTGGACAACACCCATGCCAATAGCGTAGCCCCCATTCTGGTCAGTCGGAAACAAGGAAAACAAAAATCCACGTATATAAAAATGCTGGTACCGCCCGAATTGCAAAACTATTATACCGATGACTTCAACCTGAATTCCAAGGGACAGGCCACTCGTAAATTATCGGAATATGGGCTGATATGTATGGATGAATTTGACAAGGAAACCACCAAGAAGATGCCTTTATTAAAGAATCTGATGCAGATGGCAAGCCTGAGTTTCATCAAATCATATCAAAAGAGCTTCTCCAAACTGCCTCGAATCGCTTCGTTTGCCGGTACATCCAACCGCAAGGATATTCTGACCGATCCTTCGGGGAAGCCGCCGTTTTATCTGTATCGAAGTGGAAGAGAAAATCAATACAGAAAATATCATACATTCACAAATCTATGCCCAGTTAAAAACAGAACTGTTGCGTGGGAAGCGTTATTGGTTTGACAGTGACGAAGAAGCGGAAATCAATCTCCATAACCGGGAATTTTACAGACAATCAACAGAAGAGAGCATATTTAATTGTTGTTTCCGGGCGGCACAACCTGATGAAACGTATATGGAACTGTCGGCAGCAGAAATCTTCCTATGTATCAAGAAGCGCTATCCCCATGCATTAAAGCAGGCATCTCCGGCTAGTTTCAGTAAAGTATTGATGTCACTTGGAGTAGAAAGGATACATACGCGCACCGGCAATCTCTATCGGGTGATAGAAATGAGATAACTCCTTTCACACAAATGCGCTATAAATCAATATTTTACAGCGCATTTTTGTGTGAAAGGAGTTTTTCTAAACTTTTCTTTCCGTACTATTTGGGGCTTTATTCTTAGTCAGCAAAGCTCAAGTCACATACCGGTATTCCGACCTGATACTTTCTCAAAGCATTCTCACTCATCTTCCGTTTCACCTTAGAAACGGTGGTACCAGATAATAGAGCATCGGATTATTCGGTTTCTGTCCGTATCCTATTAATACAAAATCAACTTTCTTCCTTCTCCGGTCAATCAATTCTTTCCGTGAGAATTTATAAGCACCACTTTCTGTAAAAGGATACCAAGTGCACATCACATTCACCGGCTTATCTGCTCTATTCACAAGAGTAAGAAAATTACCCTCACTTACCGTGCGACACTTTATCAAACCTCTCTCATTAATGAACTTGCAAATGAAGGAAGCAAAGGTGTTATTATTGGTATCCTTTACCTGTGCAAATGATATTGTCGGCAAGAAAAAGCATAAAAATATGCTCAACTTAAAATATTTACTCATTGTTGGACCACTATTTATAAATTAAATTGGTAGTCTTAACAATGGAGAGAAGAGATTTGTTCTAGTAAGAAAATACTAATGCAAAATTTTACAGAAAAATATGCCTTTATTTACGCAATACCAATTTATAAATTAATGCTCTTAATTGATTAGGAATTAAACGTACTCCAACTCTCACTATTATATTGTACAATAAAGTTATTGGGCCAATAAAATGCATTCTATAAAAATCCCATTTGCGAATGAATATCTGAAATTGCATACTTTAGTCCACCCTCTCCTTTTTGATTACATCACGAGAAAAAAACGAAACCATAAAAGACTCTCTTTGTATATTATAAAAATGAGCTCCATTCTGAATCATTTTTACCCAAAGACAAATAATCTTCAGGAAAACCATTATATCCATTGACGCTCAATACCGAACTCTTTTTATATATAACAACAGGATGATTTATCGGAGAACGATGCTTGGCATATTTGACTATTTCCTCATGAGTTTCCGGAACCTTTTTTCAGTGCCAAGATATGCTCCGGAGTGTCTTCAAATTCTTCAATCCAAGAACTACAAATATCGATTTCAGGATGTTCTTGAAAAACGGCTAACTGCCTTTGAAATCTATTTGATTTCGCAATATCATCTGTGTCCATTCTAGCCACCAACTCATAGGTACAATGCTTGAGTCCTTCATTCAGAGCATTTCCCAAACCCCGATTTTGAGGGAGTGCTATAATTTTCAAAATTGAATACTTTTGCTGATATATTTCAATTAAAGAATCTAACTCTTTAGTTAAAGGTCCATCTTTAACCAAGATAATTTCATTAGGCAATAACGTTTGAGATAAAATACTATCTAAACTCTGCTGAAGAAACTCAGGCTTTTTCTTTATAATAAACAGAAAAGGAGTACTGAAAAACATTTACAACAATTAAATATAAATTCAATCAAACAAAATATTATTATATGGGTAAACCCCCACAGAACCTGTAAGAAGAAGCATAAAAAACAAAGAACCCACATAACAAAGCAAAATAAAAAGAGCAGCTCCTTTAGGTTTTAGCCTATTATTATAAACATACATTGGCAAAACAATAAGCTGAACTATTGAGAAAAAACATCACGACACGAGTACCTAAAGACAATCCCACCAACAAATTATTTGCAATAATTCCCAATATATAAATTTTAAACCAAGGTGTATCTTTTTTATATCATCATCAGAAGTGTTATATATAAAGACGCATAATGCATTCAGGAATAAAGATAAAATCAGAGGTAATAAAATAGAACTTCTAAAACCATTTTCACTACTGGACAAATATATCGCATAGGGTCCCAAAATATAACTTAACAGCCCTTCGCTTATAAAAAATAATCCCCCAAGCAAAGAAAATACTATTCCCCAATAAAGTCTTTTAGTAGTAATTTGTATTTTCAAAAAAGGTAAGACCAAAAATGTAACAATCGCAGAATAATGAAATAAAAAAGCAATTAATCCATAAAAAGATAAATAAATTCCTTTTTTCCTTCTACTAATTTAGAATATGCATAAAAGACAAAGGAAACCGCTATCATTTGCCTAGTTATATTCATTGAGTAAAAAGATAAAAAATACAACGAATACAAAAAGGAATAAAGAGAAAAGTATATTGGGACTATATTTTATAAGCACTTTTGAAATACAAAAAAATGTGATTAGTGAAGATACCCAAAGCAAAATATGGAAATTTCCTCCTAAAGCATAAACCAAGAAGTTTACAAGCACCCAAACAATGGCTCTGGATAGGTATAATCCTTATCAACTACTACTGAATTATATATTACTTCATAAGTTTGAGTATCCGGCAAACTTCTATCCCTCTAAAGCCTACAACAATAGATAAAAAAAAATACTAAACTGAAATATAATACATTGTTATTACTTTTTTAGTAGAACAAAGCAATAAAACCCACCATAAAAGACTAAAGCCAATCATGCGACACTGTAACGAATTAAAATAACTTTAATACAATAATTTTTCATAGATTATTTTCCAATCCTTCTACTTCTTCAACCGTCTCAAAAAGTGAACTAATTTATTGTGTCCCTTACGCCCTAAGCTATAATATAACACACAATGGATATATCTTTTTAAAATATACACAGTTCCCTTCTTCAACCATTTTCCATCAAAATGATGCACACAATAAGTTTCTTCAGATATTGCTATTTTTCCAACGTTATAATCTTTAGGAGAGAAAAAATAATAAGGCTTAATATCTATATTCTCATGCTTAATAACAGAATGTACCAAAAAGAGGAACCGGACGCATATCATAAGACCCATCCTGCTTAACAAAAGGACGAACATTATAATAATCTAAGCATTTCTTCACCCATTCACATCCTTTTTTCAACTCCAATCACGGCAGCTTCTATATCACCACTAGCTTCCTCTCCTATTATTTCTTTTTCGCATAAAAGAGGATCGAATGTTTTTAAAACCTCTACGTCAGCATCTAAATAGATACCTCCATAATGATATAATGCATAGAATCGTATGTAGTCTGCCGCAAAAGCATATTTTCTGTTCTCAAAGCTCTGTTTTAGCCAAAGATTTGATGAAACATCAATTCTATTCGTATCCCATAGCATTATCTCATAATCCGGCAAAACTCGCTTCCAAGATTCTAAGCAATTAGCAATCAAAGGAGGATACGGTTCACCACTAAGCCAACAAAAATGAATAATTTTAGGTATCATGATAATAAAGTAAATAGTTTATCCCAAAGCATATAAACCTTTTCAGGAGAAAATCTAGACGCATCTTTAGCAGCTCTCTCTCCCATTAAATGTCTCAATTTGTCATCTCCACATAATTTCAACATACAGTCTACCATCCTATCCATTTCACCTTCAGGCAATAAATATCCATTATGATTATCTGATACAACCTCTTTTTGGTCCTGTTTTTTGCAATCAAAACTTATAATTGGAAGTCCATAAGATTGTGCCTCTAATAAAACCATCGGTAGCCCCTCAAATCTTGATGTCATCAAATATATAAGAAAGATAAATAATATTTTGAAACATTATTTGTAGGTGGCATAATTTTAATCCTATCTTCTAAATCTAATACTTCAATCATCTGTAAGAGTTTCTTTTTATCCTGTCCATCCCCCACAATAACCAAATTCCAATCACGATTGATTTTAGCAAAAGAACTAAAAAACATGTAACATTATATCAAAACCCTTTTGCGGATACAGTTTCCCTATCGCCAAAATTGTTTTATTATTTAAAGAAGATTTCTGTTCTGGAAGAAAGATACTATTGGGAATAACGAAAGAACAAGTATTTAACTGTTTCATTTTAAAAAAGATCTTCATTTGTCAACACAATAGTTGCATCTAATTTATTGTAAGAAATTTTTCTTAACATTTTCCAAATAAAAGAAACGCAATCAAAAGAATTATGTTCACAACCAACCCTTTTTCCATATGTTTTTGGTAAAATTCCAAGTACCACATTAGCATATGTTCCTATTCCTAATATAAAATCAAAATTATGTGTAGACAAATACTTATATAATTTTTATACAAACCAACAACTTAGACAAGACAAAAGTATTTTTGACATTCAAATAATCTATTTCCACACTTGCAGCAACAGGAAATATTTCAGTGTCTTTCCTTTTTATCCATGGATAAAATACAACAATTTACACCTTTTTGGGCATACCAAGATGCTATGTGAGAAGCTACTTTCTCCCCTCCACCCTTAAAAATGGATATCATTAACGATTAACAATATTGCTTTCATTTTTTAACAAAATAAGGACATAACATTAGGATGATATATTTCATAAAATCCCATATCCACCATAAATCAAATTTTCTAATCCGTAGCACTTCTCTAAAAACTGCATTTCTATGTGAAATCGTCAAACCAATGCAAACATCGTATCTAGCAATAGTTTGAGGTAGATATTTTATTGACTGCATACCATACTTACCAAGTAACTGATACATCATATTATAATCTGCATCATATTTATACTTCACATCAAAACCTATCATTTTTGCATTTTCAGTTCGCACAAAAAAAGACTGATGAGAAGTAGGCATATTTCTCAACAAAAAATTAGGTAATCTTGATTTTAATAGCTCTTCTCCTCGGACGTACATAAATTGTGTCTCCATACAGAGCTACAATTCGTCTATCATATTGTTCCAACTGCAGGTTCTCTAATACTTCAGTATGTACAAAAGAATCACCTGGAATTCATAAAATTAATCCATTCTCCTGATGCTATTTTTAAACCTTTATTCATCGCATCATAAATACCTTGGTCAGGTTCACTAATCCAATAAGAAATTTTATCTTGATATTTTTTTTATTATATCTACAGTTCCATCAGTACTTCCACCATCTATTATAATATATTCAACATTGGAATATGTTTGATTTATAACAGATAATATTGTAGATTCAATAGTTGCAACAGCATTATAAGAAACTGTCACTATAGAAATTTTTTTATTCATACACATAAATCAACAAATCTCTTTATATAAATTCACTAATTGAGTAGCTGATTTCTCCCATGAAAATAAAAATAACCGTTCATATCCTAACTGCTGTAAAGAATTTATTTGCTCTGATGAATATGAGATAAAAGATGATATACATTGATAAAAATCAGAGCCATGTTTATCTAAGTTAAAATATAGGGCAGCATTTCCTGCAACTTCAGGAAAACAACTTTTATTATTTAATAGAACAGGACATCCAGCCGCAAAAGCTTCCAATATTGGCATACCAAAACCCTCATCTAACGAAGGATAAATAAAAGCTTCCGCATTAACCAATAGATTATTAAGTTCATGTGAAGAAACAAAATAATGAATAACCTGATTACCAATATTTAAAGACTTTATAAGTTTATTTTCTTCCAATGTAAATGGCAATCCTGTGCACACTAATTTATATTCAGAATGCTCTTTCAATATTTTTGCCATTTCCATAATAAATAAATCAAAATTTTTTATAAGAATCCCTTAACCCCATATATAAAAAATATTTATGCGGAATTATTGGTCGCTCTTTTCTTATTAAATCAAAATCAATATTATTATTATAGCCATGATGAATAACAAATATTTTTTCTTGTTGAATACCAAAAAAATATCCACAATTTTATCCTTCGTATATTGACTTACAGCAACAATTGCCGCAGCCTGTTTTGCTAAGTTAAATTTATTTTTCACTTGAAAATCATTTGCATTAAAATATTGAGGATATAATTCTGTAATCATATCATGAATAGTCAACACAAATGGTTTCCCGCCAAGATACTTTAAAAAAATAATCGTCAAAAAATGTAGGGTGGAAAACATCATAATCCTGTTTTTTTATAGATTCTATCGCATAATTTCGATTTATATTTAAAGATGAAGGATAGCATGGAAACATTTTATTACATAAATCAAATATTCTTCCTTTTCCTTTAAACATTATAGGTAGCAAAAAAAATTATCAACTGTCTTTGATAGCCTACTCACATTCTTATCAAAGCCATACTTCTTTTTACATAAATATTATCACTTTCTTTTTAAAGCTATAGAATAAGCAACTGTCTGAGGCAAATGAGAAATCAGCTCTGCAAAACTTCTCGAAATTCCACCATATTTTTGAAATAAAAAAGCTTGATAATCATATAATATTTTTTCATAAAAAAACATTTTTTGAATTAATATAATCATACACCATAAAAATCACTAATATGTGGACTCTCATAGAATAAACAATCACGATCAAATTAGAAATTCACGAACGATTTTCATTCCAATTATATTATCTCGTGAGTCAGACAAACAAAAAATAAATCTAAAATAAAGATATTAAAAGAATCAACTTATTCTCTATTTCCTTAGAATACACAGATAATGTATTACAGTTTCTTTTTATAAAAATATACTCAGTAAATTTACATAATCCAGCTATTAAAATCCATAACACAATACTAACTAATAGACCTATAAACAGTTGAGCTGGCAAACTAACAATATTGACAACAATCAAACTAGCTAACGTAATACAACAACACAAGCTAACAGTAGGAATAAGCAATTTCAAATGCTCTTTTTTATAGTAACTAATGGTAAAACCATTTTCAAAAGATAAACCATTATAAGGAAATCAAAGATTGAATAGATAACCAACCCAAAACACATAACATTAATACCAAAAAAGCCATTGTAAGAAAATAATAAAAAATAAATGAAACCATCTTTTTTCATGTATTCACCCTTTAATGCTAAATCACTTCTGCCACAAACATTAATAACTTCAACCATTAATATCATAATTGGATTTGCAATATAAGCTAAACAAAGAATTTTTAAAATAGGTGCTGACTGCATCCATTGATCACCTAAAAGAATATAAATTAAAGAATCAGAATAACATAATAAAACTGTCATTAAAGGAAATACACAGAATGTTGTCAACTGAACAGCTTTTATTGTACATTGAATATAAGGCTTTAAGATCCTTCTGATACTGACAAAAAAATAGGAAATAAAGCTCTATTAACAATCTTTGCTAAATTATTTGATGGAAATTGAGCAATAGTAGAAGTACGGTTATAATATCCCAAGGCAGTTGAATCGTATCTTTTACCAATAACAAGGGTATATAAATTCATATAAATACTATCAACAAGCGCCGCAACAAAGCCGCGACATGTGCGTGGGTTTGTTCCCAACCGACTCCAGCCGCCTCATTCAATACTGAACGCCGGTTTCCCCTGAACCGGTATTCAAAGGACTACGACGCCCCCCACAAGCACCAGTGGAAGTTATACTTCCGCAAGCTCCTTCATTTCTGCAAGCGACCGTCAACTTCCTTGACGCACTTATCGGTCGCTTCTGCATCTTCCGCCGTCGTGCTCGTCCTCCCGTGATCTCCGCTCTTCTTCTGCGCCTTGAACTTAAAATTGCATCGCGGCGAGGATGTTGCAGGCATTGTAGCCTCTCCTCACCACGGTCTTGGAAGCGCCCTTGATCAGCTCGCTTGCGGCGCTCCTCGGTCGCTTGGCAGGGAAGTTCAGACGGACTCTGCTTGCTGGGCGTTCTGCGGGTTACGATGCCGGGTCAGGGGCACGGATCGCACTATAGCCTTGAGCACCAGAAACCGTCCGGCGGATAGCCGCGTGCGGTCGGCATGAATGCCACAACCTGATTCAGAGGTGTTTCGTAATACTCAACATTGATGCTTATCTGAGAACCACTTGCGGGTTTGCGCGGCCTGCGCGGACTGCTGCCAGCTCGCGGAAACGTCCAGCGCGTTTTCATTTTCGTCGGGGACTGATCTGTTCGCTTCATTATTTTACCTCCTCAACGATCGTGCCGATCTTTTACCGCCATTGCTGCTTGCGGTGAATATTTTCGAGGTCAAAACGCAAAAATACCAGAATCGGAGATATGGTTATCCATGGACGCTAAGGTTGCCGTGCCAAGTCCCACTTGCCGAGCCCTGATTGGCTTTACGTCCATGTAGCTCCGGGTGGTCGTACTTCCGGGTTGGCGGCGGGTCGGAATCGTACACGCCGTCTACGTTCTTTGCCAGCAGGATAACATCACGCGCCGATCTCTACCGCACGCAGAACCGCTGCGGTATCCGTCCGGAAAGAACGGGCAGCCGGTGCACCGCAGCGGTTCTGCGTGCGGCCCGCCGACAAGGCCAGCATCCTCGCGGG
>VOFK01000644.1_pt1 | contig 20048 bp, 31 predicted proteins | sample 5384121 | NCBI WGS metagenome assembly VOFK01 (sample SAMN12384730, study PRJNA508395) | human gut metagenome | isolation source: healthy gut J | host: Homo sapiens | reverse complement strand
CGTCGTGGTAAAAACCAGACCATACGCAACCGGTGCGGGGGCGTGGAGCGAGCATGCGGTGTTGACGGCGGTGATGAACACAACAGTACCGCTTCAACGTCCGATGATTCGCTGTTCAAAAACAAACTGTTCAGCATGGATGGCGGTACGCGCGTGGTGCGGTATTCGCCGGTGACGGGTTCGTATGTGGGTGGCAAGCCGGTCACCTCGAACACATTGACATCGTTTACAGCTCGCAATGTGGGTTCGAGTGCTTCGGTCGACTTCAGTCAATGTCGTTGAATGACGGTGTCTGTAAGGGCTCTCCCTTGTGGGGGAGCCCTTTTTATACTTTTCAAATACCCCCGACGCGCCCGGGGGGAAATGGTTTTTGATGAATTTTCGTCAAAACATGCTGAAAATATTTTCTGAAACACTATTGAAAATATAACTATTCCAGGGTAAACGTTTCAGACGAAGAGATACACCGGTAGACCGACGGACTCAACGCATGTTACGGAATCGGACGGTGGTGATTGTGTGAAGAGGGGTTATGCAATCGTATTGAAAAAGTTTGATTCGGGGTTGTGATGAAAACGGTGGATGAAACATCATTGGTGCGATTGGTGCACTGCATCTGGTACTGCAAACGATGTCAATACGACTACGCTGAGAGTTGTTGGTTATGTGAGCCAGCCACCCCCACAAGGGGTAATAACGCAAAGAAGAATCGCTGTGGACCATCCGAAGTTGGACGGTCCCACGGTATGTCCTTCCAATTGGAAAGAAGGGTTCATTATGAAGAGCGTACGTAACGCACTCAACCGCCGTGCCAAGGGCGAGAAGGGCTTCACCCTCGTCGAGCTGCTCGTTGTGGTCATCATCATCGGCATCCTTGCCGCCGTGGCCATCCCGATCTACCTGAACCAGCGCAAGGCCGCCTGGAACTCTGCTACCGAGTCGGATGTGAAGAATGCTTCCATTGTTATGGAGACCATTATGACCAATAATGGTGGGAAAGTTCCGGCTACTATTACTACTACTTGCGGTCCGGGCGCTACCAAGTGCGATATTTCTGATGGTAATGAAGTCACCGTTTTCTGATGGCGTGACTCTTACCATTAAGCCAAATGGCACTACTTTACCAAATCGAAGGATCGAACAATAACGATTCGAGCTGCAAGACCTATACCTACGATTCTGCAACTGGCAGCATCACACATAACTGATCTTGTGAATTACTGGTTATGAGTAAGGTGTCGGAGGCAAGTGATGCCTTCGGCACCTTACTCATATTCACAAAATATTATGTACGCCATTCGGTAATTGAGGGGAATCCATGGCCAAGGCACAGGCACAAGCGCCACTGCAGCAGAACACCACGCAGAAGTGGAAGTATAAGGGCGTCTCGCTCAACGGCTCCAAGCAGATGAAAGGCACCATCGAAGCCAACTCCCGCGATCAGGCCGTGGCACGCATTACCCAGATGGGCGCCATCCCCACCGAACTGGTGAACCTCTCCGCAGGCACCGGCCTCAACACTGAAATCAACATCAAGGCGTTCGAGAAATATCCAAGCAAAAAAGACTTCGCCGTAATGGCGCGGCAGCTCGCCACCATGGTGGCGGCTGGCGTCTCGCTGATCCGAGCCTTGAACATCGTCACCGAACAAATCGAGAACGTGAAGCTCCGCAAGGCAGTGCAGGCCTGCGTGGCGCAAGTGGAAGGCGGCTCGTCCTTCTCCGGAGCCATGTCGGCGGATCCCGATTCCCCTGTTCCCGCCGATCATGGTCAACATGGTTCGTGCTGGCGAGACCGGCGGCTTCCTTTAGACAAATCGCTGCTCACCGTGGCGGACAGCTTCGAAGCGGATGTGAGGCTCCAAGGGGGCAGATCAAAAGCGCCATGGCCTATCCGGTCGTGGTACTGGGCATCGCCCCTGATCTTGGTGATGGTGATGCTGCTCACCATCGTGCCGATGTTCGCCAGCATGTACGATTCCATGAATGCCCAGTTGCCATTCGTGACCCAGATCCTGGTGGACCTCGGCAAAAGTGATGCCCTACGTGCTTCCGGTGCTGATTGCCCTGGCCGTCGTGGCACTGGCCATGTTCTGGAAGCGTAACCGTAACAAAGACATCATCCGCACCTGGTGGGATCCGTTCACACTCAAGGCACCGGTGTTCGGCAAGCTGACACCAACGTGGCCCTCCGGCCCGCTTTTGCAATAATTTCTTTCCATGCTCGCTTCCGGTGTGCCGATTCTCCAGGCACTTGATATCGTCGGATCGACTTCGGGCAACTATGTGATTGATTCGTCTTCGAAGCGTGTGGGCCGTTTGGTGGAACGTGGCTACCGTCTGGCCGACAGCATGAGCACCGAAAAAGATCTTCCCGAACATGCTGGTGCAGATGGTGGCCATCGGCGAGACTCCGGCGCCATCGACAAAATGCTGTCCAGCGCGGGCCGAGCGTATGACGAAGAGGCCCAATCCATGGCCAAACAGCTCACCTCGTTGCTGGAACCACTGATGATTCTGTTCCTCGGCGTGGTGGTCGGCTTCATGGTGGTGGCATTGTATATGCCGATGTTCTCCATGTTCGACGCCATCAATGGTCAGGCCTGACCTGATATCCGAGTACCCGAGCGAAACATACCTTTATATATAGGAGCAAGCATGAAACAGACCGGATTGTGGTCCAGACTCAACCGCAGGTACCGTGCGGCATTACGCGAACGCATGGGGGAGCACGGCGCCGCCATGATGCTGGCCATTCTGTTCGTGATGGTGGTGCTCACCACATCCGCTCTGGTCATGACTACCCTGCTTGCCCAGGCGATTCCTTACAAGAACAATAAGGAAAAACTCCCAAAGCCAACTATGCGGCCGAATCCGGCCTTGAAGTCGGCTTGAGCTATATCAATGAGACTCTGGCGAAGTTGCAAGGTTCTACGAGTCTTGATGATTTGCAGAAGGTGTTGCCTGCTGTTGATGCTGATATGAACGACAGTTCCAAGGATGGTGAATTTGTCAAATATGATGGCGCATCCGTATTGTTGAATCATGTTGCTTTGAATAAGACGGTAAAAACATCGGATACGGCTTCATATACGCCAGATGACCTGTCCTATCGTGTGCGCATCAATTTCTACGACACCAATCCGGATGACGCATCGGCGGAGATGATCGGCTCTCCATCCGATCTGAAAAACCTACAGTATGCCGAAGTGGTGGCCACGGGCTTCATCAACCGGTATAAGGACGGCCGTACAGCAGGCAACACCAAAAGCCCGCAGGCCATGAAGCGTGCGGTATGCAGGATCGAAGCCAAAACGGACTCCACTACCACGAATCATTCAAGTGCCTTGGGCGTTGGCGGCCGTATGGGTATGGGTTTTTTATGCCGCGGCGCCCTACAAACAGGCTCCGATTCGCAGTTCGTATGGGTACCCGTGGATTATGATGGCGTGTCCATCGGATCCGATCCAACCGGCGAAGTTAAATTCTCCGGCACGGTGGATTCCGGACGCACCAATACCAGCCAGCTGTCCGATGGCACTGCGACGTTGAATCCAGTGAACCGCACCTGCATGCTGGCCACCACCATTCCGGTTACCAACGAGAAGAAAAAGCATTGCCGAGAACCCGATTTAAGCAAATCGCCTCAAGCCGGTTCTGGGCTGGTGGTATTGCCCGCCGCATACAACGCGGGAGGTGACACCTACCAATATACTGAGGAATGCCGTGCTGATGGTGCGTACTCCTCATTGAACACGTGGGTGTACTACAAGGACAATTCCATCCGTCTGGCCTCGAATATGGGATTGTGCGTCACCGGTGTGAGCATCGATGACACCGACGGCAAGACTCCAGCCACCTTTGCAGCCATGCGGCACATCATACGGAGTCCACTTCCAAGGCGATTATTATATGGATCCGGAATAAGGTTGCGCAGCAGACGGAGAAGAACGACCCGAACAGTCTGCTCAACAAATACCAGAAATGGAACTTCTACAACGGGTTCATCAACGCCGGATACTGGAACGAGCTGACGGGCGATGTCAGTGCGCAAGCAGCGTCATATGATTCCGCCTTGCCTGAAAGCAAGGGGATATGCCGTAGCCGGCGTGCAGAGCGGCAAAAAGACCAAGTTCCAACGTCTGGAAGTCACCCATTACGGCGGTAGCCCACAAGACAGTGGCGATCCGCATTTCGCGGGCGGCAATATCAAAGCCACCCCCTACAGTCAGGCGTATATGGTGTCGCAATGGACCTATAACTTCAGCGATTCCTACTTTTCGAACGGTGCCGACATGCAGGATGCCACCGCATCCTTCAGCCAAGCAGGCGAAGCGGGATACGGCACCAATCAGATGGTGAACTCCGCATCCGGATTCTGCATGGTGATGGACGGCAACGACGTATACGCCAACACCTGCGACGTGCATAGTGCGGACTTCGATGCGAAATGCTACCAGAAGACGATCATGGGGCAAGGCAGCGATTTCATCTCGACCTCTCACTGTTCGACCGCCGACAAGGAGAACTTCAACTTCACATCCGACCGCGTCTCCCCTATACCGAAGATGCCAGCGCCGATGGCAATGGCATCGACACCACCATAGCCCTGCACGACACCAACGGCAACGCGAAGTACCTGCATGTTTCCGGCAGTAAGGTGTCGTTGACCGATAATCCAAGTGACGCCACAAAGTTCCGCCGATACAACGAGCACAACACCTCGAAAGCGGTGAGTTACGGCGGCAAGACGCAGTATCCATGGCTGGCACTTTCCAAACCAGCGAAGGCATGTGCCTGACGGAAATCTATCCGGGAGACTATGTGAAAGCAATGGGAAGAAAAGACCGTCAATACAATCGCTCAAAGACGGTCATTCCATGCTGAAAATGGTTTCATGCGGAACCGATCGTGACGTGCGTGGGCGACTGGTGAAATCGCAGGCATGGAACGCTTCAGTGAATTATGGTGATGCCGGATCGGCCGGTAGCATTACTTGGACAACGACGACGACCACCGTATCTATCCCTACCAGTACCTATTTCTCAGCGGTTGTGGACTCCACCGTCACATCCAGAAAGTGGTGAACGGCATGGATATAGTGAATGATGTTCCTACCGTGGTGATACTGCTGGTGGCCTCGCTGATCATCGGCTGTATTTTCGGATCTTTCCTGAATGTAGTGATATGGCGTGTGCCGAACCACATAAGCATCACCAATCCGAAACGTAGCTTTTGTCCAAAATGCGAAGCGCCAATCGCCTGGTATGACAATATTCCCATCTTTTCCTGGTTGGCGCTCGGCGCGAAATGCCGACACTGCAAGGAACCGATTGCCGCACGATATCCGCTGGTCGAATCGCTTGGCGGACTGTCCTTCCTTGCCGTAACCGCAGGTGGACTGTTCGGCGCATACCCGTTGTGGGCACTACCCGTGCTGTACGTGTTCGCATGCGTGTCCATCGTCATAGCGTTCATCGACTTGGACCACCATCTCATCCTCAACGTAGTGCTACTGCCGACGCTTATCGCAACGGTGTTGCTGCTGGCTGTGGCATCGTTTGGCATAGGGGAGTGGACTCGTCTTGGTCGCGGAGCGCTCTGCGCGCTGATTCTCTTCGTGTTCTATTTCGTACTCTCACTCATCTGGAAAGGTGGCATGGGAGACGGCGACATCAAACTCGCGTTCATTCTCCGGATTGCTGCTTGGCTGGCTTGGCTGGCCGCAATTCATCATTGGATCGTTCGCCGCGTTCTTCATCGGCGGTGCCATCAGCTTGGTATTGCTGGCCAGCAAAAGGTCGACCTTCATGGAGGCATCCCCTTCGGGCCATCCATGCTGCTCGGCGCATGGCTTGGCATTTTCGCCGGCGTACCAATCGCCCCACTATACCTGCAACTCACCGGACTTGCGTAACGCATCCGCATACAAGACCCATATATATAAGGAGAGACCATGAGAGCAATAACGGCGCTGTCGATTGCGAGCGACGCCATACGAGCGGCGGTCATAGCCGACCCCATACGGGATTCGCCGACCATCAAACACTTCCAGGCGCTTCCGCTGCCGCCGTTGGAGCTGTGGTGGATGGCGAAGTGGTGGACGCCGAAGTGGTCACCGGTCTACTGAAAACGTTGGTGCAACGCTTCGTTCCCGCGTGAGAACACCATACTCGTTTATTCGAGCCGTCGTATGGTGTTCCGTGAGACGGACTTCCCTACATGTCCCTAGCTGATTTACGCTCAACCCTGCCATTTCAGGCCAAAGGCATGATTCCATTGCCCATTGAGGAATCCGAACTTGACTTCGTGCCGTTGTCTGTAGTGGATGACGAGCAGAACGGCAAGCAGCTTCATGGCATTCTCGTAGCCACCCTGCGCGGCGGTCTGGAAAAACCGCGTATACCGCAGAAGAAGCGGGTTTCGTGATCACCTCCATCGACGCCGGTCCGTTCGCGTTGGCCCGCCTGTTCAGCGACACCAACCAGGCGCAGACCGAAGCGGTGGTCAACATCAACGGCAACTGCACCGACGTGATTGTGCTCAATAACGGAAAACCCGCCTACATGCGCGCGTCGTGCCGTCCGGTGCCGACGACGTGTCCGACGCCATCGCCAATGCGCTGAGCATCTCCTTCGAAGACGCGGAACGCATCAAAAACCAGATTGGTCTGCAAAATGTGACCGGTGACGAACGTCTCGAAAAAGCTGAGGAAGTCATTCGTGAAACCACAGCGCAGCTCATCGTCGGTATTCGCAATACGTTGAACATGTACGACGTCGACCATGCGGACAGCACCATCAGCGGCATCATCCTCACCGGTACAGGTGCGCGACTCATCGGTCTGCCCCCAGTGTTGGCAGGCTCCATCAACAAGATGGTGCGCATTGGCGATCCGTTCATCCGCTTCAAGCTGTCCAAGGAAGTCGAACGTCAGAACATTGTGGCGCACGCGGTCGATTTAGGCGGGTGCTGGGACTGGTCATCGGAAAGAAGCCGAGGTGAGTGTGATTATGAAACTTGATATGAAATCCAAGAAAACAAGGCCAACTCCCACCGTGGACGTGGCAAGGAAATCGCCTATCCGGACACTTCGGACGGTCAGAAGGGCACCCTGCTATCCATGAACGTCTCCGATATCAGCAATGCGTTGAAGGCGGGCGGTATCGGCAAGCGTAGCACCGCGCCGGAAAACCCAGCCGACTGGACCATGCGCGCTAACCTGATTCCGCGTTCCATCGTCGGATTGAATCGCGATCGAGCCATCAAATACCTGTTAACGTATGTGCTGATCGGCGTGCTCATTGTATCTTTGGTGGTCAGGTGTTCATGTTCGCCCAATCCACATGGGCGGACCATCGTGTGGAAGTGGCTCAACAGAAGACCATTTCCTTGCAAAAGGAGAAAACGCAGTTCAAGGATGTCGAAGACACGTTGAATTCGCTGGACGATGCGCAGAAGGCGAAGATTGCCATGCTGTATGACGAAATGGACTGGATGAAGGTCGCCGATTCGCTGAACAGCTCGCTTCCGGAAGGCGGCCAGTATACGAATCTGGAACTCAAAAGCTTCCAGATCGCTTCATCGAACAATTCGTCCTCATCCTCCGACAATACGTCCACTGTGTGGTCTGGTAACGGCGTGATTTCCGCGGACTTCACCATCGAATCGCCGAATTTCTACTCGGCCAAGGACTTTATCAACAATTTCGCCTCGATTCCCACGTACAAGACGGGTTATGTGAGCTCTATTACCAAGAATGACAGTGAAGGTGGCACCACCTACACGTATACCGGAACGATTTCACTGGTGATGGACGGCAACACCACTTCGCGAAGCGACAACTCAGCAGGCGCGACCCAGGCCAACCGTGATTTGCTCGCCAAGCTGCGCGCAAGCCTCGACAAGGCTGCGTCCGGACAGTCTGATGCTTCTGCCAACCAGTCGACTGACACCTCATCCGATGCCAGCGGATCGTCCAACTGATAAGCAGGAGGAAACATGAACAAGCATAAAATCGCATGGATCGCACTGGCCGTCGGCATCGTAGTGGTGCTGATGTTGACATGGCTTGTAGGCGTATCTCCGCGTCTTACACACATTAAAGGGAAGCCGACGCGCAGACTGCGCAGATCGAAGAAAGCAACAAGAAAACGCGTGACCAGATTGAAAACGCTGCGTATGGCGAGCGAGACGATCGGCCTGCAGAAGGATCGTTTGCGTCAGCTGCAGCGCCAGATTCCTGACGGCTATAACCAAAACGAATTCATCGATTCGTTGAATGCCGCTGCTGATGGTGCGGGCGTCTCCATCCAGTCTGTGACCTTCGATGAGGCCACCACCGCTGAAGTGCCGTCCGAAATGCAGGGAACCATCAAAGCCGGCCGGCTTGCAGGTTCCGGTGAGCATTACTGCGAATGGCAGCTATGATGCAATGCGTGGCTTCGTTCAGGCCGTGCAGGGCATCAACCGTATTGCCGTTCCTGAAGATGTGACGTACACCCTTGATAAGGGCGGCGACGCCACCAAGAACAACGTGACCATCAATTGTAAAATCTGGTCGCTGCTGCTTAACAATGACACCGTCGAAGACGAGAACGTTACCAAGCAGTGACAAACAATACATAAAGAACGATTCTCTCCTTATCCATTACATGGGGCCTTCCGCATTCGCGGGAAGCCCCTTATGTATCTTCACATATTCTTATGTGTTTTCATTCGGTTCTTGCATCAATTTGCCGTTCATCCCCATCGGAAATCACGTAACTTGCCATGCCGTGAAACTGTCAGGCAAAACTGTCAGCATGTGACGGTAGGCTTTGCGCTTGTAAAGACCCCAAACCATTCAATCCAGAAGGTGCATTGTGGCTGTATCCAAACTCGATGAAGTCGTATCCCTTGCCAAGCGTCGTGGCTTTTGTTTTTCCCGCCGGTGAAATCTACGGCGGAACCCGTTCCGCATGGGATTACGGTCCGCTCGGCGTGGCGCTGAAGGACAATATCAAGCGCGAATGGTGGCGCTCCATGGTCGTCACCCGTGGCGACGTGGTGGGCGTGGACACCTCCATCATCCTGCCGACCCCCCGTGTGGTGGCTTCCGGCCACGTGGCCGTCTTCAACGATCCGCTGGTCGAGTGCCTCAACTGCCACAAGCGCAACCGCGCCGACAAGCTTGAGGAATCCTACGCCGAGAAGCACGGCGACAAGCTGCCGGAAAACGGCATGGCCGACATCGTGTGCCCCGACTGCGGCACCCGCGGCAAGTGGACCGAACCGCGCGACTTCAACATGATGCTGCGCACCCACCTCGGCCCGGTCGAGGACGAGAACTCCCTGCACTACCTGCGTCCGGGAAACCGCGCAGGGCATCTTCGTGGACTTCAAGAACGTGATGACCTCTTCCCGCAAGAAGCCGCCGTTCGGCATCGCCAACATGGGCAAGTCCTTCCGTAACGAGATCACCCCGGGCAACTTCATCTTCCGTACCCGTGAGTTCGAGCAGATGGAAATGGAATTCTTCGTCAAGCCCGGCGAGGACGAAGCCTGGCACCAGTACTGGATCGACGCCCGCACCCGCTGGTACCTCGACCTCGGCGTCAAGCCGGAGAACCTGCGCCACTACGAGCATCCGAAGGAGAAGCTCTCCCACTATTCGAAGCGCACCGTCGACATCGAATACAAGTTCGGCTTCCAGGGCTCCGATTAAGGGGCGAGCTCGAAGGGCATCGCCAACCGTACCGACTTCGACCTGTCCGCGCACGCGGAGCACTCCGGCGAAGACCTGAGCTACTTCAACCAGGCCACCGGCGAGAAGTACGTGCCGTACGTCATCGAACCGGCCGCCGGCCTGACCCGCTCCCTGATGTGCTTCCTCGTGGACGCCTACGATGTGGACGAGGCCCCGAACACCAAGGGCGGTGTTGACAAGCGCACCGTGCTGCGTCTCGACCCGCGTCTGGCCCCGGTCAAGGCCGCCGTGCTGCCGCTGAGCAAGAAGCCTGAACTGCAGACCGTGGCCCAGAACCTGGCCGACGACCTGCGCTTCAACGAGTGGATGATCGACTACGACGAGGCCGGCGCGATCGGCCGTCGTTACCGTCGTGAAGACGAGATCGGCACTCCGCTGTGCGTCACCGTCGACTTCGACACCCTCGACGACCAGGCCGTCACCATCCGTGAACGCGATACCATGCAGCAGGAGCGCGTCAGCCTCGACAAGGTGGCCGACTACATCGCCGAGCGTATCGGCGAGAAGCGCGTCAGCGTGCCGCAGATGCCGGTCGAAATGGGCGGCGAGGCTTGGCCTGAGTCCGTCAAGATCGCCGAAGCCGGTGGCCTGTACTGATCGCCCCGAATCGGTCATATCGAACGGAACAAGTCTGACCTATGCCAGATAGCATTGTGAATGCCTACGAGGAATCCGACGTGCTCGACCCGCGTACCGACGCGGAACGGCCGTCGGTTCCTCCCGTTATAAAAGCCCGTTGATTTGGGTCCGGTGCACGTCGAAACGCCGGTGGTGCTTTCGCCTATGGCGGGCGTCACCAACTGGCCGTTCCGCGTGATCTGCGAAAGCTACGGTCCCGACGGTCTGTACGTGGCGGAAATGATCACCGCGCGCGCATTGGTGGCCCGCAATCCGAAAGCCCTGCGCCTATGCCGTTTCGCACCCAGCGAGAAGATTCGCTCGCTGCAGCTGTACGGCGTCAATCCCTCGATTGTGGAGCAGGCCGCGAAAATCGTCATCGACGAGAACATGGCCGACCATGTCGACCTCAACTTCGGCTGCCCGGTGCCCAAGGTGACGCGTCGTGGCGGCGGTTCCGCGCTGCCATGGAAGACAGACCTGTTCCGTGAGATCATCCAACGCGTGGTCAAGGTGTGCGACGCGGCCAACGTGCCGGTCACGGCCAAAATCCGCGTCGGCATCGACCATGAACACGAGACGTTCCTCGAAGCCGGGCACATCGCGCAGGAGGAAGGCTGCAAGGCCGTCACCCTGCACGCGCGCACCACCGCCGAATATTACGGTGGGCATTCCGATTGGTCCCGCATCGGCGAGCTGGTTTCCGAGCTTGATATTCCCGTCTTCGGCAACGGGGATATTTGGGGTGCCAACGACGCGTTGGCGATGGTCGCCGAAACCGGTTGCGCGGGTGTTGCGATCGGCCGCGGCTGCCAAGGCCGTCCATGGTTGTTCGCCGACATCAAGAACGCGTTCGCCGGCAGTGACGAGCGCGTCGACCCCACGCTGGGCGACGTGTGCCGCGTGATCGAACGGCATGCCGAACTGCTGACCGAATTCTATGATGGCGACGAGCGGATGGCCGTGCATGACCTGCGCAAGCACGTCGCGTGGTATCTGAAGGGCTTCCCCGTGGGCGGTTCCACACGCCGTGCGTTCATGGAATGTGAAAATCTTGAGGATGTCCGGCGCGAGATAGGCAGACTCGACCCGAACATTCGGTTCCCAGAGCGCATCGCCGACAAGCCAAGGGGGCGTGCGCTTCGCCAAAAAGGTGCATCTGCCTTACGGATGGTTGGAATCCCGGGAAACCACGCACGAGGAGAGCGTGAGGCGCTGTTCGGGGATGACCCGATGGATGCCAGCTACTAAAGCTCGTCACGCATGTTCGAAGAGCCGTGTACAAATGACTGAAGGGGTCAACGCAGGCAGAATGAACATGCTGACAGCAAAAAAGTGAAAAAAACGGTGGTACACGCCTGGAAAAGTGCGCGTATCATCGGCGCGATTGCGATAGAGTTGTTCATATACGTGAGTGAACAGGAGACAATGGTGAGCGAGATTGCCCAGACTGACAATTTCAACGACAAGACCAACATCAAGGTCGTCGGTGTCGGTGGAGCCGGAGGCAACGCTGTCAATCGCATGATTGCGGAGGGTCTTCAAAGCGTCGAATTTATTGCGATCAACACTGATGCAAAGGATCTGCTGCGATCCGACGCCGATGTCAAGATCTCGCTGAACGATGCCTCCAGCCGTGGTCTGGGCGCTGGCGCCGACCCGGAAAAGGGTGCCAAGGCGGCGCAGGATCACCAGTCCGACATCGAAGAGGCGCTTAAGGGGCTCCGACATGGTGTTCGTCACCTGCGGTGAGGGCGGTGGCACCGGAACCGGTGCCAGCCCGATCGTGGCACGTGCGGCCCACCAGCAGGGCGCGCTGACCATCGCCGTGGTGACCCGTCCGTTCAGCTTCGAAGGTCCGCAGCGTTCCGCTTCCGCCGCGCTCGGCATCGAGAACCTGCGCAAGGAAGTCGACGCGCTGATCGTCATTCCGAACGACCGACTGCTGGAACTGTCCGACCGCACCATTGGCATCGTCGACGCGTTCAAGACCGCCGACACCGCACTGCTGGCCGGCGTGCAGGGCATCACCGACCTGATTACCTCGAATTCGTACATCCACGTTGATTTCAACGATGTCAACGCGATTCTGCGTGGTGCTGGTACTGCGCTGTTCGGCATCGGTTCCGCACGGGGAGAGGATCGTGCCACGCAGGCCGCCGAAATCGCCATCAGCTCTCCGCTGCTGGAGAAAGCATCGAGGGTGCGCATGGCGCACTGATCAACATCGCCGGTCCGACCGACCTGAAGCTGCAGGAAGCCGCAGCCGCGGTCGCGCTGGTGCAGAAGGCCATCCATCCGGAAGCGCAGATCATCTGGGGCCTGTCCCTGGACGACGCCTACGGCGACGAGGTGCGTGTCACCGTCATCGCGGCAGGTTTCGATGCCAATTCTAAGAAGCCCGACCAGCCGGCCGAAGAAAAGCCGGCCGCGGCCAAGGAAAACACGGTACCGCTGTCCGCGCGTTGTCCGCCGGCGTGCAGGCTCCCGCCCAGCAGCCGCAGCCGGTGCAGAACTCCGGCGGTGCCGCAGGTGCAGCCGCTGTCCAGCTACATTCCGTCCACTCCGGACCAGAACGTCGCCTCGTTCGACCAGACCACCGAGCATGAAGTGGTTTCGGCTAACGATCCGGGCGACCTCGATATTCCGGATTTCCTGCGCTAAAGTCAACGCGTAGACGCGAAAGGAACATACATGGCAGGTTTCATGAAGAACGCGATGTCGTACTTGGGAATGTCCGACGTCGCCGAGGGTGAGGATGATTTCGAGGATGACGTCGACACCGGCGAGACCTCGTTCGATTCGGATCATTCCGTCACCCCGATGCCTTCCTCTTCGGCTTCCGCTTCCACGCCGTCCGCTCCGCGTGAGCAGTCCAACCCGTTCCAGGGGGTAGAGTTAGCCGCATCACCACCATCCATCCGAAGTCATATGAGGATGCTCAGATGGTCGGTCGCGCCATTCGTGACGGCATTCCGGTGGTGCTGAACCTGACAGGTGTGGCCGAAAGCCGTGGCATATCGCATCGTGGACTTCTCCGCCGGTGTGGTGTTCGGCGTGCGCGGCTCCATCGAACGCGTCACTCCGCGCGTGTTCCTGCTGAGCCCGGCCCAAGTGAACATCAAGGTCGAGGAGCCTGAAGACAAGGGTCCGGCCCACGACCTGTTCGCCGACGGACTGAGCCGTGTAGCACAGAGCAAGCACAAATCAGACGATTATGCCCCCCACTGAAAGCGGGGGCATTTTTGTTATGCGCGCTTGATACAGTGGCAACGTGATTCTCTCGATAATTGGTAGCGTCGTCCATTTTCTGGTCAACGCCTATATCCTGGTGCTGTTCGTCCGCATGATTCTCGACTGGGTGTTGGCATTGTCGCCGACGTGGCGGCCAAGCGGAATCGTGGCCTCGTTGTTCGACGCCATCTACCAGCTGACGGAGCCGCCGTTAAGGTGGTTGCGGCAGTATATTCGTCCCGTTCCGCTCGGACCGATCTATTTTGACGTCGCGTATCTTGTGCTTTATTTCGTTCTTGTGGTCGCATTGATTTCCTTATTTAGCACCTCTAAAAAACCGTTTTTCCGCAAAATATCTATGGTTTCGTGCTAGAGTCGAACACTGAAAGCAACAACAGTAAGGCATCAAGCCCAAAGCGAGGTGTAAGGATTTATGGCTCTGTTGACGCCGAAAGATATTAGGGAGCATACTTTCCAGACCGTAAGGTTCAAGGGAAGGCTATGACGTCGATGAAGTCGATGACTTCCTCGATCAGGTAACCGAGACGGTGGAAGCCCTTGGCAAGCAGGCAGTTGCCGGCGGACGAGGCCACGCAGTCTCTTGGCCCGATGTCGCAGGACTCAATTCCAAGATTTCCGAGTTGAATGCTCAGATCCAGTCCCTGCAGCAGGAGAACGCGACGCTGAAGTCCGCCTCCGGAGCAGGCAGCTGGTGCGGGGGACCAGGCCGCTCAGGCCGCTCAGGCCGCGGCCGCCAAGCTTTCCGAGGCAGAGAAAGCAATCGTGCGCTGTCTTCCCAGAACGAGCAGCCAAGGCGGGGCAGATCGATCGTCTGTCCGCGCAGGTCGATCAGCTCACCGCCCAGGCAGCCGAAAGCGGCCGGTCAGGCCGACCTTTGGCGAGCAGCTTACCGCCGTGCAGCACGAGCGTGACACGTTCCGCGCACAGCACCGAGGACCTGTCCCGTCAGCTGGCATCGGCCCAGGAGCAGGTGGTCGTGGCTCAGCGTCAGAAGGAGCAGATCGATCAGCTCACCGCAAAGCTTCAGGAAGCGCAGGACCAGGTCGCTCAGGCCCAGCAGCTCACTCAGGAGCATGCTGCCCAGTCCCAGCAGCAGGATGCCCAGGTGAAGCAGCAGGCCATGCAGATCCAGCAGCTTGCCCAGCAACTGAAGGATTCCCAGATTCGCGAGGCACAGCTGCGCGAACAGGTCGCCAAGTCCGAGCCGAGCACCGAAACCGGCAGCCTGCAGAAGATCGCGCGGCAAGCGCCAATACCGAGCCGGAGCGCGCCACCGCCATGCTGACGCTGGCCATGCAGCTGCACGACCAGTACGTCGACAAGGGCAAGGCCAAGGCCAAGGAGATCACCGAGGAAAGCCAGCGCAAGTACGAAGAGATCATCGGCAGCGCCAACGACTACTTCCAACCGCACTGTTCCGAGGCTGACCAGTACTCCACCGACACCGCGCCAACGCCGACAACTACCTGTCCGGCAAGACCCAGGATGGCGATGCCTATCTGGCACAGAAGCAGCAGGATGGCGATGCGTACCTGAACCAGAAGACCGAGGAGGGCGACGCCTACCTTGCGCAGAAGACTCGAGGAAGGCAATGCCTATCTGGCCGGCAAGCAGCAGGATGGCGACGCTTATCTGGAGCAGAAGCAGCAGGAAGGCGACGCCTACTTCGCGCAGAAGCAGGAAAGGGCGACGGCTACCTGGCTCAGAAGACCCAGGACGCCGACACGTACTTCTCCGACAAGCACACCGAGGCCGACAACTACGAAGCCGAAGTGCAGAAGCGCGCCTTCGACTACGATTCGAAGACCCGTACCGCTGCCGACGACTACGCCCAGCAGGTCCGCGACAACCCGAGACCCAGACCAAGGTCATCGAAGGCAACATCAAGGGCCCTCAAGCAGTTCGAAACCGAATACCGTGCACGACTCACCGACTTCCTCGGCCAGCTCGTCAACCAGGTGTCCGATACGAACAACTACGATCAGGACCCCTCAGGACAACAACGACTGAGATTAGCCTGTGTCTGACATCATGAAGAATGATCAAAGACGGCTGCGCGACCGCGTGGCCGTCTTTGCGTGTATTGCGATCGCGGCGATCGCGATTGACCAGCTCACCAAGATGTGGGCTTTGTCCGCATTGGCCGATGGCCGTACCATACGCGTGATTCCCGGCCTGCTTTCGTTGACATTGGTGCGTAATCCAGGCGCCTCGCTCGGCATGGGCTCCGGCATGACGTGGCTGATTTCCCTGCTGGCGATGGCGGCCTGCGTGGCGTTGGTCGTACTTTGCCGTCCGCAACATTTCCATGAAATGGACGGTGCTGTTCGCCTTCGCCTTCGCAGGAGCGTTCGGCAACCTCATCGACCGCGTCATCTACGCGGAAGGGTTCCTCAACGGCAAGGTCGTGGATTTCCTGAACTACGGATGGTCCATCGGCAACGTGGCGGACATCTTCCTCATGCTCGCGGGCGTTGCGGCGGTGCTGCTGCCCTCGGGGAACCGTTCAGCCAAAAGCGACCTTTGACGAGGCCAACGGCAAGACGCTTGGTGATGATGCGAACGCAACCGACGACGGGCGAAAGCAGCATGAGCCGTTCTGCGTACCCCCCGACGCGCTTTCGTCGGCAAACGATCGACGTCGCCAAAATGCTTGGCATTTCGGCTAAGGCGGCCGACCTCATCGAAAGCGGGACAGGCGCGTGCTCGGCAGGACATTTCCAAATCGTCGACCCCTGCAGGCGAAACCGTAGAATCGACATCGTCGAGGAACGGTCCGAACCGGAACCGATCGCTCATGACATGGCCGTCGCCCGCGAGGACGACGATGTGGTCGTGGTGGACAAGCCGGAGGCGGTGCCGCGCACGCATCCGTCGGATGGACCGGTCCGACGGTGCTTGGCAGCCTGATCGACAGGGGAGTGCACATCACGTCATATGGCGCGGCAGGTCGTCAAGGCATCGTGTCACGACTCGACGTGGGCAACATCGGGACTGATGCTCGCATGCAAAGTCCGATCTTGCGTACGTGGGAGATGCGCCGCAAGCTCGCCGAACATGAGGTCGTCAAAACGCTATCACGCACCCCGTGCAGGGCAATCCCGAAGAAAGCCACCATCGAAGCGCCGATCGACGCCAAAGTCTCCGGACTTCCGCTGCGTGACACCGGCCGGTAAAGAGGCCATCACGCATTGGGATGGAACGTTTTCGGCGAAGCCACGCTCGTATCCGTGAACCTGGAAACCGGCCGCACCCATCAGGGATCCGCGCGCATTTTCATCCATCGGCATCCGTTACGGCGGGGGACGCCAGCAAACGGCGCGCGAACTGGCAGCTGAGCGAGGCGCTTGGCCTTGAACGGCAGCCGGCTAACGCCATGCAATTGAATTCGCCATCCGCGTACGCACGTGTGGACACGGTGAAATGCACTATCCTGCCGACTCCGTAGCATGCGCTTGACGATGAGTGCACGGCAATTTATCACCAGCCTTATAAAGCGATCTAAGCCAGAAACGACCTTAATGCCGTCATGAAGCCCAGCTAAATTGGCTTCCCGCAGCTCTCGTGTAACTCCTCGCATAATCATATTTATATTCGCTGCTCGACGGCGCATCGAAAATACCGGATCTGGTCAAGCGCGCTGGCGGAACTGGCATGCCGGCCGTCGGCATCACCACGGCAACATGCATGGCGCGCGTAGGAGATGTGGAGCGCCGCGGTCAACGCCGGCATCACGATCATCGGCATCGAAGCCCATGCCGCCGAAACCGCACGTCAGACCCCACCCGTGAGCTGGGACACCAACTGGAATCCGATCTGGGGTCCGCTGCATCGCCGCCGTAAATCTGACGATGTGTCCATGGCGGTGCCGCACCCACCTGGACCATGTGGGTGGCAGAAAACGACGAAGCCCGTCAACCCTCATGAAAGCCTCCACCGACGCGCACGCGAACCCTGAAGGCCGAGTCATGCGCTACTCAGGATAAGGAAATCTCGCATTCAGCATCATCGTTTCGTCCGCCGCTGCCTGCCGGGCATCATCTGTGACTCGCCCGCGCCTGCCAGTTCGATGACGCGCGTTGCGCCGGCGGCCTCCCAAGACATTTTCGGCCGCGATACTTACATCGACATCTTATGGACCATTACTGGCCTGAAAATCGAAAAGCAGTGACCGACGCCGTTTACCGCAAAAAGCTCAACGCGCCGCTACAGGCCACCAACGATTCTACTGCGCGTGCCGAAGACGCCGGCGCGCCATGTTGTGCATCAACTCAGCTCATCGCTGGACGAGCCGGTCGATTCAAATTCGACGGCACCACCCGGCTACTACATCAAACTGCCGCATCGCGTGAACTGTTCAAGACCTTCCTGAAGCGTGCACAACACGTTGAGATCGCCGAACGCCGCAACGTCAGCGTTCTCGACGATCATGAAAGACGGCGTTCATGCCGCAGAATTGACTGTCCGGGCGTTGACCAGGACGTCGCTAAGTCTGAAGAAGGTCGAGGAAGGCCTCTGAACGCCGCAACGGCAAGCCGTCGCTCGAAGTGTTGGTGGCAGGCTGACTACGAATGTGGCGTGATTCTGCCAGATGGTCGCTTGTTACTTCTCGCGGGGCTGACTGCAGACGTTCCGGGCAACCGTCGGCGGAGCGGTGGGGGCCGGGCCGTGGTCGGCCGCAGGTGCCATGGTCGCGTATGCGATGGGCAGCATCACCGAACTTGATCCTCGCTTTGAACACGGTTCGATCTCTCGAACGACCTCAATCCGGAACGCAAGTCTCACTGCCTGATATCGACGCGTCGACTTCAATGGTCGGACGCGTGCTCGACTACGTGGGTGAGAAATACGGACGTGACAAAGTGGCGTGCGCGTGGACGCATTGGCACCATCAAACCAAGCAGGCGCTGAAGGACTCCGCCCGCATCATGGGGATACGACTTCTCCGTCGGAGACAAGATCACCAAAGCCTCCTGCCTCCGCACAGACCGGCGGCAAGGACATTCCGCTGCACGACATCTTCGGACCAAGTGAAACGATACGCGGAAGCACGCGAATTCCGCGAACTGTACGATTCCGACCCGGACGCGAAACGCATCACGGACGAGGCGATGGCACGAAGGCCTGATTCGTCAGACCGGTGCGCACGCCTGCGCCACCTCATCATGGGCAGCGAGCCGATCATCAGTTACGTATTGCTATTCGGAGCATTTTGCAGTAATGATAATTTGAAAAATGTTGTAATTCAGGATGGTGTAACACAAATTGAAAGTTGGGCGTTTAGTAATTGTCCTAAACTGGCATCTGTAGCTATTCCGGAATCTGAAGCTTTCTTTGACGATTATATTTTGGCTATAGTTACAACATACCATCAACCTTAAAAATTTGGTGGAACAAAGGGATCTTTTTGCGGAAGACTATGCAAACGAGAATAATATTCCATTTGTGAGCCCTGCAAATATCAAACTTTGCAACGCCGACAATCACAAAAATGACGAACACAGTATCTGGCGTTCATGTTTATTGGAATACAGTTCGAATGCGACGGCATATACGGTATATCCGGGCAACTTCGAAAAAAATGGAACATATAAAGAGAGTTGCATCTGTGAATGCGACTAATTATACGGATATTCAGGTAACTAGCGGAACCGCTTATTTTTATAAGATTCAGCAAAATAGAAGAAGTAAGGTTCAGCCTGGTGCATCAGGGTTGAAAAGGTATGGCATTCGTAGATACACACCTGATATTGATGCCCGTGTAAACCGTTCGAACTGGTATCGGTCTTGGCTGGAACCGTATAGCAGGTGCGACCGGGTATGCCATCTATCGGTTGGTGACAGTTGACGCATGGTAAGAGTTGCTGCCACAGTCACAGATAATTCAACCCCGACATGGGGCTGGATATTACATCGGCGAAACCGAAAAATGGTACGATCTTCCGCAGGCCAGTGGCACTGGCAGGAAGTGACCGTAAGACACTTTTCGGCCAAGCCGCACACAGGAAGAACCATGCGTACGCCATTACTCCGAACACTTCCAGCAAAACGCGAGTGCAACAATGAAGGTAGCATGGAACCGCAATGCGCAGGCTTCGGGTTATGAAGTGCGTCTGATGGTCAATGGAAGCGTTTATAAGACGTATACAGTTGGCGGAGAGAATTGGCGAAGACAAATCACGAGTCTGACAAAAGGTACGACTTATAAGGTACAGGTACGCAGTTATAAGAAGGTAACAGGTGTTGGCTCGCGTTTCTATTCGGCATGGTCTGGCTGAGAAGAATGTGACCAGTACAGTAAATTAAATTCATTATATAAGTTTAAAAAAGTCAGAGGTCGGCGCAGTTGGTGCTGGCCTCTGTTCCTGAAATGTGGAGGATGATAGGATGCGGAAGTATAAGGCAAGTGCTGGGTATTGTGGTCTTCC
>VOFK01001881.1_pt1 | contig 20049 bp, 24 predicted proteins | sample 5384121 | NCBI WGS metagenome assembly VOFK01 (sample SAMN12384730, study PRJNA508395) | human gut metagenome | isolation source: healthy gut J | host: Homo sapiens | reverse complement strand
CTCGATGACACTTCGTTCAGTTACGTATTGCTTGCTCGAGACCGGACTCATCGTTTTCCGAGGTGGCGGAGGCTTCCTCCAGCGTTCGCAGGCTGGTCAGGGAGAGGCGTCGGGGTTTTTGAATCATCCGAAAAGACAGGCCGTCTTTGTCACGCTTGAAGCGGATCGCGCCATCCGGAAATCGTCGTAGGCGCGCCCAACGGGAAGTCGCTGTCTAAGAGCTTTCAAAGGCTTTCGGCTTCCTGTTCAGCCAATATTCTTTCTGCGCGTCATCAGCAGGCGACCCCAGCGGTCGGGGGGAGGAGTCAGCAGGCCGGGCACACATTTTTGCGCCGGTGGGATACTGACGTCCGGCGTACAGTTGGAAGATCGAAGATACATGTAGCTGCGCTGCTTTTTAACAAGCTTAATACGTAATACCGGGAATCTTTGGTGCAGATATGAAAATTTCTCTGATAAACGACGGCCTTTACCATATTGCTGGATTCTGAAGATCTTGCATAATGGCTTGCAAAGGCATACGCGGGAGTGATATCCTGATTTTATCAGGAGAACTATTCGTTAAACTTAGGTTTTGCGAATAGTTGCATGGATGCCGCTATTGCCGTTTCCGCGTAAAAATGATTTATCATAAAGCAAAGGAACCATTATATGAAACTACAACAATTATACAGTTATGTCCGCCAGGCAATTGACGATTACCGGATGATTGCTGATGGTGACAGGATTGCCGTCGGCATTTCCGGGGGAAAAGATTCTCTGACACTTTTATATGCATTATCGGGATTACGCAGATTTTACCCAAAGAAATTTGAATTGGCAGCTTTAACCGTTGATCTGGGATTTGATCATTATGATCTGTCCGAAATCCGGCAGCTTTTGTAAAAACGCTTGATGTCGAATATCATGTAATCAAAACCAAAATTGGCGAAATTGTTTTTGAAGAACGAAAAGAAAGTTCTCCATGCGCGCTCTGTGCAAAAAATGCGAAAAGGCGCATTAAATGACTATGCGAGGCAAATTGGATGCAATAAAAGTTGCCTATGCGCATCACATGGACGATATCATAGAAACCATGTTTTTTATCAATGTTTTTATGAAGGACAGTTTTTATTCGTTTGCCCCTGTCACCCATTTAGACCGCAGCGGAATCACTGTCATCCGGCCACTGATGTATGTTCCGGAAGCAAATGTCATCGGATTTCTTCATAAATATCATCTTCCCCTTGTGAAAAATCCGTGTCCGGCAGATGGGGAAACCAAACGTGAATATGTCAAACAACTTGTCCGGCAGATTAATTTAGAAAACCCCGGTGTCAAAAACGCATTTTCCATGCAATATGCACCGGCAGAATAGAAGGGTGGAATATCAATGGAAAACCATGAAAAAAAGCATATTACGAAAAAGTAGATATTGATAATGAATTAAAACTGCGAAAGCAGCTTGCTGCTCTTTCCACCCTACTGCAAACAGTATTTTTATAGCAATCGAATCAAAAACCCAGTCACGGACAAGACTTGCCTATGCCTATGATCTTTCCTGTTTTTCGATTATCTGCACGAAAACAACCCAATTTGCAAAAAAATGAGCATTACGGAGATTCCTCTGAGCATTCTGGAAAGCCTAAAACCCATGGATCTGGAAGAATATCTGTATAATTTAAAAGGGTATATGAAAAGGATGGTATGGCACATACCAACGAGGAACGGGGAATCAAGCGAAAAACTCTCCTCTCTCCGCTCCTTTTACAAATATCTGTACAAAAATGAGTTTATACAGTCGAATCCAGCATCCAAAGTAAGTACCCCGAAAATCCACGACAAAAAATATAATCAGGTTAGATGCGGATGAAGTTGCCAATCTGCTTGACGAGGTCAGAATCTGGCGAAAATTTAACGAAAAAGCAGCAAATGTTCCATGACCGCACAAAAAGTACGTGATTTGGCTCTTCTGACGCTTATGCTTGGGACAGGAATCCGTGTCTCGGAATGTGTCGGTCTGGATCTGGATGATGTCGATTTAAAAAAATAACGGAATCAAGATCCACCGGAAAGGTGGCGAAGAAGTTGTTGTATACTACTTCGGAGAGGAAGTCAGAAATGCCCTGTGCGGATATATGGAAGAACGAAAAACTGATCACTCCGGTTTCCGGGGATGAAAACGCACTGTTTTTATCTATGCAGAAACGAAGAATCGGAGTCCGCGCAGTGGAAAATCTCGTAAAGAAATACGCAAAACTTGTCACAAACTTAAAGAATATTACCCCACATAAACTGCGGAGTACCTATGGCACCTCTCTTTACCGGGAAACAGGTGATATTTATCTGGTTGCAGATGTCCTTGGTCATAAAGATGTCAATACAACCAAAAAACATTATGCTGCCATTGAAGAGGACGAACGCCGCAGTGCCGCAAAATATGTTCATCTTCGTGAAGACGAAACGTAAAAATCTTTTTAAAAAGGTAAAAAAAAGGTAAAACATTTTTAGAAAAAATAAAATTCTATGAAAATATAAGGAGGACAAAAAGAAATGGACTTATTATGGAAAGAACGAAAAAGAATCTGGTGCGGACTTCCGCTTACCTTCACTGTGTACAGTTATGACAACGAAAGATTCTATGTAAAAAGCGGTTTTTTAAATCAGCGGCAGGATGAAGTCCGTCTGTACCGCATTCAGGATCTGACCGTGACCAGATCATTGTCTCAGCGGATTTTCGGAATGGGAACCATTCTTGTAAATTCTTCTGACAAAACCCTTGGCGATTTTGAAATTAAAAATATCAAAAATGTCATGGATGTAAAAGAACAGCTCTCTGCGCTGGTTGAAATACAGCGAGATCAAAAACGGGTATATACCAGAGAAAATATCTCCGGGAATTCCGAAGCCGATCATGATGATTATATGTAATCAGAACTTAAAATTCCCGGTATCCATTGAAAAAAAATACCGGGAATTTTTTATTTGTGTGCCTGCATTTCCTGTTGTATTTTTTCTTCAATCCGGATTTTTTACCAGATCGGCAATCTCCTGCGTTTTCATTCCTTTATACTCTTCATAACAGATCGGTTTTAAATAATGCACATATGTTGTGATCGGCCCGGAAATATGAAAACTGTTAAACACCTTATACGAATCAATCAGTGCTATGGGAACGATCGGTGCATGTGATTTTAAAGCAATCTTAAAACTTCCTGCCTTAAAATCGCATACCTTATTTTTTGTTGTTAAACCGGTATCCGCCCTCTGGGAAAAGAATATACTTTTTCCCGGCAGCCACCTCTTTTGCCACCTGATTGATAATGGTGATTCCCTGTCTCGGATTATCTTTTTTCCAGCCGCTTGGCCTGCACAAGATCACAGAACTCACGTACAAGTATCGTATGTGACTTGCGTTTGTCCATCACAAAAGAACATGGAAACTTATGGGTATACATAATGCCAAGCACATCATATTTGCCCTGATGGTTTGGATACATCACATATCCTCCCTGTTTTGGGAGGTTTTCAATGCCTGTCTCTACCGTATTGATTTTTCCTGTTTTATTCATCAGATAGATGGCATGCTGCACCAGCGAATATCGCTGTTCTTCTGTATATTGGTGCGGATGATCCGATTCTGCCCTCATCTTTGGGATAATATATGGGGCACGGTGCAGATTCATAAATATAACATATAATAATTTTAACATAATAGTTTATCATTCCTTCGAAACATTTAGCACTTTTTCATCACTGGTGTACTCAACATATGTTTTTTGAAAAATGCTTTTTTATGGTCTGAAACCATCTGCTTGTAATTTAGTGTAAGCAGATTCCAGTATCTGTGAGTATCTGGCATGCAACATCACTTTATAGAAGTTCCTCCTAAGATCTGATAACCCTTCTGTTTCATCAATAATAGAATCAATCACTCCCATGTTTATTTTAGGAAAAATACGTTGCAAAGCTTCCGTGCAATCATCATTTACCAATGAGTTAATATAAGTCTTGTAAGAAACTTTTTCTACCATCTAACCCTCTAATGCAGCCAATGGAAACTTATCTATTCTCATTTGAATTTCATCTTGATTAGAAATGATATGCTCTAATGAGTCATCAGCTAATTGAGGATATAAACAGGAACCGCAATCATAAATCGGAGCAGCTTCCATTTTCTGCGTTTGATTATTAATCAAATACCCCAGTTATTTGCATGTCGATCAAAATTGCCAAGTAACGCATCTACAATAAAAATATCCCAATAATTTGCCAGTGCCTCCCTTGCAAAAGATCCGGAAAAATACGGATTATCATTTGCAAAGACTGCATAAACATCAACTATTTTTGGAATTTTTAGGAGCCTTATGATCTAATAAGGCATTTTCAATATTTTTTTAAACTCAACAAGTGAATAACCATCTGGTACAAAATTTTTTACAAGCAACAACTGGATAAATACGAGGTATCCCCATACTCGATATCAGTGTCATTGTACCAAGTAGAGTTTCCTGCACATTTAAACCAATGCTGGCAATAATATGACCCCCTAAATACTCAGAAAACGCGCTATTAGTATAGGAACTGTTCCAATCATTTCGCTTGTCCTCCCTGATGCGGTCGGACATTTTCAGCATATAACGAGCATCATTATAGAAAATACCACGTTTTTTTATCTGATCCTCCATAATTCGCAGTCTTGTCAACCTGGCAAAAAGTAAAATCAAGCACTAAAACCACCTCCGCCGGCAATAATAATCAATTATTTCTTCCGCCTGTTCTTCTGTGATTCCATCTTCTGCATCCGTAACACCATGTGCCATGCTACGAATTTCATCTTGTAGACAATCCACATAGGAAACTTCATTACGAACACCTTCTTCAAGGGCATCAATGTCTTCTTGTAACTTTTTCGGAATGCGGAAAGATGTTTTCAACTGCTTAAATTCTGCCATAAAAAATACCTCAGTCTACAAATAATAAATCAAAATACACTTACAGTGACAAACTATTTGGATTTAATGTTTCACTTCCATTTTAACATATTGTAAATGAAAAAGAAAACAAATTCACCAAAGACAATGTAATAAATCAACTCTGCCATACTAAAACTCCAAACTATCCTCATTGAGCAAAAAATATTTCATGCCCATGATCACAAAACCCTCCTCATTTCTCCAAGGCTTTTTTGTTCCATTCACTATAACAATCTTCTTAAATGAATCCGGAATATTTCGAAATGAATTAAGTTCCTGTGTCTGCTTCTCCTCAGAAGTCATATCATAAGCTACCTGAATATAATATCTCTGACTCCCCTGGTTTACTACAAAATCAACCTCTAGCTGCTTATGAACTCTCTTTCCGGCACTATTCTTTGCAAATACATCCACAATACCAACATCCACATTGTAACCACGCACAAGCAGTTCATTATAAACAATGTTCTCCATAATATGAGTCGGCTCCTGCTGTCTGAAGTTTAGTCTGGCATTTCTAAGTCCAACATCCGAAAAATAGTATTTCAGATTTGCTCCTACATATTTTCTACCCTTAATATCATACCTATTCGCTTTAGAAATCAAAAAAACGCTTCTGCAAGATAATCTATATGGTTGGATATAGTTTTATTGCTATAATTAATGCCTCTTTTCACTTTTGAAAGTATTTGATATTTTGGTTGGATTGGTAGGTGCACCTATGGCAGAAGCAAGAATATCCACCAAAGTTCCAATCTCATCAACATTTTTTGAATTCTGTTTCGTTCTACCACATCCTTGATATAAACATTGGTAAAAATATTTTTTAAGATACTCAGCCTTTTTGGCGTTCCACAGAGAATTGTGCTACCTGTGGTAAACCACCGTATATCATATATTCTTCCCCCAGGCATCATCATAATCTCCATCAAAAAGCCGCATAGAACTCTGCAAAGGACAACGGATAAATTCTGATTTCATATCCTCTGCCTCTAAATTCAGTTACAATGTCGCTAGATAGAAATTTAGAATTACTGCCGGTTACATACACATCAATGTTACTGATACGAAGCAAACTGTTCAGAACCTCTTCAAAGCGTGGCATAAACTGTACTTCATCTAAGAACAGATAATAATACTTCCGATCATCTTCCACCCGCTCTTTAATATGCTGATAACACTTCTTTGGATCTCTCAGCTCCTCATTTTCAATGCCATCTAAAAGCAATTTCAATGATGTGTTCATTATCTACACCACTTTCCAATAAATATTTCTTAAACAACACAAATAACAGGAATGATTTGCCGCATCTCCTGATTCCCGTGATAATCTTAATCATTCCGTTATCTTTTTCTTATCTTTAACTGTTCAAGGTATGAATCTCTCTTAATCTTCATAGTATCACTCCTTGTTTTTGTGCATTGCACGAGTTTTGGTAATGCTATTTTACCACTTAATTTTTTTTTTACTTCAATGGCCATTACTATTTTTTGTGCATTTGCACTTTTTTATGTAACAATTATAGATAATATGCAAAAAGGATACCTACACCATGTCCTATAACACGATATAAGTATCCCTTTGCTTGATAGCTACAACACATTCTTTGCCATTAAGATTAAACACGCTTCCCGGCTCATAATTCATTGATTGTGGTGAATCTAAAATGTCAAGTTCTTTAAAAATGATTGGCATCTTCACCAGTAGCATACATAGCTGATTTTATACGATATAAAATGTCAACAATAGACTTAATATCTGAAACCATATATTTCTCATTCAAAAGCTCAATTAACTCTTTCTTTTGATTTTCTGTTAATTTTAATGACTGCGCAAATGTTACTAGAACAAAATCGGTTGTTTGCTTACTAATGCTATCCTGCTGAATGGCAATTGAATCAATCAGCGCTGTAGCGAAAACACCCAGCAGCTGTTACACTACTGGGCATTGAAATTTATTTTTTGTCTTTGTAATTGATACATAAAAACCGGTGAAGTTGTAGGCTGCATCATCGCTTTCGTCATAACCAGCGCCGCTATCTCTACCAGTACACTTTCCGAAGAAGACTTTTTACACCGGACGATATAAAAAATACTGTTACAATCTCCGCTGGGGCATTATGCAGATATCGGCATAACTCCCCCATATGCCGATATTTTTAGAAATGCCGATTTTTGCCTTTCTGAAATATTGGATTTACAGGACTTTATAAATATATCGGCATTTCTTACTATAAAGATGTAACCAGTCATCGCTTATAGAAAGGGAGACCGTGTATGATAAAAATCCTACCCGTTACTAAAACCATTAACTGATCAGCTCATGAAGGAGGTGAGAGCCTACGGGATACTGGAAGTGTCTTTTAGAACAGTATCAGATTGTTTGTAATTCGATAGTACGCTTTGCGCAGTCATCACAGGTTGATTCCTACAGTCCGGAGTTGATGGATTCCTACAAGGACAATCTTGACACCAGGTGTTCTTCCGGTGAGATATGCAAGGAATATCATCGATTCCAACTGCGTGTTATGCGTATGCTATCTTCACTTGCGGAAAGCGGCATTGTTGATTTTTCGAGCACTAAATCTCATCCGCTCAAGTACATTGTATCCGACGAGACAAAGCAGCCTCGTGGAAATAATTCTCAACAGTTACCCTATCAGCAATGCAACAAAAAAGGATCTCCGAGCCCCTACCAGACATTTTTTGTGGTACGCTGATCAGTTCGGATAAAGCCGCAACGTATTGATGACACTATAGTCATGTCATTCCTGATTGATGAAGTACTGGTTTCGAACAGCGGCAGTACCGGACGTACGTTAAGGTGTTGTAAAGTATGCCACGGGAATACCTTCGGGCTCATGGGAATGATTGCCTGCACCGTGATTATACTCTTCTGAAGCTGAAAAATAATCACCGGCGTATTATCCCGGCCTATTCTGAAGAAGAGATTTCGGGGAATAGCCCAGGCAGCTGATACAGATAGCACCATTGGAAAGAGGGATCTTGCGATTATACTTGTTGCATACTGCACAGGGCTCCCGCGGAATCGACATCATAGGCATTAAGTTATCAGATATAGACTGGCACAATCACAAAGTGTCAGTAGTGCAGTCAAAAAACTCATACGCCAATCGTATCTGAACTGAACGGTGCCACCTTGAACGCCCTTGCTGATTATATCCTCGACTGGCGTCCTAAATGCGATATTCCTGAGGTTTTTCGTAACAGTAAAGGCTCCGTATCGAAGACTGTCAAAGGGATTTGGCAGCATGATTGACAAGTATTGTGAAAAAGCAGGAATATCCAAAATCGCATTTAGAGGATTCCATTTACGGCGTTCCTTTGAAACGGTTATGGTGTCAAAAAGGAGTTCCCATTGAAACCGTGTCCCAGATGATGGGACACAAATCCATTACCGAGGATAAACCGTACCTCACACACGATACGCACCAGATATCATTCGTGGCAATGGATTTTTCGGATGTGCCTATTACCAGCGGGTTCTATTTTGGACATACAGAAAGTGCCGGATCCCTGGAGGAGGTGCTGGAGCATGACCCTTGATAAAAAACTCAATGACGCATTTGAGGAGATGATGAAATATCGCCAGTCCATTGGATACGCCACCGCTACATATAGGAGTTCGGTTCCTCCATTTATAAACTTTTGTGTAAAGAACCATCCCCTGTCTGCCCGCATTACCCAGGAAATGGTAGACGAGTGGCTCATTTATTATCCTTATACTGTCAACAGCAAATCCGTCTTCCTCTCTCTCCCTGCGGGGTACACGAAATACCTGAACTTCCTTGGATATGATGATTATATACCGGATGACGACTATGTAGTAAAGCGCATAGCTTTCAATCCGTACCTGTTTACGGATGATGAACTCTCCGGGTTATTTAAAATGATTGACTCATATGTTGGCAAAACCTGTGGGAAAAGATATCTGCCAGAGATTGTGCTTCCTGTGTATAGCCGGTTGCTTTACTGCTGTGGTCTTCGCCCACAGGAACCACCTGCGATACGAACAGAGGATGTAAACCTGATTACAGGAGACGTTTATATACGGCAGTCCAAGAGGCACAAGGATCGGCACATCATTATGTCAGAGGAGGATATGCGCGCGCTCTGTCAGAAATACGATTCCGTAGCAGGAAAGAGGCAATGGTTCTTTCAAAAATGGGACGGCACACCATACGAAGCATCGTGGTACAACCAGATATGGAGGAACCTGATCTCAAAGAGTGGCATTTCATGGAAGGGGGACTCCAAGACCTTATGATCTGCGGCACGCTTTTTGCTTCGCGTAATATAATCCGCTGGATAAACAATGGGAAGGACGTGATGGAATTATTGCCGTACCTTTCGGCATATATGGAGCATTCAGAACTCACATCAACGCTTTATTATATCCACCTTCTTCCAGAGAATCTGCGCAAGTCCAAAGCTGTAAACTGGGCTCTCCTTTCCCAGGTTTATGGAAAGGGGGGTGGAAGATGAGGATTAAAGCTAAAGATCCACGCCTTGTATCGCTTATGGGTGAATTTATGAGAATCTACCTTCCGGGTGTCAGGAATCGCGATAAAGACACAATTGACTCGTACAGATATAGCAGATAAATCTGTTTGTGACATACCTTGAATCAAAACAAAAGGTGACTGTCCTAACGATGCAGTCATCTGACTTCAGCCAGAAAAAACATAGTAGAATTCATGGCTTGGCTGAAATCTGAACGCAATAACGTGGCACCGACCATAAACCATCGCCTGTCAGATCTACGGGGATTCTGCAAGTACCTTTATAAAAAGAACGCTATCTCCCTTGATGCGTATGAGGCAATCCGCGAGATAAGCGATGTTGATGATGAAAAGGATTCTCGATTTTTACATGGCTTTCAGTTAATGATGTGTACCTGGTTCTTAAAAGTACAGATAGCAACCGTGAAGCTGTAAGAGATCGTTTTCTCCTGTCGCTTCTGTATGAAAGCGGTGCACGGATAAATGAGGTATTGTCACTAAAACTCCTTGATATTAAAAAAGCGACATCCAACGGGGAGGCTGATGTCCATTTCTACGGAAAAGGAAAGAAACATAGGATTACACCCTTATCCAAGGGAAATATGGAGCCAGTTTGAAGATTACTGTGAAAAATACCATCTCGACAAGACTTCGGAAAATCTATTGTTTTATTCTTTCCGAAATGGTCGGAGAAACAAAATGTCCAGTGATAATGTCAGCCGTATACTTGCAGGATGTGAAACAGAGGTTCGCAAAAGCAATCCGGATCTAGTCCATCTGCATTCGCATCTTTTCAGAAGGACGAGGGCAATGCCCCTGTATCAGGCGGGGTGCCACTCCCTACTATATCTGAATGGCTTGGTCATTCGAACATAGAAACAACTCGTTTCTACGCTAAGGTTACTGAAGAAATGAAGAGGGAAGCACTGCATAAGCTTAGCGATAGCGACAGATCCGTCTTTAAGGATGATGTGGTGTTCAAGTATGCCAATGACGAAGATGCTATCAAGCGGCTTTGTGGATTAAAATAAATATCTAAAATTTGTTTTGGGAGTATATCATTAGTGGTTTCAGCAGCATAGGAATTAACCCTCGTGTAGCTACCTACAATCATTATCAGGGATAATACTAGAACAGTAGCTTTACTTATTTTTTTCATAAGTTCCCTTGTATGATAATTAGGAAGTTAATTATCACACGTTCCCTTTCTTTTAATATCGTGGTTCAATACAATTCAGATACTATGGACTTTTGATTTGTTCTCTGTAGCTTGACTACTCGACTGGAGTGTATTGCCACTACTTTTATCTGAATTGTTTATTAGCTGGATGTTGCCGGAGTGTTTTTCACTTAGAGTACTTATTTCTATCAAGTCTACGATGATAATCGTTGGTGGACATCATGGTATCAGACTTTAGGAAAGGGAGGTACAACCTCATGAAAATTTACGTAGGCATTGATATTGCCAAACTTAATCATTTCGCCGCTGCGATTTCTTCCGACGGTGAAATAATCATTGAGCCGTTCAAATTCACAAATGACGCTGATGGCTTCCAACTGCTGGTCTCTAAACTCGAATCATTCGATAAGAACAGCCTCATCATCGGTCTTGAGTCAACGGCACACTACGGTGACAACCTTGTTCGATACCTTGTTACTGAGCTCTACCAAGTGTGTGTGTTGAACCCCATCAAAACCTGTCAGATGCGAAAAAATAACGTTCGCAAAACTAAGACAGATAAGGTCGACACTTACGTTATTGCTAAAACTCTTATGATGCAGGACAACCTAGATTTATCAGCTTCTACGACCTTGATATGATGGATCTTAAGGCATTGGGACGTTTCCGTCAGAAAACCATAAAGCAACGTACCCGATTGAAAATTCAACTGACAACCTATGTTGATCAGGTCTTTCCGGAGATTCAATACTTTTTCAAATCCGGTCTGCATCAACACGCTGTCTATGCTTTATAAAAGAAGCACCTTCTCCAAAAGAGATTGCTTCCATGCATATGACTCATCTGGCTAATCTGCTCAAAGTGAACTCACACGGACACTTTACCAAAGAACAGGCCAAAGAATTAAGAGTTCTCGCACAGAAGTCTGTCGGTGCTAACGACAGCGCTATATCTATTCAGATAACTCAAACCATTCAACAAATCGAGTTACTGGATAGCCAATTAGAAAAGATTGAAGCTGAGATGACGGATATCATGAAATTCAACGATTCTGTCATCATGACCATTCCTGGTATCGGATATATCAATGGTGGAATGATTCTTGGTGAAATAGGTGATATTCACCGTTTCTCCAATCCCAGCAAGCTGCTTGCTTTCGCTGGACTGGATCCTTCTGTTTATCAGTCTGGTAACTTCCAGGCTAAGACAACAAGGATGTCCAAACGTGGCTCTCGTGTTTTACGATATGCCCTTGTAAATGCAGCTTGGAACGTTGTTAGAAACAACGCAACCTTCAAGACTTATTATGATGCCAAGAGGGCTGAAGGCCGGTCTCACTACAATGCACTTGGGCATTGTTCCGGCAAACTTGTCAGAGTCATCTGGAAGATGCTCACCGACAATGTCGAATTTAACCTCAAATAAGAGGTCTGTATACCAATATCGATAGATTTTGAAAAAGCACCCTAAGGGAGCTCTATTAAAGTTACCCTTTTTTACCACCGATATGAAAAAGAAATTTTTTACTAATCTATGGTTGACTTTTCATAGCTGGTCTCCCTATATTCATTTAAGTTAATAATTTTGTCAAAAATCTCATAATCGTTATTATGAGTTATTACAATAATAATCATCTCCTTTTTTTATACTTTGCAATGTGTCATATAATCTTCGCCTCCTCTCCTCATCTAATGGAGATGTACTTTCGTCTAAAAATTAAGATATCTGGTGCTTTTTGTCAAGGCCTTACTAAATCAAGTCGTTTTTTTTGTCCTCCAGATAAATTACTAGCATTTGAAGTCAACTCCGTATCCCATTGGTCTTGCATTCGGACTATTTCATTATAAATATCAAGCGATTTACAAATCCTCACACAATTTTGCGTTACATCTTCTTCATCAAAAAAGTATATTTTCCGCTATAGTACCCATATAAAAAAAGTGAGTCTTGCATTACAGCAGAAATTTTATCTCTAACAGAATACAAATTAAGTTCAGAGAGTCTATAATCATTAAAATAAATTTCTCCAGAAGTAGGTGCATACAGCCCTAGTAAAAGTTTTATTAATGTAGACTTCCCACAGCCACTCGAACCATATATACCGACAATTTGCCCCTTATTAATCTTCATACATAATTTACTTATAATAGGTTTTTCCCTTATTATAACTAAATTCTAAATTTTTTCACTTCGATTTGTTCTATTTTTTTTGGTTTAATATAATACCATTTTTTCTTTCTTCTTTTTTCATTCATTATATCCTCTAATCTTTTTTATAGCAGCATTAACTTCGTCATAACTATTACCAAATTCACAGAAAAAATTAACTGGTGATAGTAACATACCTTGATAATTAATTAAGAGAATAATACTTCCTATGCTAATTGAACCGTTGAATATTGCCTTGTCCTCCTATTAACCAAATTATAATAGCAAGCATGTATATAATAAAAATACTTAAATTTATATTCAAACAACAGATAAATTCAAACTTGATTTGAGTCTTAAAATATTTATTATAAATAGTTTGAAATTTATTTTTTACATAATTTTCCAAATTATAAATTCTAGAAAGTATTGCAGTATTATAATTATCAGTTACTCTATCCACAACCTCACCATTTGCTCTCATAACTGAATGTGACAAAACATTTATCTTCTTACCAAATAATATATTTGATAATGCATATATTAAAATAAAAAAATATGGATAAAATCATTACCTTCTTATTTATTTTAAAAAATCATAAGACAGGCACCCAAGAATATCAAAATATTTCCAAATGCCTTAAGAACTAAAACGCCAAAATTATTTTTTATTATATCAATTTCCTTATTATACTTAGATACTATATCTCCTACAGTGTGGTTGTCGTAAAACCTATATTCTATATGATTTAATTTTTTATATTCAAATCACTTTTTATATTTTTAGCAATCATCTCAGAAGTAACCGCAGTAAAATAATCTTTTGCTGTGCTAAATAAAAAATTACTTATAAAACCCACAAATAAAATTAATATACAGCAATAAAAATCATAAACCTGTTTTTTTAGGAAACACATCATCAATAAGTATTTTATAAATATAAGGAATAATAATAGAAACTCCACTTTGAAGAATTGTACAAATAAGTATCACTATTACTCTTATCTTTTTGGCTCAGTAAATATTTTTTTAAGTACATAAAATAATTATTCATTTCCATTCTCCTTATTTTCAAATTATAACCTTTAAAAATATCTTTATTTTTATATTCTGTCTACATTGTATTTTTTTTTGCATATTTTTGCCAAGCATGATATCGTTATTACTATATTCACGTATTCCCATTCTACTATCCATACAAATTTTTTTATATGTAAACACTCAAACACGAGTACCTAAAAAATTAAGAACCGCCATATCCGGGCGGTTACTGTTTACTGTTGGTTTCTAATTTCTTCTGGGAGTTTTGAGACCGTGGTAACAGATCTTCTATAAAGGAACAATCTTTTTTCATTCATATGTTTTGGAATCTCCTCAAAGAGATACATGAAGTAATCATATAACTTTAGGTTGTTTACCCTTTCTGTTTCAGCAATACTATAAATGATTGCTGAAGAATGAAAGCCGTGGATCGTATCAATCATCTTCAAGTTTTTTCTTATTATATTCTGTCGAACATAACAAGAAGAACTGGTTATTCAGTGTCTGTCCGAAAGGAGAAGCTTCCAGTACTATTGCGTATACAATAGTTGAGAGGGCAAAAAGCGAATAATCTGAATGTCTATAAATATCTGGCATATCTCTTATCACAACGAACAAACGAGAAAATGTCAGATGAACAGCTTGCCCCATGGAGCGAGACTGCGAAAACGAACTGTCAAAACTAAAATAGAGAAAGACGCTTTGCATCTATCATTTTGGTGCAAGCGTAATTCATGAGTAACGTAGCAATATTTTGTGCTTTCGTTCCATTGAAATCAATTCCCTTGGAGATTTATCCAGTTCTATAGCAATCTGAACGACATCCTGTTTGTGGGATGTCATATCAAAAAAATGCTGGCTTTTCGAGATGGATCAGGTATCTGAATATTACGGTGCGGCAGAGCCGCCGTGGCTCAGAAATCCCGGGAATAATCATCTGGCAAGCACTTTTACGCAGCCTGCTGACAGCATTATAAAAAAACAGCTGGGAGAAATCCCATGTTCATGTCACCACCCATTCATGAATATTCTTGTGCGATGGGCTCTTCCGCAATTATCCGTTATTATTGTTATATCCCATGTACCTCAACTTTGCTTCAAGCAACTGCCTGCCACATCTTCCATACATTGTACGTTTTATCATTTTTAATCTGCTATTAGTTCCTTCCACAAATCCATTACTGTAATCATATGCTACAGCATTTTCAACTGCATCTATATCTCTTTTTAATCCCTCAGCAAAACTTCTTAAGGGTTTAAGATGATGCTAGAATATAAATAGTACAAGCCAAAATGAGAAATTCCAAATACATATTAACATGGTACAATAGAGACATGCTGAAGGAGGATCTCATATGGCAATGCAACATGACAAACAATTTAAACTTGATGCAATCCGGTATTATCAAGATCATAAAGACCTCGGTGTACGTGGATGTGCAGAAAATCTTGGCATCGGATACAGCACACTAACAAAGTGGCTGAAAGACTTCCGTGAATCCGGTGATATTCCTGTTCGGTTCTGGTAATTACGCATCCGATGAACAGAAGGAAATTGCTCGTCTCAGACGTGAATTGCGTGATGCCCAAGATGCATTTGATGTATTAAAAAAGCAATCAACATTCTGGGAAAATGACGGAAGCCATTTATCTCGAAGTATCTGAGAAGACGGAAGCTGCCCAAAAGGCTGGACGCCGGTTTTCCGTCTCCGGAATGTTGAAATTTTTAGGTGTCTCACGTTCAGGATATCGTGCATGGCTCCACCGCGTGCCTTCTGATACAGAAAAACGCCGTGAATCTGTAAAAGTAAAATACAGGATATATATGATGATTCCAAGCAGAACTACGGTGCTCCGAAAATCACTGTAGAATTGCGGAAAACAGGTGAAGTCATTTCGGAAAGAACCGTTGGTACATATATGCGCCAAATGGGAATCCGTGCCCAGTGGAGCAAGCCATGGACAATTACCACAAAAGATTCTGATTTCAGCACTGAATTACAAAATATCCTCGATGAGCAGTTTAATCCTGACCGCCCGAATGCCGTCTGGTGTTCGGATATCACCTACATCTGGACAATAGACGGATTTGTCTATCTGACCAGTATTATGGATTTATTTTCCAAAAAATCATAGCATGGACACTTTCAAAAACACTGGAAGTATCCTGCGTGATTGATACGATAAACAAAGCCAAAGCTCGCCGAAATATCGACCAGCCATTGATCATTCACTTTGATCGTGGCAGTCAGTATGTTGCAACGGAATATAAAAAAGCAACAGAAAATATGCAGCGTAGTTACTCAAAGAAAGCGTTTCCGTGGGATAATGCATGCATTGAATCCTTCCATTCGATTATCAAACGTGAATGGCTCAACCGCTTTAAAATTCACGATTACAAGCAGGCATACCGCTTGATTTTCGAATATCTGGAAGCTTTCTACAATACGAAACGAATTCATAGCCATTGTAACTATATGTCACCAAATGAATTCGAACGATTATATAAAAGAACACACACTGAGGCTGAGCTTCTGGCGGGTTAAAATGGGAAAAGTTTCTCATTTTAACTTGTACTAAATCTTGACATAGGACCAATCTGCTCTTAGCTATTTGATAATTCATAACGAAGTTGTTGGGATAATCCTTAACTTATTGACATTGATTTCCTGACAACCCCTTACTTATATTTTATAAATTCGCCTTATATAATATCATCTAATATTTTAAAAAATAAACGGTTTCCTTTATTTATGTGAACTTCGCCTTAAAAATATTTCACAAGTTCCTTCCTTCATATTGTTCGCTGCCACACCGTAGATACGGTAAAAAATCAATTTACACTTTATTTAACATTACAAAAATTGAAATGCAAGAATTATTAGTTTCAAATGTCATTTCCCCCGCCATACTTATTGATCACATTTTTGATATTTTTCATCCCAAATCCATGATTTTCTTTGATCGTCCTTACGTGATACAAAATCAATCTCTTCTCCTTCTACAGTGTTGTTTTCACGGATATTGTTAAAAAGACTTTATTACCTTTGCCCTAACATTAATATATCTCTTTACTTTCTTCTTCTTTAATTGATGCTTTATAGCATTATCAAGTAGATTTCAAATAATGTACACAAGTCAAAATCGTCTATCCAATTAGCGAGTTTCAAATTAGCATCAATATCTATAGAAATATTATATTTTTACTGCTTTTTTTATATTTGTCATTGAGAATAATATCTAAGAATTTGTTTCCTGTATCTATATAAGTTTCAATTTTATTAATTTGGTCAAGCAAAAGATTCCCCGTATTGAACAAGATCTAAATTTTCTATACTTCTACTATTTAAACTTAGTAAATGATTTTTTCATATCGTGATAAATACGTCTGACATGAATCATATCTTCTTCCCTATTTTTTATAGTAATCATACTGAAGTTTAATTTGTGCAATGTTCATTTCTTCTTCTAATTCTATTTTTTTTTACTTGATAAATACTTTTCAACCATTCCTAAACACATAAAATTTGAATTAATCAATATTAATATACCAATCAAAAAAATAATTGATGTAATAAATAATTTATTATCACTGTTGCTTATTGAATCTTCTAAAAAAACAACTATCACTAATGTAACAATATATGGCAACAATACTGTCCAATTTATCAACTCGTTAACATCAAAGCTCAGACTATTAAATGCTTTTTTCAATATGATAACACCAATCGTCTCAGTAAATAAATGAAATAATAATAAAATTATAGCATTCCTCAACTGTATATTCCATAAATTTACATTAAACAGTAATCCAATATTACTAACTGAGATTGAAATACTAGCTGAAATTATTTGAATAAATAATAGTGTATATAATATTGATACCTTGAATTTACTTGTACTAAAATACATAATTATTATAATAGACATTCCTATAATTAAGTACCTATAAAGAATATGCACATTTTAACAAAGATAAAAAAAGGAACACTATAAAAATACAGGTTGTTATTATGGATTTGATTTTTTTGTTATCTGGCAAAAATTTTTTTATATGCAATAAAAACAATAATGTATTATACAGTGCCCAAATAGAAATCAAATTTCTCTTATCATAACTCATATTTTCCTAAGTAATACGACATTTTTTTTAATAAATCCTTTTTTCTTACTTCTGCTCAAAAGGCATTTTTTTCTCCATTTATTAAGGAAATTTCATATCCTTTTTATACTTTCTACATACATTAAATTAATTATAACGCTATTATAACATCTGAAAAATAAATAGGGATCTAATTCTTTTCAAAATCTTGTAATGTTTTATTGCTACATAAATAAGTAGTATCAGCAGTATGTATATTTATAATTCGATTAACAACATCAAAATAATAAATAGAACAACAGTTTATATTGAAATAATCATTATTATTTTTTATTGAAATGAATAGCGCCGAATCTCTTAAAACCTTTTGGCAACTCTATCTAATTCTGATGAAAATCTTTTTGTATGATATTGGTTTTGTTAGATATCCAGATGCTTCTACCTGATATCCTTCAAAAACATACTCTTTAAAGATGTCAAGAACATTATAATTGTATGCTCATCTTTCTTTCTTATACCTTTTGCTAACTCCATGCCATTTATACCTGGCACATTTAAGCCACCGCGTACAGTCGTCCAATCTGCTTCACCACATTTCAAGTGCCATGTACATTGATGGTATCATCCATCATTCCTCATACAACTCATAGAAGACACAATCTTACCCTTTACAACCGGAAAATGGGTCGCATCTGCCCGCGTGGTGTGCGATCGGCATCCCCTTCTTTCAAACATACGCCACCAAGTGTAATATTTTCATTGCTCTGTGCTAACAATCGAAACCATGCTCTCCATAATGTACCTTTCATTGCCCTCGATCGTATTGACATCATGGAAGGAATATACCGGTAACGTCCCCAGCCGCCACGCATGGCCACCACTCGTCCCTCGACGGCACCAGGCGGGCATCTTTCCACCCCGGAGCATGGATACGGCGCGGGAGCCACTGGCTCACCGCTCCTTCGTCGGACAACCTGTCACCGTATTGTAAAACCAGATGTTTGGTATCCTCGTCAAAAGCATACGAGTGTCCCCATGGTCCATCCTTCACCATAAGTTCGAGTATGGAATTTTTGCATGCATAATCGTATCTATTGAGCCGGTTCAAAAACGATCATGCGGATTGTTTTTTTCGATCTTCACCTGGCAAGATAGGTTCTCTGGAAATTGATGCTGCTGAAGTTCTTTAACACAGTTTTAGGCAACAAGTGAAACAGGCAACATCCCGTTGAAATACACAAATTGAACCTGCGATTGCCTCAAGCCGACCTCGCCTATAAATGGCTGCCTCGTTTCAGTTAAAGTAAAACAGCCTGCCCAACAGCCAGTTCTGGTGCGTACCCACTTCGGCAAGGTCATACATCCATATCCAGGCAGACCATTCCTGGTAAACAATATACCCGACTGCTGTCCATGATAAAGTCCATACCCCCCCGTGTCCGTGCCTACCTCTTGGCTATTTCACCACACTTCTTCAGAATAGGGTGAGCCAAATCAAAGCATCCATCCGCCTCGTGGTGAACTGTGTGAGCCTGGGAGATTGTCCACCTTGGCTGTGTACTCCCTCTGAAGCACCTCCGGCCTACCAGCCCCCAATGCGTATTTCTGTAGATATTTGTTGGCGAACCCTCACACCTGCCGTAATTGATACAAACGGTTATGGGGTTGCGGATTACATTGTGTTGGCTGCATTTCTACCGTTTCAAATGAATCAAGGTCGTAGCGGTGATTCCATTACGGAAATTAGCATTTCCTGAACCTGTTTGGCTTCTACCAATCGTCGCTACTGATTTGGTATCCTGGCGGTCAGTGTCTTCTTGCTATTTGCTCACGGCAGAATATCCAAAACCAGCCACAGGCCATGTCGTGCTGGCTGAATTCGCACGCCAGCCCGCTTTATCGTTTTCACCAGCTTTCCAATAACTTGCAAATCGCTGCTGAGGTTGTGGATGGTGCCTTTGTGCGATTTGCCCATCGAACACACCGTTCTTTGCGCCGATGGTTCAGCGTATTCATCTCAAACAGTCATAGCAGCAGTTTTCCAGAATGAAGCAGTGCTTGGTTTTCTCGCTCAGCAATACGTAACTGAACGAAGTATG
>VOFK01003966.1_pt1 | contig 20063 bp, 24 predicted proteins | sample 5384121 | NCBI WGS metagenome assembly VOFK01 (sample SAMN12384730, study PRJNA508395) | human gut metagenome | isolation source: healthy gut J | host: Homo sapiens | reverse complement strand
GATTTGCACCCAATTTTTGCCCGTAACTTCTCTCTCGGTGAGGTCGGGCTGATCAATCATCTCCTACGCCCACTACAAGACCGGCATGCGGCTGGCCGTGGCCTGCGGGCAGCGCGTGCCTATGACGCTGCAGCAGCCTGCTGGGCGGACGCCGAGGCTGCCGGCCGGCTGCTCTCTGCCCCGGTCGGCACGCTGACCCCGGCGCTTGCGCCTGCAGGCGGGTGAGAGTGCGCTCAAGGCCCGGCTGGCCGCCCCTGCAGAACACCTTGGCCGATGCCTACGCCGCCGCAGCCGTACCCGGCGCACCGGCGGTGCTGTGGGTGGACGGCGCAGACGGTGACGGGCTGCGCCGCGTGGCGATGAGCATCGCCGCCAAGACCGGCGCTCCCTGCTGCACACTGGCCCCCGGCGGGCAGGGCCTTGCCTACGCTTTGGCTACCGCCCCGGGCGGTGATCTGCGCGAGACCTGCAAGGAGCTGAATACGGCATTTCAAGGCCGCGGCGGCGGCAAGCCCGCCTTCTGTCAGGGGAGTTTAGCGGAAGGCAGTTTTGAACAAATCAAGACATTTTTGTTGAAAGCCTTCCCCTGAGGGGCAACGCGGCCTCTATTACTCGTTAAAGGGTTCCTGCCGCAAAGCCGCCCCTCATCAGTCACCTTCGGTGACAGCTTCCCCCGGAGGGGGAAGCCTTTACTCTACTATCATATAAGGAGATACCTACCATGCGTATGCGTTTTAAACCCTATGCCCGGCCGGAGCTGCTGGCCTGCGATTTCCATGTTCACGAGCCGCTGGCCCACGGCGGCCACTGGCATGAGCTGTACGCCCGGCCCGACCAGCCGTGGCACCTTGAGCTGGGCTGCGGCAAGGGCGGCTTTCTCGCCCAGATCGCACCGGCCCACCCCGACATCAACTATCTGGGCATCGACATCACCGACAAAGTGCTGATCCTGGCCAAGCGGAAGATCGAGGCCGCCTATGCAGAGCGCGGTATTCCCGCCGACAACGTGAAAATTGCCAGCCTGGACATTGAGCGCCTGGGCAACGCCTTCACACCAGACGACCGTGTTTCGCGCATCTACATCAATTTCTGCAACCCGTGGAGCAAGAATGCCGGCAGCAACAAGCACCGCCTGACCCACCCGCGCCAGCTTTTGCAGTATCGCCGCCTAATGGACGAGGGCGCGGAGATCTGGTTCAAGACCGACGACGATGATCTGTTCCGGGACAGTCTGGCCTACTTCCCCGCCGCCGGGTTTGAGATCACATGGCAGACCTTTGACCTGCACAAGGATGAGCCGGACTGGAACCTGCGCACCGAGCATGAGGGCATGTTCAGCGAGCAGGGCATCCCCATCAAGGCGCTGATTGCCCGCAAGGGCCCTGACAGCAGCGTGACCTGGGTTGAGCCCAAGGCGCTGGCCAAGCAGCAGGAGGCAGAAGATGAATCTGACTGAGCTCGCCGTCAAGACGGTGTACTGGTTCTTCCTGTACGGGTTCATCGGCTGGGGCGTTGAGGTCGTCTACGCCGCCGTCAAGACCCATGCGCTCGTCAACCGCGGCTTTCTCTGCGGACCGATCTGCCCGATCTACGGCTTCGGCATGGTGGGGTTGGTCTACAGTGTCAACCTGATTCCGCTGCCGGACAGCGGCAGCCTGAGCGCCGTGGCCGTCTTTTTCATCGGTATGGCGCTGACCACCGCCATTGAGCTGGTCGGCGGCTGGGCGCTGTTCAAGATCTACCACATCCGCTGGTGGGATTACTCCAACATGAAATTCAATCTGGGCGGCTATATCTGCCCGCAGTTCTCCCTGCTGTGGGGGCTGGGCAGTGTACTGATGATCAAGGTCTTTCATCCCCTGCTGGCCCGCGGCTCCAATCCGATGCCGTTCAAGGTCATGCTGATCCTTGACATTGTGCTGCTTCTTATCTTTGCGGTGGATGTCGGGGTCTCGACCGCCGCCGCCATCGGCCTGAACAAGTACCTGCGCGAAATTGACGAACTGCGCGCCCGTCTGCGCGTGACCAGCGACAAGCTGACCACCGTGCTGGGCACCGGTGCCATGACCGCCGATGCCGTGCTGGATGAGCAGAAGCTGCAGCTGGCCCTGGCCAAGCTGGAGGGCCGCGAGAACGCTGCCGAGCTGCGCGCCGAGGTCACGGCCCGTGTCAGCGACCTGCGCGACAAGCTGGCCGCTGCCGAGCATGACCACATCGGTGCGCGCCGCCTGCTGCGCGCCTTCCCCCGGCATGAAGAGCCTGAAATACGGCGAGACACTGGCCACCACCCGCGCCGCCATGGTGCGCCTGCGCGAGCTGGCCGCCAATGCCAATGCCGCCAAGGAAAATCCCGCGCGTAAGCCGCCAACGCCCCGGACCGTTAAAAAGTCCGGGGCTTGTTTTCAACAAATGCAAGCCCGTGGACCGTTTAAAAGGCCGGATGGGCTTGCGGCCTATTACCCGTTAAAGAACTACCGATAAACCGCCCCTATCCGTCACCTTGTGACAGCTTCCCCCACAGGGGAAGCCTTTTGGCTTTTACGCCTTTTTCTTATCAAACGCAATTTGCAGCACCAGCCACGCCGCCACAAGGCTGACCAATGAGATCAGCCCCAGCATCTGCCAGGAGTGGGTCAGGTTCTCGACCGTGGCGTCATACATGGGGCCGTCCAGCCCGGCCTGCAGCCACGCCATGCGGCTGTTCAGATCGGTGGAGGCGCCCAGTGCGCCCATACCCCAGCGGCAGACAATGATGGTGGAGATCGTTGCCGCTGCGCCGGTCAAGGTGAACATGACATTGCTGAAGACGACCTGACCGATCATCAGCACCAGCACCGCCAGAATCGCGCTTTCGCCATTGCTGAAAAGCGCCGAGATCAACAGCCCGACACAGCTGGAGGAGAACATGGTGAGCAGAAGCGTGATGAAAATTTCCGCATCCGTCTCCAGCAGCAGATGGTTCTGGGGCACGTGCACAATCGACACAAAGCCGACCGCCAGCACCACCGCCTGCAGTACCTCGACCAGCAGCAGCACAAATGCCTTGCTAAGCACCACCGCGGGCAGCCCGACGCCGACAGACGCCTCCCGCAGGATGATTTCACGGTCCTTGCAGATTTCCCGGTAGGAGTTCAGCGTACCCATAAACGTGGCCATGGCGGCCAGAATAAAGAGCGCCGTGCGGCTGCCGATGTTGACAAGGTTGGAGGTAAAGCAGTTGGGATCCGCCGTCAGCTTGACCACCAGCACCATAAAAGGCGACTGCAGGGCAAGGCTGGCCAGCAGCAGCTTATCGTTCCAAATCAGCTGCAGATTGCGCTGCACCAGCACAGCAAACTGGCGCAGGAACCTTAAAAACTTTATTGGGCGCATCGCTTCTCCGCCTCCTGTGCTGCCTCCGGGCAGGCCGCCAGCAGGCGGTTGAACTCGGGGGTGGTAAAGTATTTCTCGCGGTACTGTTCAATCTGCACCGGGTCGCGCAGCTTTTCAAAAATATCGCTGGTCAGCTCCACATCAAAGTATTCGTTCAGCTTTTCGGGCGCACCGTAGTAGCACAGCACGCCGCCCACGCCCAGAAAGGCGATTTTATCACACAGGTTGATGTTGGACATATTGTGGGTGACCATCAGCACTGTACAGTTCTGGTGGCTCAGGCGGCGGCAAAGCTCCATCATACTGCGGTCAAGGTCAGGCGAAAGCCCGCTGGTCGGCTCGTCCAGAATCAGCAGCCGCGGGTTGGCCAGCAGCTCCATTGCAATCGAGACGCGCTTCTTCTGCCCGCCGGACAGCTTGGAGATATAGGTCTTTTCGCGCCCCTGCAGGTCGACCGCCTCAATGGCGTGGGCCACCGCCGCGGCAATCTCTGCGCGGGTAGCATCGTGGGCAATGCGCAGCTTGGCCGTGTAGGTCAGGCTCTGCTCCACCGTCAGGTTATCGTGCATAATGTCCTTCTGTGGCACGTAGCCCAGCGCCGCCTCAAAGGCGTTGCGGTTGGAGCGCGTGTCCAGTCCGTCAAACTGCACGCTGCCCGCCGTGCAGGGCGCGGTGCCGGTTATGCAGGTCAGCAGGCTGGATTTGCCTGTGCCGGAGCCGCCCACCAGCACCACAAAGCTGTTGGGCTCCACCTGCATACTGGTGCCATCCACAATGTTCAGCGGCTTGCCGGTGTTGGCATTTTTAACCGTTTTGTACACATTTACAAGTTGGATACTAATGCCGCTTTGGTGGGGGCGTGGTAGTGCAGCATTCCGCCTGTGAAGGCAAAAACCTGCGCAGGCACGTTAATGACTGCACCGTTGCGCAGCACCGTGCGGCTTACGCGGACGCCGTCCACATAGGTGCCGTTGGTGGAGCCGAGGTCATGCAGCTCATAGTGGCCGTCCTTGTAGAGAATCTCGCAATGGTGGCGGGACACGCGGTCGCTGACCAGCTTGATGTCGCAGTCATCGCCGCGGCCAATCAGCACCCGCTTTTTGCGGCGGATATCCACCTCGCGCAGGACAGCGTCAGTGGTCTGCTCCCTTGCGTGGGGCGGCCTCATCGCTCTGCACGTTGGTAATCTCTTCCACGCACGCGGAAGGTGATTTCCTGCGTGTCGGCGTTGCCATCGGTGTTCAGGCCGATGACATCCCCGCTTTGCAGCACGCTCGTCTCCCCGGCGTCCAGATAGCGGTTGTTGAGCCATGTGCGGTAGTCGCTGCCATCGTCGGTGACCACCCACCGCCCCTGCTCAAAGGAGACGGTAAACTGGTTATCGCCGATGCTGTTGCGGCGCAGCACATACTCACACTGGGCACTGCGGCCAAAGCGGTAGCTGCCCGCGGGCAGGGTAATGCGCTGCTTGTTGCGCAGCTCGGTAATCAGGATTACGATTTCACTCGTCATGGCGCAGCCCCCTTACCAGTGGAAATCCGCGCCGCAGAGGGGCACAAACTTCAGCGCCGCACCCCCAAGGCGCAGGGTCTCACCCCCGGCCAGCGGCATTGCCTCCAGCACGGCTGCATCATCCAGATAGCACAGCTCCTGCGAGGAACCGGGCAGCAGCGTGAAGGCGTTCTTCTCCGCATCGTAGGCCACCGCCGCCTGCCGGGCGCTCAGGGGGGCGTCGGCGCTCAGGGTCACCGGCGTGCCGTCCCCATCCAGCCCCAGAAAGCTGCGCCCCACGCCAAGGCGCAGGTCGCGCCCTCTGGCCGGGCCGTCCAGCACCACAAGCCAGCCTGCCACCGGACCCGCCGGGGCGGCTGCCTGTGCTGCGGGGGTCGGCTGCTCCGCCGCGCCCGCATGGACGATGGAATGGTCCTTCAGCAGCTCGGTGTTGCAGTAGGGACATTCGGGGTACTTGTCACCGTCATAGAAATGGCCGTTTTCACATTTTGTCAGCTTCATAGGTCGGGCTCCTTACAAAACCAGCCGCACCGTTGTTTTGCCGATGCGCAGGGTATCATTGTTCTGCAGGCGGTGCTCGCCGTCAATGCGCTCACCGTTGACATAGACTCTTGTACGGTCCGACAGCGGCTGCACCAGCAGCGAATCTCCCTGCGCGGCCAGCACACAGTGCTGCGGGGGCAATCCTCTTATCCGGCAGGCAAAGGTCGCACTGCGCGGCATCGCTGCCGATGATGAGGCTGCTCTCCACCATACCGGCCCAGCGGCTCTCGGCAATGGAGGAGCGCTGGCTCCAGAACAGGGTGACCCAGCGGCGTGGCAGCGTGTCCGGCTCCCCCGCCCCGGCCAGCAGGTGCTCGGCCTCGGCCTCCTTCTCGGCGGCGCGGTCACGGCGGCGCACAGTCTGCCAGCTGACAATCAGCACCAGCAGCAAAACCGCCGCCAGCAGCAGCGGCACGCGGAACCGCGCCAGATAGAAGCCCCTGTCACGCGGCCAGACCAGCACCTTGAACAGCGCGGTCTGGCGGCTGCTGCTGACGTTGGCGGCGCTCATCCGGCTGGACACCCGGTTCAGCGCCACGGTGTATTCGCCCTTATACAGCGGCTCAATTTCCAGCTCCGCCGTGCGGCCATCCTCGGCAATCGTCACCGACTTGACTTGCACGCGCCAGTTCCAGATATCCTTGCTGCGCACCTCATAAAGCTGCGGCTTGTCGGCGTTTTCGTTGATGGGCTGGTTGAAGGTCAGGCGCAGCTTGTCGCGGCGCAGTGTCTCCACCTTTGTCACCTGCGGCTTGGTCAGCCGGTAGCCCATATAGACGGTCTGGCTGTTCCGGATGGCACTGCCCAGGCTCGGCATGGCCAGCGTCAGCGTTTCCAGCCGTTCGCCGTACAGGCTTTCCGGCACCTCGGTGCGGATTTCCAGCGCTGTGGCGAAATATTCCTGCTTCCTTTTCAGTTCCTCGCCCAGGGTGGCGGCCTCACACAGCACCAGCTTACCGGCAGCGGCCTGCTCCAGCGTTTCAAACATATCCGGCTTGTCGGTCATCAGGTAGACGTAGGCCGCCATACCAATCTGGTCCCCCACATCGGAGGCCAGCGTGCCGAACAGCGCCATATTGGTCATAACCTGTCCGGCATCGGTGATAATCATTGCCGCCTTGCGCGGGGCCAGCGCCTGATAGTCGCTCTGTATCCCGCTGTACACCGCCGTGACCAGCTGCTTTGTGTCCATCCGGCCCTCGGTCCGGGCAATGTTGCCCAGCGCCTTGTACATCTGGTCCTTGTCCGACGTTGCAGGCAGCACGCACTCGGTGGTGCCCGCCGTTGTGTAGAGCATGAGCTGGTCGCCCTCATTCATCGACGCCACCAGCTTGCGCACACCGCCCAGCATCGTGTAAAAGTCTGCGGGCGCAATGAGGTCGCTGTTGTCCAGCGCCATGATATAGCAGATGGGGTCGCTGGCCACGGCGACACTGCGCACCTCCAGCTTGCGGTCCCCCAGCGTCAGCTCCGGGCCCGCCGCCTGCACCTTTACAGGGGAATAGGGGTTGCCGTCCCCATCCAGCGCATAGAAGTAAACATCCAGCTCCGGCACATTGACGTAGGTCTGCTCCATTTTAAAGGTGCCCGCGCCGGTCACGCCGACGGTAGTATCTGCCGCCGCGCCAAACGCGCCGAGCACGGCCAGTACCAACACGGTCAGTGCGCACACCCAGAGCTTATGCCGTTTCATTGGGCCTTCCTCCTATCGGTCGAGCTTCTTGCGCAGTGTGCGCAGGGCCAGCACAGCCTTGCGGCGGCGCTTGGACTGGGGCTTGGCGGGCTGGGGCGCGGGCGCGGCCGGAGTGGGCTGCGGCTCGTCCTCCTCATCGTCCGCCAGCGTAAAGCTGGGCATTACCGGCTTGTGCGGCACCGGCTGGGGCGGCGTTTCCTCGTCCAGAATCGGCTCCCCCTGCTGGCGCAGAATCGGGTAGGAGAAAATTGCGCCGGGTATCTCGATTTCCTCTTTTTTATCGTCCGGGTCCCCGGGCTGGGGCTGCGGCTCGGTGTCAAAGTAGTCGGGCGAGGGCGTCACAACCGTGTTCGTGCGCGGCTCGTCCTCGTCCATACCGGGGGCCACCACGGTTTGTGGCGGCTGCGGGCTGCGGCTCGGCCGGGGTATTGTCCGGCTCCTGCTCATTGCCGCGCAGGGCGCTGGCTGCGGCGTCCACCTTGTTGGCGGACAAATCCAGCTTCGGCTCAGTGTCAGCCTCTGCCAGCTCCTCCTCATGGGGCATCAGCGGCGCGGTGCGGCTGGCGTAGTCCTGCGTCTTTTTGCAGTTCCTCAATCATCTGGGCCAGATAGTCCATCATCTGGCCGCGGGCCTTCTCCATCTCGGTGATGCGGCTCTTCAGATCCTGCAAGCGCAGGCGGTGGGCGTTCTGGATTTCCCGCGTCTCATCGGTGGCGGATTTCACCATCTTGCGCGCCTGCGCAATGGCTGTTCCCGCGCCAGCTGGTCGATAGCTTCCGCCTTGAGGTTCGTGTCCTTCAGAATCCGGTCGGCGTCATCCTTGGCCTGCTGGCGGATGCGGACAGCCTCGGCCTCGGCGTCCGCAATGACCTTATCGCGGTCGGCCATAACCTGCTGGCGGGCCTGATCGTGGGCGCGCCCTTTGACGCGCAGTGCGGCGTTTGCCTCCTCGCACTGCTCGGCCAGTTCCTTGTTTTCCCGCGTCAGGTCGCTGTTTTTCAGGCGCAGCACATCCAGCTGGTTCGTCAGCGAGTGGTTGCGCTCCTTCGCGGTGGAATACTGCGTCTCCAGGCTGGCGCGGTAGCTCTGCAGCTTGTCCACCCGCCCGGCCAGTGTGGCGTTCTGGGTCGAGAGCGTCTGGTTCTGCATAACCAGATTCTGGGCATGGCGGCGCAGGGCGTCATTCTCCTGCCGGGCGGCGCGGGCCTCGCGGGTGGCCGCCGCAAGGTTCTGCTCATACTCGGCGCACAAATCCTGCAGTGCCTGCCGCACATCCTCCGGCTCATAGCCGCCGAACCGCGCCTTGCGCATACCGCAGTGTTCTATGTAGGTATCAACATCAATCTTGGGCATTGGTGATTTCTCCCATAAAAAGTTTACATATGCTCGATTTTATTATAGAACACGGCGGCGCGTAAAGCAAGCAAAAAGCAACAAAAAACCGCCCTTTCCCTGCGGAAAAGGCGGTGAAAAAGCTATTTAAGCTGTTTTTATCAGGCGTTGGCCTGAGAAGCAGCAACAGCGCAGGCGACAGTCATACCGACCATCGGGTTGTTGCCGGCGCCGATCAGACCCATCATCTCGACGTGAGCCGGGACGGAGGAAGAACCAGCGAACTGAGCATCGCCGTGCATACGGCCCATGGAGTCGGTCAGGCCGTAGGAAGCGGGGCCTGCAGCCACGTTGTCCGGATGCAGGGTACGGCCCGTGCCGCCGCCGGAAGCAACGGAGAAGTACTTCTTGCCGTTCTCGATAGCCCACTTCTTGTAGGTACCGGCAACCAGATGCTGGAAGCGGGTGGGGTTGGTGGAGTTACCGGTGATGGAAACCTCAACACCCTCAGCCTTCATGATGGCGACACCCTCCAGAACGTCGTTGGCGCCGTAGCACTTGACTGCTGCGCGCTCGCCGTCGGAGTAAGGAATGGTCTCGACGACCTTCAGCTCGCCGGTGGCGAAGTCGTAGTCGGTCTTGACGTAGGTGAAGCCGTTGATACGGCTGATGATCTGGGCAGCGTCCTTGCCCAGGCCGTTCAGGATAACGCGCAGGGGCTCCTTGCGGACCTTGTTGGCGGTACGGGCAATGCCGATAGCGCCCTCCGCGGCGGCGAAGGACTCGTGGCCGGCGAGGAAGGCGAAGCAATGGGTATCCTCATGCAGCAGCATAGCGCCGAGGTTGCCGTGGCCCAGACCGACCTTGCGCTGCTCAGCGACAGAGCCGGGGATGGTGAAAGCCTCGAGGCCCTCGCCGATGGCGGCAGCGCAGTCAGCAGCGCTCTTCAGGCCGCGCTTGACGGCGATGGCGGTGCCGAGGGTGTAAGCCCAGACAGCGTTGTCGAAGCAGATGGGCTGAATGCCGCGGATAATCTTATCGCAGTCGATGCCCTTGGCCAGCAGCATCTCGTTGCAGGCGTCAAGACTCTCCAGACCGTTGGCCTTCAGGCAAGCCTCAATCTTGGGCATACGGCGATTCTGGGATTCAAAAGTTGCCATAATCTATGTTCCTCCCTCTCTTATTCTTCACGCGGGTCGATGTACTGACAGCGCCCTGCTCGGCAGAGAAAGCGGCCGTAGGTGCCGATGTTCTTCTCGTAGGCTTCCTTCGGGTCCTTGCCGTGACGGATGTCCTCCATCATCTTGCCCAGACGGACGAACTGATAGCCGATGACCTGGTTGTCCTTGTCCAGAGCGGTCTTGAGGATGTAGCCCTCGGTCAGCTCCAGGTAACGGACGCCCTTGGCCTTGGTGGAGAAGATGGTACCGGTCATGGAGCGCAGGCCCTTGCCCAGGTCATCCAGACCAGCGCCGACAGGCAGACCGTTCTCAGAGAAGGCAGTCTGGCTGCGGCCGTAGACAATCTGCAGGAACAGCTCACGCATAGCAACGTTGATAGCATCGCAGACGAGGTCGGTGTTCAGAGCCTCCAGAATGGTCTTGCCGGGCAGGATCTCGCCAGCCATAGCGGCAGAATGGGTCATGCCGGAGCAGCCGATGGTCTCAACCAGCGCTTCCTCAATGATGCCGTTCTTGATGTTCAGGGTGAGCTTGCAGGTGCCCTGCTGGGGAGCACACCAGCCCACACCGTGGGTGTAGCCGCTGATATCCTCAATTTTATACGCCTTGACCCACTGGCCCTCTTCGGGGATGGGCGCGGGACCGTGCTTGGGTCCTTTTGTGATCGGGCACATAGCGTTGACCTGTGCGGAGTATTCGATCATAATTTTCTCTCCTTTGCATATTGTTAGGCTTTTCACAGCTATCTTTATTATAAAGGGTCGAATTGTGTTTTTCAAGATGTTAGTTTTATCTAACCCTTTATTTTTTGGCATTTTGCCTGGCCGCCCTGCACAAAGGCCAGCGGGGCGGCATTGCAAGGCGGGCTGCACGCGGGCGGAGCAGAGCCCCGCCCGCCCCCCTGCCATTACCCGCCGGTTATCTTTCAGCACCCGTTCCCGGTTTTGCACCATCCTTCAATACAAAAATCCGAAAATCACCCTTGACGCACCGCCGCAGACGGCCATCATCACCACGGCGCCGACAATCACCGGCCCCCACAGGCGCACAAGGCCCGGCTGGGGTTCGGCCTGTAGCTGCTTTGCCTTTTTGTCGCGCTTTTTCGCCGCGGGCTCGGGCTGCGCCTCCTCTGGCGGCAGGCAGAGCACCTGCAGCAGCGCAAACAACAGCATAATCTCCGGGAAAATCATCGACACACGGATAGAAATTGCCGCGTGGGCCAGATAGCTGACCAGCGCCAGCGTGACCGGGGCCACGCCGGGGCGCAGCCAATTCTTCGCGGCTTTGCGCAGATGCACCGCCACAAACCACAGCCACGCCGCCAGCCCGGCCACGCCGGTGGTCAGCAGCAGCTCCAGATACTCGTTGTGGGCGGCGTAGAAGGTTTTCATACGGGCCGTGATGTCCGCGCCCGCCCACGCCGCCACGGCGGTGTGCATCATACCGGGGCCGACGCCGAACAGCTTGCGCCACAGCGGCTGTGCCAGCCATGTCTCGGCCGTAATGCGCCACGCTATGCCGCGGTAGGTGCCCCAGTCATCGTTGAAAATCAGTACATCATCCAGCCGTCCCAGGCTCGGAAAGCCCGGCCAGAAGTTAGCCAGCAGCGCCAGCACCACCGCGCCGAGGAGCATCACCCCCGCCACGGCGCGGCCCGCCTTGTACAGCGGGATCTCCCGCCCGCGCAGGCCGAAATACAGCACCGCCCAGACGGCCAGACAGACGAAAAAGCCAGTCCACCCCACGTGGCCCAGCGCCGCCAGCATCGGCTTGCCGCCCTGCGTGTAGACGTGGGTGCGCATATACTGCATCCACCCGGCGTTAAAAAAGAAAAACGCGCCAATCACCGCCACACGCCGCAGCGTGCGGGTGGTGAAGTCCTTTTGGCAGAGCAGCACCAGCACCGCCGCGCCGATGCCCAGCGCCAGACCCTCGGCGTCCACCACGGCCAGCGCCAGCCCGCCGAAGAAGGCCGGGATGCCGTACAGCACCGTGTGGCGCACGCCGCGTGCCGCCAAAAACGCATAGAACACCAGCGGCAGCGCAAACGCCATGAACCCGGAGCAGAAGTTTTTCTGCCCCAGTGTCGAGAAAAACTGTGCACGCTCGACCACCGCCGTGTCCGCATAGGTACCGATAAGGTCTATGTTGAATATGTTCAGCACGTACAGCACCGTGACCAGCGCCGTGGTGATGCCAAGGCAGAAGGCCAGGCCGTTGAGGATTTTCTGCGGGGCAAAGGCGCGGGCGGCCAGATACACCGCCGCCGTGAACAGCACCATCATACAGCCGCCGTAGTAGCCGCCCAGCCCCCAGAAGGACGCCTGCGGCGAGAGGGAGAGCGCAGTGGACACCACGCCGCTGACCACCACCGCCCCCAGCGCCCACAGGGCATGGTCACTGCGCCACGGCAACCTGCCCGGCCGTGGCTTTGCACCGATGGCGGCCAGCGCCCCCAGCCAGAGGGCGAACGCCCAGCACAGGGTGCAGATGCCGGTGAACTTGACAACGCCGAGATTGGAAAATTTATCAATATACAGCGGAAACACGCAGAGCGCCGCCACAAGAAGCACCGCGGCGGAGCGCTCTGCCAGCCGCTGCAGCTGCTGGGTCTGATTCATACAAAAGCCTCCGGAAATTGGATTTGCAACACACTATTGTACCTTGCAGCACGCAGAATTTCAACCGTTTTCCACAGGTTTTACAAGACTGACACAAATCAGCCCCGCGGCGGCGCACACCCCCGCCAGCCAGTGGCGCGCCGCCAGCGGCAGGGCCTGTGCGCCGATATAGCTCAGAATGCTGCCGCCACTCATGCCCAGCGCGATGAAGCCATAGTTCACCCCCGCATGGGGCAGGCCGAACAAATCCGTATTGAAGGACGGCTGCACCGCCGCGCCGCCGGAGTAGAAAAAAGGTCAGCACCGCGTAGGCCGCCAGCACCCACCACGCCTGTGCAAAGGCAAACCAGCCGCTGCCCGCGGCAAGCCCCAGATAGACCGCATACAGCACCGGCTTGCGGCCCAGCTTGTCGCTGAGGGCGGGCAGCAGCATCCGGCCCGCCGCGCTGGCCGCCGAGCCCAGCACAATGCTGTAGGGCGCGGCGGATTCCGGCAGACCGCGCTCTGTGGCAATCTGAAAAATTTCCGGGCTGAAGAGCAGCACCGGCGGGGCTGACAGCGCCACCGCCGCCGCACACAGCTTATACTGCGGCGTGCGCAGCATCTGCTTATAGTCATAGTCCAGCCCCGGGCGTGGCTTTCCATTCTGCGCTTTGGGCGGCGGGTCCTGCAGAATCAGCGCCCCCGCGCCGCAGACCACCAGCATAACTGCGCCCAGCGCCGCAAAGCAGACACGGATGCCCCACAGCCCGCCGACGCCCTTGACGAACACCGTAAAAAAAGCGCCGGAAAGCCCCATCGCCACCCCCGCCACGCCGGTGGCCCAGCCCTTTTTGTCCTGATACCATTTCTGCGCACAGGCCAACACCGCCGGGGCCAGAAAGGCACTGCCCAGCCCCGCGGGCAGGCTGTGACCAGCAGAAACAGTGCCGCCTGCGCGGGTGGAACCAGCGCGGCAGCAAAAAAGCCGCCCGCCAGCAGCGCCGTGCCCCACAGCCCGGCAAAGCGCGGGCCGTGCGCGTCCTGCAAAAGGCCACCCACCGCGCAGCCCACACCGTAGGCAGCCACCAGCACCGCAAAGCCCAGCATTGCCTGCCCACGTGAAAAGCGGTACCCCTGCATTACCGGCTGCTGAAAAACGCCCCATGCCGCCGGGATGCCGGCGAGCAAAGCCGCCGCCGCCCCCCCGCCGCCAGAATGTACGGCCCGCGATTTTGTTTTGGCACACGCATCCCCCTCCCCTTTTCGGGATAGTATGCCCGGTTTGGATTGACAAAATGCGGCGGGGGGCGATATGATTATTACAAAAGTATATATGTAAGGAGAACCATCATGAAAACACAGCCTTTGAAAGGTATGCGTGACCTGCTCCCGCGGGAGCAGGCGCTGCGCGATTATATCCAGGGCCAGATTCTGGCCACCTACCGTGCCGCAGGCTTCCAGCGCATCTCCACCCCCCATTCTGGAGGATATGGAAAATCTGGACAAGAGTGACGGCGGCGACAACCTGAACCTGATTTTCAAGGTTCTGAAGCGCGGTGACAAGCTCGAGCACGCGCTGGCCTCCGGCGATGAAAAGCAGCTGTCCGATATGGGCCTGCGCTACGACCTGACCTTGCCGCTGTCCCGCTACTATGCCGCCAACCGCAACGAGCTGCCCACTCCCTTCAAGGTCATCCAGACCGACCGCGTCTACCGTGCCGAGCGCCCCCAGAAGGGCCGCCTGCGCGAGTTTGTCCAGTGTGACATCGACATTCTGGGCGATTCCTCCCCGAACGCCGAGGTCGAGCTGATTGACGTGACGGCCCGCGCCCTGCTGAAAATCGGCTTCACCGGCTTTACCGTCAACATCAACGACCGCCGCATCCTGCGCGCCATGCTGGAAAAGATGGGCTTTGCCGCTGACCAGCTGGATTCCGTCTGCATCAGCTTTGACAAGATGGACAAAATCGGTGCGGACGGCGTCAAGGCCGAGCTGACCGAGAAGGGCTTTGCTGCCGATGCCATCCAGGCGCTGGATGACTTCCTCGTGCGCCGGGGATTTCAGCCTGGACACCGTTGCCGCCAAGGTGGATGACGAGGCACTGACCGCCGACCTGCGCTATGTCATTGCCGCCAGCGAAAGGTTGCCAACGGCCGCTATGGCATCGCCTACGCCCCCAGCCTGGTGCGCGGCCAGGGCTACTACACCGGCATGGTGTTCGAGGTCACCTGCCCGCAGTTCAGCGGCGCGGTGGCCGGCGGTGGCCGTTATGACAATATGGTGGGCAAGTTCATCGGCCAGCAGGTGCCCGCCGTGGGCTTCTCCATCGGCTTTGAGCGCGTCTGCGGGATTTTGCTGGAGCAGGGCTACCAGATTCCCGGCGCCAAGCCGAAGATGGCGCTGCTCTACCTCAAGGATGCCGACTTTGCCGCCGTGCTGGCCAAGACCGAGACCCTGCGCGCCGACTATGACGTGACCGTGCTGCCGCAGGCCAAAAAGCTGGGCAAGCAGTTCGGCACGCTGGAGGCCGCCGGTTACAATGCCGTTGCCTTTGCCGACAATGACGATGTGAAGCTGCTTGGGCAGAAAGCCGAATAATCTGTAAAAAAATTGTGGGATGTGCCAAATTTGCGGCACATCCCACTTTTTTGTAGTTTATTTGTAACGCACAGCGGGCGTTTTCCGTGTTATATTGGTGAAAAGGGAAATACAGAGTGCCTTCCCCCTTGGGGGAAGCCTTTAAAAGGAAAGGAGCATCCACATGAAAAATCGCATCACCCGTATCACCGCTGCGCTGGCCGCCGCCGCACTGCTGGCGGGCTGCGGCAGCACCAGCAGCAACGAAGGCGGTTACTACGCCGCCGAGGCCGCCGCGAAGGAAAGCGGCATTTACGACAGCGCCGCAGGCGGGGCGGACAGCAGCCTGATGCCCGCCAACGCCGCCGAGGCTGCCACCGATGAGACCGCGCAGAAAATCATCTACAACGCCAGCCTGTCGATGGAATCCACCGACTTTGACGCTGCCCGCGAAACCCTGATGGCTGCGGTCGAGGCCAACGAGGCATGGATGGAGTCCGCCAGCGTTTACGGCACCGAAAAGGATCACGACCGCAGCGCCGACTACACCGTGCGGGTGCCGGTGGACAACTACCGCGCGTTTCTGGCCGCCGTTGGCGAGGCAGGCAGCGTGCGCAATGTCAGCGAGAACGCCGAGAACATCACAAGCAGCTACATTGATGTACAGGCCCGGCTTACCGCGCTGGAGGCCCAGCGCACCCGCCTGAACGAGCTGGCCGACCAAGCCGAGACAACGGCAGATCTGCTGGAAATCGAGAGTCAGCTTTCCGATGTGCAGTACCAGCTGGAGAACTACACCGGCCAGCTGCGCAACATGGACCAGCAGGTCAGCTACTCGACTGTAGACATCTATCTGCAGGAGGTCGTCACCCTGACCCCGACCGGCGTAACCTTCACCGAGCGCATTGCCGATGCGTTCGGCGGCGGCTGGGACGCCTTCGTTGGATTCGTGCAGGGGCTGGTCATTGCGCTGGTCTACCTGTGGCCGGTGGTGCTGATTGCCATTGCGGTCCTTGCGGCCCTGCGCTTCTGGCGCAAGCGCCATCCGAAAGCCCCCAAGGCACCCAAGCCCATCCAGACCCCGCCGCCCGCCGAATATGCGGTGAAAAACGATAACGAACCCAAACCGAAATATTGATACAAACACAATACCCGCCCGACCGTTTTACACGATCGGGCGGGTATTTTGCCGCTATGCAGGGGCCGGGCATACCGCGCACCTGCACAGCAGCCAAACCTTGCGGTTAGTCCTTCAGCGTCAGGGCAATGCTCAGGTCGCTCAGCTGCTGGGCGTCCACCACATCGGGGGCGCCGCTCATCGGTTCGCGTTTATTGCGTTCTGCACCTTCGGGAAGGCGATGACGTCGCGGATGGAATCGCTTCTTCAGCATCAGCATAACCATACGGTCCAGACCGTGGCCATACCGCCGTGCGGGGTGCGCGAACTTGTAGGCGTCCATCAGGAAGCCGAAAGCTCTCGCGGGCCTTCTCCTCGGTGAAGCCCAGTGCATGGAACATACGGTCCTGCAGGGCCGGGTCGTTGATACGCACGGAGCCGCCGCCCATCTCAACACCGTTCAGCACAATGTCATAGGCCACAGCGTGGCGAGGCACCGGGGTCGCTCTCGACCTTGTCGAGGTCCTCGGCCTTGGGCAGGGTGAACGGATGGTGCATGGCCATCCAGCGGCCCTCCCTGCTCGCTGTACTCAAACAGCGGGAAGTCCACGACCCACAGGAAGTTGAACTTGTCGGGGTCAATCAGGCCATGCTTGCGGGCAATGCCCAGACGGACCTGACCCAGCGCGGTGCAGGCCTTGACCCAGTCGGTATCGCTGACCAGCAGCAGCACGTCGCCGGTCTCTGCGTTCAGGGCGGCGTACAGAGCCGCCTTCTCGGCATCGGTCAGGAACTTTTCAAAGCTGGAGGAGGTACCCTCGGCGGTCAGGCGGCTGTATGCCAGACCCTTGGCACCATAGGTCTTGGCAACCTCGCCCAGCTTGTCAATGTTCTTGCGGCTCAGCTTGTCGGCCAGACCCTTGGCATTGATGGCACGGATGGTGCCGCCCGCGGCCAGCACGGCTGCAAAGGGCTTGAACTCGGTGCCCTTGAACACCTCAGTCACGTCCTGAATCTCCAGCCCGAAGCGGGTGTCGGGCTTATCGGAGCCGAAGCGGCCCATCGCCTCATCCCACGGCATACGGTAGAACGGCGTCTCGACATCGACGTTCAGCATTTCCTTCCACAGGCGCTTAATCAGGCCCTCGTTCAGGGTCATGATATCGTCCTCAGAGACGAAGCTCATCTCCTCGTCCACCTGGGTGAACTCCGGCTGGCGGTCGGCGCGCAGATCCTCGTCACGGTAGCAGTGGGCCAGCTGGAAGTAGCGGTCAAAGCCGGACAGCATCAGAATCTGCTTGTAGAGCTGCGGGCTCTGCGGCAGGGCGTAGAAATGGCCCGGCTGCACACGGCTGGGCACCAGATAGTCGCGGGCACCCTCCGGCGTGGACTTAATCAAGGTCGGGGTCTCAATCTCGGTGAAGTGGTTCTCGCAGAAATAGTTGCGGATAATCTGCATAATCTTGCTGCGCAGGACAATCGGCTCGTGCATGGACGGGCGGCGCAGATCCAGATAGCGGTAACGCAGGCGCAGGTCATCGTTGACGTTGATTTCATCGCGCAGCTCAAACGGCGTGGTCTGGGCCTCGCTCAGGATGCGCAGTTCGCTGACGTAAAAACTCCACATCGCCGGTGGCAATCTTGTCGGTCTTGGCGGCACGCTCACGCAGCTTGCCGCGGCAGATGACAACATACTCGCTTTTCAGACTCTCGGCCTTGGCGAAAACATCCTTCGGCGTATCCTCATCGAACACCAGCTGCAAGATACCGGTGGGTATCGCGCAGGTCGGCAAAGATAATGCCGCCCTTGTCGCGGGCGCGGGCGATTGAACCGCAGACGGTCATTTCCTGACCGGCCATAGAAAGACTGACCTCACCGCAATAGTTGGTGCGGCGCAGGCTGCCCAAAGTTTCCATATTTCCTGTCCCCTTTACGGTTTTATCTTTTTCTAAAACAATATTATACCGCGCTGTGCTGTATTTGGCAAGAGGGCAGCGCCGCCGGGGCGAATTTCGCCGTAAAATCTTTAAAAAAAGTATATTGACAATTTTTTACATCGGCTGGTATAATAGTAAAGCTGTAAATAACACAGCGCATAGATGTGCCTGTAGCTCAGTTGGTAGAGCATCTGACTTTTAATCAGAGGGCCCAGGATTCGAGTTCCTGCAGGCGCACCAAGACCGGTTAAAGCCGTTTGGCTTTGACCGGTTTTTTTTTTGGGCGGGCTGGAATATCGCGCACGGAGGAATCGTAAACGGCAGTTGGCGGGATGCTTTGCAGGGTGTAGTGGACGCCGCCCCTTACAGATATACCGAGGGCGGCAGCTGTCCACAGACTTTGGCAGACGTTATAACAAAAAAGGGTATGTACGGTTTACCATCATACATACCCTTTTTTGGCTATTCTTATTTCAGTACCGCCACAGCAGGAAAAGCGCGGCAAACAGCACGCTGAGACCTACAAGGTAGGCCCCGGCAATCAGCAGCGTGGCCTTCATCCCGCCTTAAGAACGGCCCAGAGCTTTTCCTTCGGGAGTCCATTCGAGGGGGCTCCCCCACAGGCGGTCGGTGCCCGGCTCCGGCAACGCAGCCGCCTTACGGGGGGTAGAGGCGCAGCGTTGCCGCCCAGGGGGCAATGTCGCTCATATCGGCGATGGTGCCCATCGTCCTCAAAATCATCGTGCCTTCTCATTTGTCATGGGTGGCGGGAGCTGCGTAATGGCCCAGCTCGGCCTCACGCTGCTTGGGTGCTTTCGGTCTTTGCAGCTCGGTGGCGGCAGGGGCAGCAGGTGTGGAACACAACCGGACGGCAGATGACCCGGGGACGGAATGAGCCCTGCAGCACAATTCGCTGCAACTTGACAAGCGGGGTCAGATAGAATGGCCGAGAGCAACGCCTTGGTGTGGGGGTGCAGCAGGTGGGCAAAAATGTCATCCGTCTCGCCGTATTCAACCAGATTGCTTAGATACGCGCCGACCGTATCGAATATGCTCAACAACCGACAAATCATGGGAGATGAGCAAAGATAGGTCAGGTTGCGCTTCTCCTGCAGGTTTTGAGCAGATTGATAATCGCCTGAATCGAAACGTCCAGCGCGGAGGTAAGCTCGTCGCGAACAACGAACTCCGGGTTCAGTGCCAGATGCGCGAGGCAATGTGCAAATACGCTGGCGCTGGCCGCTGGTGCGGGTAGCGGGTCTTGTGGTAGGGCTGCAGCGCAGTCATCCATGACCTGGTCAGCTATAGTCATTGAACTCTCGTTCTTCGGCACCAGATTGTGCTCGCGCACGGCCTCGCCGATAATCTCGCCGACCGGCGGGGACAGGCTGGAGGAGCAGGTCCTGGAGATAATCTGCATCTTGGTGCGCAGCTCACGTAGTCTCGGCGAAGTCATATCACTTAATTACTCCCTTGCCGTTGAACGGCACCCTGACCCATGGGGGTTTCTCACTACGCCAGACGCAGGAGCAGTGCGGTAGAGTGGTGGACTTACCGCAACCAGTTTCGCCGCGGCGCAGGTTGAAAGGCGCCGTCCACTGCCTTGACGTGCCCCACCGTCTGGGGAGAGCAGGCCGCCCTTGATGAAAATATTTCTTGAGGTGGTTGACCATCAGGATGTACTGAGGGTCGTAGGTGACCGGAGGCGTAAAATCGTTTTTCAATCGAAGGTTCTTTTGCCATGCGTCTCACACCGCCTTTCTGTTTTCTTCATGGCCAGTAGCAATGACCTTAATGCGTCGGGGACAGGCTGATTTCGCAGAGGTACTCGCCGCTGCAGCAGGGCAACTGCTGCTCGCACGGCGGTCCTTAGTAACACCAGTAGTCAGCATGATGACCGGGTTGAGCGCCGAGGATGGAGTACAGGCGATTGACCGCGCAACCATGGCAGGCCATCAGGCCAATCGTGTGAGGGTGGCTGGGGTGGGCGAAGATTTCATCCACCGTGCCCTTCTCCACCGCGGCCCGCGTACCCTTGCTCACCACGTAGTCCGCCATCTCTGCAATAACGCCCAAATCATGGGTAATCAGCATGATGGAGGAGTTGATACGGTCGCTTGAGGTTTGCGCAGCAAATCCAGAATCTGCGCCTGAATGGTGCATCAGCGCAGTTGTCGGCTAGCAATACGTAAT
>VOFK01001269.1_pt1 | contig 20076 bp, 34 predicted proteins | sample 5384121 | NCBI WGS metagenome assembly VOFK01 (sample SAMN12384730, study PRJNA508395) | human gut metagenome | isolation source: healthy gut J | host: Homo sapiens | reverse complement strand
ATCAGCAATACGTAATGACGTTTCAGTGCAATCTCGCGGTTCAGGTTTTCCCTTCTTCTACAATCTCCTTGCGCAGGAACACGTCAAACTTGCCGCTTTCCGGTCCAGTCGATGACCGGCGTCTTCGTTGCCGTAACTGTTCTTGCAGGCGGTGGCAATGGCCTTCTTAATCTTATCGATCATGAAATCGACCGGGATGCCTTTTTCGCTTCGAGGAGTTCAGAGGCCTCAAACAGCTCTTTTCCGTCATTGTTCACTTTTTTTTTTTGCGCTGCTTTTTTTTAAGCCATTTTTTCAAATTACCTGCCTTCCGGTATTATTCTTTCAATTTTGTATTATAAACGGGAGCCTTCCCCGATCGTCATAATCTTCGATGAGGTTGACGCTGGCAATATTCTTTTCTGGTGAACGTGACCGTGGTGTCCTCCTCGGTGATGACCCCAAAGTCGCCGTTTTCGGCAACGTCGATGAGGATGCCCTCGAGCTCGCGCACGCCGTTTTCAAGCGGGCGAATGAGCTTTTTACGCGCACCGGCGCTTCAAGAAAAAGCCTCAAAGTGCTCCGGGCGGGTGAGCTTGCGGTTGATGCCGGGCGAGGAGACCTCTGGTATATTCTGCGGAATGGGGTCTTCGCTGTCCAGCACGGGTTGATGGCGCGGGTGAGGTCTGCGGTCGTCGATGCCTACGCCGCCTTCGCTTTGTCAAAAATGCGCGCAGATACCAATCCGCGCCCCTTTCGTGAACGTAACGTCCCAGATTATGAGCCCAAGCTCTTTGCGAGCGGCTCTGCCAGCGCGCGCACGATCTCCGTGGTGCTGCCTTTCTTTTTTTCTCTGCCATACGCAGCTTCCTTTCTCCGCCCGCTTTTCGGCGGCTGTGTCTGTTTTGGATATACACCTAAGCACAAACAAAAGAAGCGGGTCGCCCCTACTCTTTCATCATCCTACTATCTTACCGTAAAGATTATACCACAGCGCCGCTTTTTTTGCAAAGGGAGAAAAACAAAGTTTTCCGCACAAAATACGGGTGTGTTTTACGTTTTTTGGCACGGCATTTTCACAGGCTGTTTGCCCCTGCCGCGTAAAACAACGTCTGTGCGCTTTATTTCCCGAAAAACACAAAAACGGACGCGCCGCCTTTTTGCGGTCACGTCCGTCGTTTGTGCCTATTTTATTCCGCTGCGGATTCAAGCTCGGAGGTCGTGCTCTCTTCCTCATCGCCCTTTACGGGCTTATTCTGCGCGATGACTTCCTTTGCTTCGAAACCTTCTGGATATCGCTCATGCGCACGGGCGATCGGCTGATCGTTCAGTGGCAACGGCGCGGCGTTCGGATGCGGTCTGCGTAGAACTTAATCTCCTCGCTCTTTCTGCCGTCCGAAGAAATCGTACTTGATTGTGAGGATCGGGTCGCCCTGCGGCTCCCCTGAATGTCCTCGTTCAAAACGGAGATGGCGAAGCAACATCTGGTAGAACGGCTGGTAGTAATCGTAGTTGATTTCCTTGCCGTCCTTCGAGACTTCAAATCGTAGAATGTGTTTCGTCTCGGTGGATTTCTCCTCGTTCTCGATGCGGGTCGTCGTAACATCCGTACCGGTGGACGAGGTGAGGAGTCACGCGAGGAAACGCTCTTGATGTACGGCAGGCGCACAAAGCCGTCGCGCAGGGAATACACTTCAATATTCACCCAAGAGGTCACGGAGCTGTCCGTGATGGTGTAGATCGTTGTGTCGTCGTCCACCATCATGCTGTACAGGTCGCCGGTCTTATCGCCGAGCTTAATGACATGGTGCTCATCGTTCATCGTGTAATCGCACACAGCGACCGGGTTATCCAGACCGTACTTTGCGATGTCTTCTTCCGTAGCGTGTACGGCGAGACACCGGCAGCCGTCACGTTTTTGCAGCTGCTTCACAAAGTCGTCGATCTTGCGAATTCATGCCGGCGTAGATCGCTTTCTGTGATGTCGTACGCGAGCACTTCGTCATCGGAAAGACCGAACTGAATTTCTTCCGGATAGTTCTGGCCGGAAAGGTGCAGGCTGTTGATTTCGCTTGTGCTGTCCGTCTCGGTACCAAATCCGTCGCGGTGATGGTCGGCGTCGGAGTACGATGAAAACCTTATTGAGGAAGTCGTACTTAGACTGCTTCAAATACGTGAAACGGGCACGATGTACACTTCGTCCTCATACAGCATGTAAGAGCCGGAGGATTCACCGGCCTTATGCCGATGGTGAACGTCTGGGACGTGCCGTCCGTGTAGTTCATGGTGATCTTGTAGCCTTCGCCGCTGCCGAGACCGTACTCGGAGGTCTCTACCGCACCGATCTTCTTCGTCGGCGTGATGGGTATAAGCGGTCTGCAAGGCTCTTTACGTTCGAGTAGAGCACGTCAAGGTCGTCCCAGCCTTCAATGGTGAAGGTCTGCTCGGTGTCGCCGCTCGATGGTGGTCGTTTCCGTCGGGATGATCGTATAGCTGTCGTCCGCGGCGAGGTCTTCAATGCCGATGTTCTTCACGTCTTCGGCAGTCTTATCGATCAGTGCGGGCTCCGTGCTCTCGGAAACGGTGCTGGAACTGCTGCGTCGTCTTCACTGTCCTTCGGAGACGTGAGGATCAGCGCTGCGGCAGCCGCGCCCAGCACGATGAGCACAACGAGCGTGATGATAATGTATTTTGTTTGGTTTTCTTCATGGAAAGCAGGTTCCTTTCTTCGACTTACAGATGTCTTCTTCTGAGGGAAGATGACAAGGCCGATGACAAGGACGGCAACCCGGCACCACAATGGTGAACAGGCCAAGACCGATGGTCTGGATGACCGCGGAGGAAGCGCTGATATCAAAAAGTGTGTTCGTCTGGGTCTGGTTAACAACGAGACCCACGCGGGTATCGGTCGTGCCGGTGAGGTTCTTAATGAAGTCCAGCGTATAGTCCTTATTGCCGAAGGTGGAGTTGCCGAGGAAGGTGCTGAGGTAGCCCATGGAGTTGCCGTCTACCACAACATTCGCGCAAATCTTGCCTTGATTATCCATGTAGCGCTGTGCAAGACCGGTGATGGTGTAGGTATCGGTGTTCGGGTTTTCCTCAACCTCCTGTGTGGTCGTGAGGTAAGCGGTGTCGCTCGTTTCCAAAATGGAATACGTGCTGATATCGTTGTTCGCCGTAAACAGACGCTTTACGGTGCTGCTGCGGCGGCGATAACGTTATCATACGTGCCGCTGAGCACTTTATCGGTGACATTTGCAAAAAAGATAAGCGGGGAAGCGTCCTGCGTGGTGAGTACGTTGTTCATGTCGCTCTCGAACAGCACACCGGTCTGTGGCTCAAAGGCCCCACTCTGCAAGGAAAGACTTGAGGTTCGGCATGTCTGCCAGCTCTGGGTCGGGTATGCCGTGACATACAGCGTTCTGGAGGAAGCCATTTTCTCATCGTCGAGATACGCTTCAAGCTTAGAAAGCTCTTCGGACGTATAGTCCGTGGTCGGCGTGCCGAGCACAACGATGGAAAGCGTCTTCCGGAATTTCGTCCGTCAGCATGTTGAACTCTTTGACTTCAAAGTTGTTGTCGTTGAGCATGCCGGTAAACGTGGAAAGGTTATCGGAAACGGTGAGCATTTCGTTGTGGCCCGTTGCAAATGCGACGACCGGAACGGTATCGAGATTGACGAGGTACAGGGCGTTTGCAAGCGCGCCGTCCACCTTGGAGTAGTAGTTATACTGGCCGGTGGAAGAATCCTGCTGGATGCTGAACAGGTCGGTAACGGCGAGCGTCTTGTGGCGCTTATCCGTCTTGACCATGACCTTACCGGTCGTAAGAGAGTCACCGGCATAATCGCTGATGAACTGCGGGTTCATGTCCGGGTCGATGTACTCGACTTTGATCTTGTCGTTCAGCTCATGCAGACGGTCTGCGAGGTTCGCGACCTGACTGTACTTTTAAGCTGTAATTGGAATAACCTCATCGCCGCGGATCGCGTCCTCGGAGCCGATGATGTAAATGGTCGTTTCGTTGACGATCTCCTTTGCCACGTCCGTTGCTTCATCGCTCAGGGTATTGAGGCCCCTCTTTCGTGAGGTCGAAGTTCATGGACGGAAAACGCGTGGTCAGCGCAGAGACCAGAACGTTGATGACGATAATCACGGCGATAAACACAACCGTGAACACAACGGCCAAAGAGCCGTGCTTGAATTTTTCTTTATGCACCGCGGTCTTTACTGCGGAAAGGTTCGGTTTCTTACTCATCTCTATGCTCCTCCCTTAGTTCCAGCGGCGGCTTTCCACCCTGCGGGCGGTCAGGAACACAAACACAGCCGCCACGCTGATGAAGTACACGCAGCTTGAAACGCTGAATATGCCCTGCGTGAAGGTATCATATCGCGAGGTGAACGAGATCCATGTGAGGATGGTGCCGATGAAGTTGCCGGAAAGCGCAGACGCAATCTGGTCGACGAACATCAGGAAAATGGCAATGACGAACGTGCCGATAGCCGCAATAACCTGGCTGATGGTGAGGCCGGAAATGAACACACAACCGATGGAGATCATAGCCGCGCCGTACAGCAGCGTGCCGATGTAGTTGCCAAAGAGAATGCCCCACGGGAACGCGGAGGAGAAAAAGCCCATCGTGATGGCCGGCAGCAGTGCCAGGGTGTTCGCGATGAAATACACGCCGAACGCCGCGAGGAACTTGCCCATAACGATGCCCGTCACGCTGACCGGCGCCGTGATGAGCGCCTGGTCGGTCTTATTCTTGCGGTCATCGCTCATGCTGCGCATCGTGATGATCGGCATAATCATCATGCTGAACATAAACATGGTGCTGAACACCTGCGTGATGTACGAGCTGGAGCCGATGGCCATAACCTGATAATAGAAGAAGCCGTAAAGCGCAAGCAGCGCCGCCACGACGACATAGCCGACCGGGAAGCGAAGTACGCTCTCATCTCTCTTTTGAATATTGCTCTCATTTCTCTGCATCCTCCTTCGTTTCAGCCTCTTCGGGCTCAGATGCTTCGGTATTTTCGGGTTCTGTTTCCACTTCAACCTCAGGCTCTGCCGGAGCAGCGTGGGAAGCATCGCCGCTTGTAAGCTGCAGGAAGACTTCCTCCAGCGTGAGGTCTGTGTTTCTCAAAGCCAGCAGCGGCCAGCCCTTGCGGGTGAGCAGTGCAAACAGGTTGCGGCGCAGGTCGTAGTTCGGCTCGCCCTCGATGGAAATCTCGAAGACGCCCTTTTTCCTTCTCGCCGAGGGAGTAAACCTCCACAATGTGCTCCATGCCGCGGATGGCCTGCAGAATTTCGCTTTCCGGGCCGTCAATGCGCGCAATGATGCGGTGCTCTGCGGAAAGGTCGTGCGCCAACGTATCCGTTGCGCCGTCCGCCACAAGACAGCCGTTGTTCATGACAATCACGCGCTCGCACACGGCCTGCACTTCGGGCAGGATGTGGGAGGACAGAATAATCGTGTGGTTTCTGCCGAGGCTCTTGATGAGGTTGCGGATCTCGATGATCTGCTTCGGGTCAAGGCCGACGGTGGGCTCGTCCAGAATGAGGACAGGCGGGTTGCCGAGCAGAGCCTGCGCAATGCCGACACGCTGCTTGTAGCCCTTAGACAGGTTGCCGATGAGACGAGTGTAGACGTTGTCAATCTTCGTCAGGCGGCAGATCCGCCGATGTGCTGCTTGCGGTCGAGAGCTGACGCCCTTCAGCTCATACATGAAGTTGAGGTATTCCTTGACCGTCATATCCATGTAAAAGCGGCGGCAGCTCCGCAGGTAGCCGATGAGCTTTTTTCACTTCGTTCGGGTTTTCAGGGTATTTTTTGCCCTGTACCGTGACCGAACCGCTCGTGGCGGAAAGGTACCCGGTGATGATATTCATGGTTGTGGATTTACCTGCACCGTTCGGCCCGAGGAAGCCGACGATGGTGCCCTCTTCAACCGTGAAGCTGACATTGTTCAGCGCGGTATTTGTACCGTAGCGCTTCGTGAGGTTTTTGACCTCGATCATGTTTGATGACCATCCTTTCTCTGCGGGACGACGGAAATATGTACCCGGAAATTCCGTGCAAAGTCCTCCCCAATGGCGCCCGCGCAGCTGCGCGTCGCTCGAAACGGTTTTGAACATGCGGTGAACCTTTTTGTGGAAAAGGGGAGGCCGCTTCCGGAACCGTTTAGATCCTCTGTTTTGGGTTTCCGCGCCCCTATGCAGGGGCAGCGGAAGCGCACAAATATCATACCGCAGTTTTCGCCGTTTTGCAATAGCCATGCCGTATTTCGGGCAAAAAATTAAGTCAACACTGCATAAAGAACGTGCTTTGCGCAGTGTTGACTTAACAAAACAAACGATAACTTTAGTTATCCGCATTATAGCGGCTTTCTGTGACGGCTATGTGAAAAAACAATTTGCAAATATGAACAAAATGTGAACTCTTCACAAACCGTACACTGTCTGTACACACGCGGTATTTCAAAAAATCATTCGCCGCGCAGCAATGCGATCTCGGCGGGGATGTTCTCCGCGCGGAACACGGCTGTGCCTGCCACGGCAACGTCTGCACCGTTTTCGCGGCAGATGGGCGCGGTTTCACGGTTCACGCCGCCGTCCACCTCTAAGATGAGCTCCGGGCGCTTTGCACGCAGCGCGCGCAGTTTTTCCATTTGATCAGCCATGAACTTCTGGCCGCCGAAGCCCGGCTCCACCGTCATGACGAGCACCATATAAAGGCGGTCGAGGTACGGGTACAGGCACTCAACGGGCGTGCCCGGCTTTAAAGACAACGCCGGCTTTACACCGTACTTTTTCAATTTCGGTAATGGTTTCATCAATGTCGTCGTCGCACTCCACGTGGAACGTGATGATCTCCGCGCCGGCCTCCGCAAACTGGCGGATATACTGCTTCGGGTGCGAGATCATGAGGTGCACGTCAAACGTAAGGTCGCTCAACGGACGCAGTGCCTTGACGACATCCGGGCAAAGCTGATGTTCGGCACGAAATGACCGTCCATAATATCGAGGTGCAGCCAATCGGCCGCGCTGACGGATTTTGCGCACTCGCCCATGCGGGTAAAATCGCTTGCGAGCATAGAAGGTGCAATTTTCATTTTTACCACTTCTTTCTACGAGAAGAAATTTACGGATTTTGCGGTTAAAAGTTATCTTTTTTCGTCGTCCTTTTCCTGCATTTTATTCATGGCGGCTTCCGCTTTCCAGCCTCTGCGGTTCAGAATAAAGAACACGATTGCCAGCACAACGAGAACGATGAACGTGAGCACTTTTAATACGGCGCCCGGTGTTCCCTGAAACACTTTCCAATCCGGGAAAAGCGAATCCAAAAGCCACCACACGCCAAGCACAAGGAAAAAAATCCGCCTGCAACGTAGAATATCTTATTCTCTTTTTCGACAGACGGAAAATCAAGATCAGTCCTTCAATAAACCACATGGCAGCATATACATAACCCATGGTATCCTATCCTTTCTAAAGACATACGCCTTATCTTCTCTTTGTTGACCTGCTTTATTATAACGGATAGTGCCCCAAAATACAAGGAAATCCGCAGAAAATACACAAAATATCGGAATTCTCACATTTTATAACCGAAAATTTTCCCTTCTTCTCCTTTTGCGAAGTAAGGAAGAATTTACGCTCCCCGCGCAAAAACGCAAAAGGCTGCCGGCAAAGCCGACAGCCAATTTCACTGATTATATTGAGATCAGATCAGCTCAATGATCGCCATCTCAGCTGCGTCGCGGCGCGGCCCGAGCTTCGTGATGCGGGTGTAGCCGCCGTTACGGTCAGCATACTTCGGAGCGATTTCCTTGAACAGCTTGTTCGTGACGCTTTCCTTGGTGATGAAAGCCATGACGTTTCTTCTGTTTGCAAGGGTATCTTCCTTCGCGATTGTGATCATCTTTTCAGCAAGAGCGCGGACTTCCTGTGCTCTTGTTGCAGTTGTCTCGATCTTTCCGTTCTCGAAGAAGAACGTAACGAGGCCGCGCAGCATAGCCAGTCTATGTGCAGTGTCTCTTCCGAGTTTTTTGTTCCCGGCATGATTGTCACCCTATCGTTTGGTAATGGTAATTAAATTATTCATCGTCCTTTTTGCGGGAGGCTGTAGCCGAGCTGCGCAAGCTTCCAGATGACTTCTTCAAGCGACTTGCGGCCCAGGTTACGGACCTTCATCATGTCTTCCTCGCTCTTTGAAACAAGGTCTTCCACCGTGTTGATGCCGGCGCGCTTGAGGCAGTTGAACGAACGGACCGAAAGGTCAAGCTCTTCAATCGTCATCTTGAGCACCTGTTGCATCATCGCTGCCGCCTTCTCTACGATGGTATCCATCGCCTTACCCTTTTCGGAAAGGTCAACGAAGAGGTTCAGCTGGTCTGTAAGGATCTTGGCAGCGAGCGACACCGCCTCTTGTGCGGTAATAACCCGTTTGTCCATACCTCAAGGGTCAGCTTGTCGAAATCGATGCGCTGGCCTACACGGGCAGGCTCTACGTTAAAGTTAACCTTTAACACCGGTGTGTAAATAGAATCAACTGCCAATTCACCGATCACGCCCTGCGGCATATTCTGCTTGTTGCGTTCACCGGAAACATAGCCGCGGCCCTCATCGAGCACGATCTCCATGTACAGCTTTGCGCCTTCACCAAGCGTTGCAATGTGCAGGTCCGGGTTCAGGATCTCTACTTCGCTGTCGCACTTGATGGAATCTGCCGTTACGATGCAGGGGCCTTCAGCGAAATCTCCACGGTTTTCGGGCCTTCGCAGTGCAACTTGGCAATGAGACCCTTGATGTTCAGAACGATTTCGGTGACATCTTCCTTAACACCCGGAATGGTGGAGAACTCGTGTAGACGCCGTCGATCTTGATCGACTTCGGTGACGGCTACACCCGGCAGAGAGGAAAGCAGTACACGGCGCAGGCTGTTGCCCAGCGTGGTGCCGAAGCCGCGCTCCAGCGGCTCTACCATAAACCGGCCGTAAGTGTTATCGTTGGATAATTCCTCGGTCTCTATTCTCGGTCTTTGCTATCATCTCAATCATTTTGCGATCCTCCTTTTCGCCCACATGCATTTGACGTAATTCGTAAACCCATAAAATAATGTTAAAGACTAAAAAGGATTACTTGGAGTACAACTCAACGATGAGATGCTCTTCTACCTCAAATCAATGTCCTCGCTGCGCTCCGGCATGCGAAGGATCTTGCCCTCAAAGGGCTTCCTTGTTGCGCTCCATCCACTTCGGGAGTGGTGACGAGCGGTGCGTCTGCGCCGGTGAGCTTGAACTTCACGCTGCTGCGGGACTTTCACGCACAGCAATGACGTCGCCCGGCTTCACAAGGTAAGACGGAATGTTGACCTTCTTGCCGTTCACGGTGAAGTGACCGTGGTTGACAAGCTGGCGTGCGTCGCGGCGGGTGGAAGCAAAGCCGAGACGGAACACGACGTTATCGAGACGACGCTCCAGCAGACGAAGCAGGTTTTCGCCCGTCATGCCCTCTGACGCTCAGCCATATCAAAATAGCTTGCAAATGCTGGTGCTCCAGAACGCCGTAGATGAACTTCAGTTTCTGCTTCTCGTTGAGCTGCGTCGCATATTCAGACTGCTTTCTGCGCATACCGGCCGGGGCATTGCCCGGATTGCGGATGGTGGTCTTCTTGGTAATAGCATAACGGCCGGAGAAATGCCCAGCGTTTGCAGCGCTTTGCAATGGGCTGTGTCTGTTCTTAGCCATATTCTGTAACCTCCTAATCTGTTATACGCGTCTTCTCATCGGCGGACGGCAGCCATTATGCGGAATCGGCGTCACGTCCTTAATCATGGTCACGTCCAGACCAGTGGCCTGCAGGGAGCGGATCGCGGCTTCACGGCCGGCGCCGGGGCCCCTTCACGTACACTTCCACGGACTTCATGCCATGCTCCATCGCCGCCTTTGGCCGCGGTCTCCGCAGCGGTCTGTGCGGCGAACGGGTGGATTTTCTGGAACCACGGAAGCCCAGGCCGCCGGAGCTGGCCCAGGAAACAGCATTGCCCTGGGTATCGGTGATGGTAACAATCGTATTGTTAAACGTGGACTGAATATGCGCGGCACCGCGGTCAATATTTTTGCGCTCACGGCGTCTGCGTACTGCGGTTTGCTTTCTTTCCGCCTTTTGTAGCTGCCATTTAAAATCCCTCCCTGATTACTTCTTCTTGTTGGCCATGGTCTTTCTCGGACCCTTGCGCGTTCTTGCGTTGGTCTTAGAGCGCTGGCCTCTTACCGGCAGGCCCTTGCGGTGACGGACACCGCGGTAGCAGCCGATTTCAATGAGTCTCTTGATGTCGAACGCCACATCGCGGCGGAGGTCGCCCTCAACGCTGTCAGTGGTGGTCGATATATTCTCTCAACTTTGTAGCGTCATCTTCAGACAGATCTCTTTTACGCGGATGTCCGGATCTACGCCCGTAGCAGCGCAGATGTCCGACGCTGTCTTGCGGCCGATGCCGAAGATGTAGGTAAGAGCAATCTCGATTCTTTTTGTCTCTGGGTAAATCAATACCAGCAATACGAGCCATGCTTATTGCACCTCCATAAATATTTCAGAGCCTCAGCCCCTGGCGCTGCTTGTGCTTGGGGTTCTCACAGATGACCATGACTTTGCCCTGCGCTTGATAATCTTGCACTTTTCGCAAATCTTCTTGACAGAAGGTCTTACTTTCATTTGTGCGCCCTCCTTTATGCGTTGTGGGGTCTTCAAATCTATTTTAGTCTTACTTGGAACGCCACGTAATGCGTCCCTTTGTCAGATCGTACGGGCTCATTTCCAGTGTGACCTTATCGCCCGGAAGGATGCGGATGAAATTCATGCGCAGCTTGCCGGAGATGTGAGCCAGGATCATATGCCCGCCGGGAACTCTACCTGGAAAGTCGCGTTGGGCAGAGCTTCCTTTACGATTCCTTCTACTTCAATTACGTCCTGCTTTGACATTCTTGTCCACCAATCCTTACATTTAAATCCGTTAGATCGTTGTGTGCGCTCTGTATGCAGTGAGCGCCGTGCGTATTTGTCGATTGGTCGAAAGGCTCTCTTCGCTGAGCACCGTCGCCGTCGGGGCTAAATGCATCAGCTTTTTTCCGCTCGGGTGCTTCCATCCTGCGACGTTTGCCGTCCACCACCATGTAGGCACGGCGCCGCCGTTTTCAAACCGGAGCACCACCTGAAAATACGCCTTTATCATGACCTTTAAGCGACCGCATAATCTGTCCGCGTTACACAGTCCATCTAACAGCCCTCAATCCAGCGATGTGAGGATCACAGGGCCGTCGGGGTAATGGCTACTGTGTGCTCAAAGTGGGCGGCAAGCTTGCCGTCCTTCGTCACGGTGGTCCAGCCGTCTTTGAGAATTTTAACCTCGCAGCTGCCCTGCGTGACCATGGGCTCGATCGCGATCGTCATGCCCGGTAACAGGCGTACACCCCTGCCGGGGGTGCCGTAATTTGGAACACTGGGGTCTTCATGCAGCTTCGCACCTACGCCGTGGCCGACAAATTCCCGTACCACCGAGTAATTGCGAGCTTCGACATACTGCTGCACCCTGCGGAGCCGATATCGCCGATGCGGTTGCCCGGCACAGCCTTTTCAATCGCAAGGAACAGGCTCTCTCGGGTCGCATCCATCAGCTTCTGTGCTTCTTCGGAAACCTTGCCGCACGGGAAGGTCCATGCGTTGTCTCCGTTGAAGCCCTCACAGATTGCGCCAACGACAATGGAGACGATGTCGCCCTCTTTGAGAATTTCGTGTGCTGAAGGTATGCCGTGGATAACCACATTATTTACCGAAATGCAGGCGCTCGCCGGAAAACCGCCATAACCGAGAAAGCTGGGCACGGCGCCCGCTTCTCGATTGTTCTTCTGACGATCTTGTCCAGTTCGAGTGTAGAAACACCCGGACGGACCGCTTCACCGGCGCCTTCAGCAATGCTTCCTGCGAAATCTTTCCCGCGTCACGCATACAACGCAGTTCACGGGTCGTTTTCAGGTTAATCATGCTTACGCCTCTAATGCTTTGAGTGTGAGGGCGGTCGTATCGGCGACCTCCTCCTGACCTTCTACGATGTGCAGCTTGCCCTGCTTCTCGTAGTATTCCTTTAAGGGCTCGGTCTGCTCGTGATAGACGCGCAGACGGTCCTTAACGGTATCCGGGTGGTCATCCTTGCGCTGAACAAGGGTGCCGCCGCAGTTCGTGCAGACGCCTTCCACTGCCGGCTTCTTGTAAAGCAGGTGGTAGGAAGAGCCGCACTTTTCGCAGACACGGCGTCCGGACATTCTCGTAACGATCTTCTCGTCGGGCACTTCGATATCGATGACCCGATCGATCACAACGCCGGAAGCGTCCAGAGCCTCGGCCTGCGGAATGGTTCTCGGGAAACCGTCGAGGATAAAACCGTTTTTGCAGTCTTCCTCTGCCAGACGGTCCTTGATGATACCGATGACGATCTCATCCGGGACAAGCTGGCCGGCGTCCATAAAGGCTTTCGCCTTGAGGCCCATTTCCGTGCCGCTTTTCAGCGCCTCTCTCAGAATATTGCCCGTAGAAATGGCGGGTATTCCGAGATGTTTGCAGATAACTTCTGCCTGGGTGCCTTTACCGGCACCCGGTGCACCTAAAAGAATCAGCTTCATTGTTCATGACTCCTTTCGTATCTTATGCGCCCGGGGGCTTAATCAAGGAAGCCCTTGTAGTGACGCATCATCATCTGAGATTCGATCTGCTTTACAGTCTCCAGCGCAACGCCGACCATGATGATGACGGACGTGCCGCCCATGGAGAGGCCGTACATGCCGGTGAGGTTGCTGTAAAGGATCGGCAGGATCAGCAACGAAACGCGAGGAAAATCGCGCCGATGAGCGTTATCTTTGGAAAGGATCTTGCTGATGAACTCCGCCGTCGGACGGCCCGGACGGATGCCGGGGATCGTACCGTTATTGGTGCGGAGGTTGTTCGCCATTTCAATCGGGTTGTACTGGATCGTCATGTAGAAGTAAGCAAACACAACGATGAGCAGCAGGTACAGAACACTGTACAGCCAACCGGTGGAGGAGAAGGCATTGAAGAAGCCCTTCCAGAAGCCGGTCGGTTCGCCGACAAAGAGGCGAATGGTGCTCGGAATGGAGAGGATCGCAGACGCGAAGATGACCGGCATAACGCCGCTCATGGTCACTTTGATCGGCAGGAACGTGCTCTGACCGCCGTAAACCTTTCTGCCAACGACCTTCTTAGCATACTGCACCGGAATGCGGCGCTCGGAATCGTTCATGAAAACGATGACCCAAATAACCGCGAGGAAAAGGATGATGAACAGCGGTGCCAAAGACAAAGTACTTGCCGTAAAAGGAGACTGCATTGCCCAGCTGCATAGTAGCCTCAGACCTGACCCATCGTAACCGGAAGACGTGCGACGATACCGGCAAACAAGATGATGGAGATGCCGTTGCCTACGCCCTTTTGGTTGATCTGCTCACCCATCCACATGATCAGCGCCGTGCCGGCGGTGAACGTGAGAACATGATGGCGGTCGCAGTAAATACCCAGCCGGAGAAACATGGCAATCGTCTTGGCCACGGGTAATTTTTTTTGTTTCTCAGGTAGAAATAATAAGCGGTACCCTGAATGAGGCCGAGACCCACGGTGTATCTCGTAATGGCAGCAATTTTCCTTTTTCTGCCTTCTTCGCCTTCCTTCGCCATGCGCTCCAAGGCGGGAATTGCCACCGTGAGGAGCTGAATGATGATGGAAGACTTGATGTACGGGGTGATGCCCATTGCAAACAGCGTTGCATTTGCGAACGCGCCGCCCGTTAACATATTGATATAACCCAGTGCAGTTTCATTGGCGCTTGCCATCAGCGTGTTGAGCGCGGAAACGTTCAGGAACGGTACCGGCACAACAGAGCCGAAACGGAAAGCAATGATGATCAAAAGCGTATACAGGAGTTTCTTACGGAGATCCGGGATCCTCAAGCGTTTTTTGAGTGTATTAAACACTTAGATCACCTCGGCCTTCCCACCTGCAGCCCTCAATTTTCGCCTTTTGGCTGCTTCGGAGAAAGCGTTAGCCTTAACGGTAACCTTTTTTTGGTCAGCGCGCCATTGGAAAGAACCTTAACACCGTCGCATGCAGACTTGATGATACCTGCTTCAACGAGTCGCTGCCTGATCGACGACTGCGCCGTCTTCAAAGGCGTTGAGGGCGTTCAGGTTGATCGCAACGATCTCCTTAGCGAAGATATTGTTGAAACCTCTCTTCGGGATTCTTCTCTGCAGCGGCATCTGACCGCCTTCAAAACCGGGGCGGAAACCGTGGCCCGCTCTTGCCTTCTGACCTTTGTGGCCCTTAGCCGGGTTTTACCGTTGCCGGAGCCATGACCTCTACCGATGCGCTTTGCGTCCTTGCATTGCGCCCGGGGTAGCTCTGAGTTCATTGAGCTTCATTCAAACACACCTCCTAGCCTTTGATAACCTCGACCAAATGAATGATCTTCTTGATTTTGCCCTCTGTTTGTGCATTATCGGGCTGAGTGGTTGTATCGCCGACCTTATGCAGGCCGAGCGCCTCGGCGGTTGCAATCTGGGGCTTTTTGCAGCCGATGAGGCTCTTTTTCAACGTAATCTTTACTGTCTGCCATATTGCAAACCTCCTTACAGAATTTCACTTACGGACTTGCCGCGAACAGCTGCAACCTCTTCTGCGGTTCTCAGCTCGGAGAGACCTGCGAGGGTTGCGCGTACAACGTTGCACGGGTTGTTGGAACGCAGTGCCTTTGTACGGATGTCCCTTGATGCCAACGCTTTCAACAACGGCACGAACCGGGCCGCCTGCAATAACGCCGGTACCGGGTGCTGCCGGGCTTTAAGAGAACACGGCCTGCGCCGAATTCGCCGACGATCTCGTGCGGGATGGTGGAGCCGCGCAGAGCAACCTTCTGCAGGTTCTTCTTAGCGTCTTCAATGCCCTTGCGGATCGCGTCCGGAACTTCGCCGGACTTGCCGATGCCAAAGCCTACGATGCCGTGTTGCCGTCACCGACAACAACAAGAGCGGCAAACTTAAAGATACGGCCGCCTTTAACGGTCTTGGAAACGCGGTTGATAGCAACTACGCGCTCCCTTCAGATCGAGTGTGGATGCGTCAATTTTCATAGCCAAAACAATATTCCTCCTTCTTAGAACTTGAGGCCGCCCTCGCGGGCGCCGTCGGCCAGCTCTTTGACGCGGCCGTGGAAGATATAGCCGCCGCGGTCGAAGACCACATCGGTGATACCCTTTTCTGCTGCTCTTTCTGCGATCAGCTTGCCTACTGCGTGTGCTGCTTCTTTGTTTCCGCCGTTGCCAGGTAAACGCCTTCTCAACCGAGGATGCTGCGCACAGTGTAACACCGTTCACATCATCGATGATCTGAGCGTAAATATTGCATATGGAGCGGAAAACATCGAGCGCGGTCTTTCCGGTGTGCCGCTGATCTTGCCGCGAACTCTCTTGTGGCGGCGCAGTCTGGCTACGTTCTTATCTGCCTTACTAACCATTTTTATCTCACTCCTAACCTATTATTTACCCTTACCGGTCTTGCCTTCCTTGCGGCGAACAACCTCATCAATGTACTTGATGCCCTTGCCCTGTACGGCTCCGGCGGCTCTTCTCGCGGACTTCCGCTGCGAACTGGCCGACCTTCTGCTTGTCGATGCCATTGATGATGATCTTGTTCGGAGCCGGAACGTCGATCTTGATCTCGTCCGTTTCCGGAACGATGACCTGATGCGAAAACCGAGGTTCATAACCAGGTTTGTGCCCTGCTTCTGAACACGGTAGCCAACACCGTTGACTTCGAGCTCTTTCTTAAAGCCTTCCGTTACACCCACGATCATGTTGTGGATAAGCGGGTACGGGTGAGGCCGTGCAGAGAACGGTTCTCCCTTGTCGTCGTTCGGACGTGTAACAACAATCTCAGCGCCCTCCACAGCGATGTTCATGCTCGGCTGGAACTTTCTGGTCAGCGTGCCCTTCGGGCCCTTTTGACCGTTACGCAGCTACCGTCTACCTTAACCTCGACGCCTGCGGGAATATTTATCGGTTTTCTTCCAATTCTGGACATGTTATTGCACCTCCCTGATTACCAAATGAACGCGAGAACTTCGCCGCCGATGTTCATCTTTCTTTGCCTCGCGGTCGGTCATAACGCCCTTAGAGGTGGAGATGACGGCGGTGCCGAGGCCCTTCATGACCTTCGGCAGCTCTGCTGCGTTGGAATAGATGCGGAGACCCGGCTTGGAGACTCTCTTGAGGCCCTTGATTGCCGGCACGCCGCCTTCAACATACTTCAGTGTTACGGTGATGACGCCCTGTTTGCCGTCCTCGGTAACCGTAAAGCTCTTGACATAACCTTCGTCAACAAGAATCTGGCAAATAGCCTTCTTCATGTTAGAAGCAGGGATGTCAACAGTGTCATGCTTCGCAGACTGAGCGTTGCGGATACGGGTAAGCAGGTCAGCGATTGTATCTGTAATCTGCATGATTTATTAACCTCCTATAAAGCTTTTTACCAGCTTGCTTTCTTAACACCCGGGATCTGGCCCTTATAAGCCAGCTCACGGAAGCAGATACGGCAGATGCCGAACTTGCGAAGGTAGGCATGCGGCCTGCCACAGATCTTGCATCTGTTAGTATTCGCGCGTAGAGAACTTCTGCTTTCTCTCTGCTGCTTTGAGTTTCATTGAAGTCTTGGCCACAGTATTCCCTCCTTATTTTCAAACGGAGCGCCCATGAGCTTCAGGAGCTCGCGGCCCTCTTCATCGGTATTTGCCGTCGTAACGAAGCACACATCCATGCCGCGGACCTTGTCGATCTTATCGTACTCGATCTCAGGGAAGATGAGCTGCTCTTTGATACCCATGCTGTAATTGCCTCTGCCGTCGAAGGAGTTGGGGTTGATGCCGCGGAAGTCACGCACGCGCGGAAGCGCTACGTTGAACAGGCGGTCCATGAACTCCCACATCTTCTCGCCGCGCAGCGTTACCTTAACGCCGATCGGCATGCCCCTTCACGGAGCTTTGAAGTTTGCAACGGACTTCTTAGCTCTGCAAACGATGGGCTTCTGGCCGGTGATCTTCGCGAGGTCGCCGGAAATGGAATCGATGACCTTCGCGTTGTCCTTCGCCTCGCCGGCGCCAACGTTGATGACAATCTTATCGAGCTTCGGGATCTGCATAACGCTCTTGTAGCCGAACTTCGTCATGAGAGCGGGTGCGACCTCTGCTTTGTAAAAAAATCATTCAGTCTTGCCATTTTATTCCCTCCAGATTAAAGCGACTCGCCGCATTTTTTGCAAATGCGCTCTTTTGTGCATCCTCAAGCACTTTGTGGGTGACACGGGTCGGCTTGCCGCAGCGGGGGCAGACAACCTGCACCTTGCAGGCGTACATCGCGCCTTCGGCCTTGACGATGCCGCCGCCTCGCCCATTTTGCGGGGCTTGACATGCTTAGAGACAATGTTGGCATACTCTACGATGACCTTGCCCTCTTTTCGGGGAAACAGCCATGATCTTGCCCTTCTTGCCGCGGTCTTTTCCGCTGAGGATAATGACGGTGTCACCGGTTTTAACATGAACTTTACTTCATTTCAGGACACCTCCAATTAAAGAACTTCCGGGGGCGAGGGACAGAATCTTCATGTATTCCTTTGTCGCGCAGTTCGCGAGCGACCGCCCGAAGATACGGGTGCCTCTGGGGTTTTTGTCGTCACGGATGATGACGGCTGCGTTTTCGTCGAAGCGAATGTAGGGTGCCGTCTTCGCGGCGAACGCCGGATGCGGATCTTACGATAACCGCCTTTACTACGTCGCCTTTTTTAACCACGCCGCCGGGTGCTGCTTTTTTAACGGAAGCAACCACAACGTCGCCGATATTGGCATACCTCCGGCCGGTACCGCCCAGAACGCGGATGCACATAAGCTCCTTCGCGCCTGTGTTGTCGGCCACCTTGAGGTAAGACTGCTGCTGAATCACAGTAAATTCCTCCTTCTGCTTTAAATAGATTTGCAAAGAATTAAAGCCGATTATTTGGCTTTCTCGATAATCTCCACCAGGCGCCATCTCTTATCCTTAGAGAGGGGGCGAGTTTCCATAATACGCACTCTGTCGCCGATGCCGCAGACGTTCTCTTCGTCATGGGCTTTTGCTCTTAACGGTACGCTTGATGATCTTGTTGTAAAGCGGATGTCTGTAACTGTCCTCAACAGCAACAACGATTGTCTTATCCATCTTATCGCTGACCACGCGGCCCACCGTTGTCTTTCTCATGTTTCTCTTCGCTCACGTCCTTAATCCTCCCTTCCCCTTATGCGTTCTCTTTGCTTTGCTAAGCTCATTCGCACGGATAACTGTCTTAACACGAGCGATGTCCTTCTTAACCGCCGAGATGCGCATCGGGTTTTCGAGCTGGTTAATAGCGAGCTGGAATCTGAGGTTAAAAAAGAGCTCAGCCTTGAGGTCATTCAGTTTTGTGTTCAGCTCTTCTGCTGTGAGCTGTCTGATTTCAGAAGCTTTCATTACTCTTAGCCCTCCTCTTTTTGCTACAAACTTGCACTTAATCGGAAGCTTGTTGCTTGCAAGGCGAAGTGCCTCACGTGCAGTCTCTTCCGAAACACCGCCGAGCTCGAACATAACTCTGCCGGGCTTAACGACGGCTACCCAGTACTCGGGGAACCTTTACCGGAACCCATTCGGGTTTCAGCCGGCTTCTGTGTGATCGGCTTGTCCGGGAAAATTTTGATCCAAACTTTTACCGAAACGCTTGCAGTAACGCGTCATAGCAACACGGGCTGCTTCGATCTGGTTGGAGGTGATCCATGCGGGCTCAAGAGCCTGAAGGCCGAAGTCGCCGTAAGTCACCTTATTGCCGCGATAGGCCTTAGCCGGTCAGGCGGCCGCGGTGCACTCTGCGGTATTTAACTCTCTTAGGCAGTAACATTACGCACGTCCTCCTTCTCTCTTATTGTTTCTGCGGGTGTTGTTGCTCTCGTTGAGCACTTCGCCCTTGTACAGCCAAACCTTAACGCCGATGCGGCCGTAGGTGGTAGCTGCTTCTGCAAAGCCGTAATCGATGTCCGCACGGATGGTCTGCAGCGGAATGGTACCGTCATGATACTGCTCGCTTCTTGCGATTTCAGCACCGTTCAAACGGCCGGAGGACATGATCTTGATACCCTTTGCGCCGAGCTTCATGGAGCGGCCGATGCACTGCTTCATCGCACGTCTGAATGCGATTCTCTTTTCGAGCTGCTGTGCAACGTTCTCTGCTACGAGCTGTGCGTCGAGGTCGGGCGCTTAACTTCAACAATGTTGATAACGACCGGCTTCCCGAGCATCTTCTCGCACTGCAGGCGCAGCTTCTCAATTTCAGAGCCGCCCTTGCCGATAACCATGCCGGGCTTTGCGCAGTGGATGTGGATGCGAACCTTAGAGGCGTCGCGCTCAATCTCAATCTTCGGGACGCCTGCGGCGTACAGCTGCTTCTTCAGCGTTTTGCGCAGGTTGTAGTCCTCAACGAGCGTATCGCCGAAATCAGCTTTCTTTGCGAACCAGCGGGAATCCCAGTCTTTGATGACGCCCACACGGAGGCCGTGGGGATTAACTTTCTGACCCATTTATGTGACCTCCTCGCTTATTCCTTCTCTTTCACAACGAGTGTGACATGAGAGGTTCTCTTCAAAATTCTGTAAGCTCTTCCCTGAGCTCTCGGGCGGATTCTCTTGAGCATCGGACCCGGGAACGTAGCACTGGGAAACATACAGGCTGTTCCGGTCCATGTTGAAGTTGTTCTCCGCGTTTGCGATCGCCTCTTTGAGGAGCTTTCGAGATCTTCGCACGCCGCCTTCGGGGTGTGTGCTTCAGGATTGCCATTGCGAGGTCAACGGGCTTGTTTCTTGAGGTCAGAACGATCTCAACCTTGCGGGAGAAATTCAGGGTATACTTCAGAACTGCTTTTTGCTTCCGCTCCGCCTGCGCTTTCTCTTCCAGCGGCTGGTCTTGGAGCGTGACGTGACCC
>VOFK01004053.1_pt1 | contig 20079 bp, 30 predicted proteins | sample 5384121 | NCBI WGS metagenome assembly VOFK01 (sample SAMN12384730, study PRJNA508395) | human gut metagenome | isolation source: healthy gut J | host: Homo sapiens | reverse complement strand
ATCTGCAAAAAGGTTTTAATAAGCATTTTAAATACCGTCGTCGAATCCCAATCCTTTCTCTATAGGCAAACAAATCGATTGATATTCCGATTATAAAAAGAATTGAAAAAAATGCTTCGTCATCCCCTTTAAAAACTGCTTTAAAAGAATACTTCATCTTCAACCGTGATGAAGCAGAGGTAATATGTCGGGAAAAAGTCCATGTTTCCGAAACAAAAATAGGAAACCGAAGGGAAAAAAACAAACATGTAACTAACTTTCTTATCCAAAACCTACGGTACCCCAAATTTAACCGAATCGAAATAATTTATTCACCAGGCTGTAATTTCTCTGTTCTTACTTTGCATTGAAAAATAAGGAAAATCACATTGAATAAAAAAAAGAATATGAAAAATTACAATTTTATTTTTAGCACTTATCGCATTAGGGTTCTCGGTAAAAGCTCAACGGATGGCTCTGGCCGATAACAAGACACATGGAACGACTGCAGCTTCAAACCAGTACTCCTATACCGGCGAAAAACTCCTCAATTTGTATTCACCAATATGGGATCGACCTGAATCATGCAGACCTGAAAGAATATCCCCAGCACTTCCTCGGGGATCGATTGCCCCGCAAACTGTATGCTACTCAGAAAGTATATGTACGCCGGCATACAGCAACGGTAGATTCACCGATAACACGATGGAAATCTATAAACCCGCGATTTATAACTCCGGTTATGAAGCTGGACAAAGTTATTTCAAAAAGCAGTCCGCCGGCAGGAAATCAACGAACAAACAGCTACGGCAGAACTGTCGAAATGCCTGGATGCAGCCTTTGTCGCTTACTATGAGGAAGAAAAACGGAGAGCTCGAAAAAGCCCTGAAAAAGGCCAAATCTCCTGAAGAGATATTAACTGTTTTCAATTCTATCTTAATCAAAGAATAAATCATGAACCTGACAATTTGTTTATCGGCAGCATTTTTCTGATTCTCAGTCATGCTGCTTTCTGTATGCCTATCCGTGGACAGGTAAAAAGCAGGAAATAAAGGATTATCCCATGTCGTCATCACCGACGGAATAAATTTCACCCAGACAGACACAAAAGGGAATTTCCTACTCGACACCGACCAGGAAGCCCGTTTCGTTTACCTCCTGACCCCGGATGGATATGTGGCCGATTACCAATCGGGAACTCCTGAATTTTATCTGCCTTTAGATCCGGAAAAGAAGATTATATCTTCCAGCTGACCGAGACAGGAAAAAGGAGTCATCATACCCCTGCTAGCCATCGCGGACGTACAAACCAAAACGGATGAACAGTTCCAGCGTTTCAGGCCCAAAGTATTCCAGACCTGAAAGATGATTGCAAGTTATCCCCCGGCGACACCGGGTCACCGGAATCAGTCTGGGAGATATCGTCTGGGATCATTTCGAACACTTCCCGGTCTACAAAAAAAAGAAATGGCCCGACTAAAGATACCTTTCTATCCCGTTATCGGTAATCACGACCATGATAAGGAAATCTTGTCGGACAAAAAGCTTCTGCCCACACCTACGAAAAATATTTCGGTCCGACTTATTATGCTTTTCAGTTAGGAAAGTCTATTGCATTGTACTCGACAACATCCTCTACGAGGGAAATAAAAAAAATATACCGAAGCCCTGACGGAGGAACAAATTCAATGGGTAGACCAACTTTTAAAGTACCTTCCGGAAAATGCCCAATCCTCATCGCCACCCATTCCCCTTTTTATTATGCTGACCGGGGTATCATCCCTCGGCGGAGAAGAATTGTTCGGTATTTTGAAAACCACCCTGTCAGTCTGATCTCAGGGCATACCCACCTGAATTCCAACCATGAAATCAAACCCGGTATTATCGAACACAATATAGGAGCCATTCTGGAACCTGGTGGACAGCCGATGAAAATCGTGACGGTACCCCTAACGGTTATGATGTTTTCGAAATTACAGGCTCGGAAATAGAATGGTTTTATAAATCCGTAGGCCATGAGCGCAACTGGCAATTTAAAGTATTTCCCCGGGGAACTGTGAAAGAAAAACCGAACAGCGTCATTGCCAAGGTCTGGAACTGGGATAAAAAATGGCAGGTGAAATGGTATGAAGACGGAGCCGCTAAAGGGCAATGCAACGTTTTAACGGCTATGATCCCGATTATCTGGAATATGTCGGCCGATTGAAGACCGAGAAATATACCCAACCCCAGGAATCTTTCTTTTATTTTGAAGCTACTCCATCTGAAAAGCCTGGGAAATCGAGATCGAAGTCACCGACCGTTTTCGGACATATTTTCCCCGGCAAAAAGTGGTACTCCTCCCCGATAAATAAAACCTTCCGGACATGAAACCGGTATACTCCCACAGCCTCCGGTATAACTCATTCAACAATAAAACAGCCGGAAAACAGCACAGGGGATGGTCTGGAAAAACCGTTGTCTGACCGGCACAAAGCCGCCGGATACAGTTTGGGGAAGTGATGGTTTTGATATAGATATAAATCAAAAACTATCCCTTCCTCCAATTTCACAACAAAGCCACCGGTCCGGCTTTAAAAGCTGTAGGCCTACAATCTATAAGCCCCCTCCGGGAGGCCCTGTCCCTGTCCGGAATTTTATTTCCGGTCCAGCAGCAATAACTCTTCAAGATGTGTCCGGTCATTCCAAAGCCGGGGCACTTTGTGTTGTCCTCCCAGTTTACCTTTCTCTTTAAGCCAGTCGTTGAAAAGTCCGGGACGGGCGATATGCAGGCGTAAACGCTCCAGAGATAACAACCGTTTGGCTTCATAATCGGAATTTAATTTTTTGAAGTTCCTGATCCAGGATACCGGCAAAAATACTCCGGATCGGCAGGAGGTGTATTGAACTCGATCAACCATTCGTGAGCGCCTTTTTTTCCCTTCTTCCATAAAGACAGGAGCCGCAGTAAATTCGTAAACATCTGCGCCGGTCTCTGCACATGCCCGTTTGAGCGCCTCTGTTGCATTATCGATGATCAGTTCCTCTCCAAAAGCATTGATAAACAATTTTGTGCGACCGGTAATCCTGAACTTATAGGGGCCGGTTTAACCGAAGTAAATTGAATGGTATCTCCGATCATATAACGCCATAACCCTCCATTGGTCGTAATGATAAGCGCATAATTGACCCCGGTTTCCACTTCTTCCAATAATAAAGTCCGGGGTTTGGTTTTACCGAGCTCACTCATAGGAAGAAATTCATAGTAAACCCCATAGTCCAACATCAGCAACATAGAAGCATCTTCCGATCATCCTGTAAACCGAAGAAACCTTCCGAAAGCGTTGTAGGTTTCCAGATACTTCATCTTAGGATCGGGCAGAAGACGTTTGTATTGTTCCCGGTAAGTGAATAAAACTAATCCCACCATGAATAAACAACTCCAGGTTAGGCCACACTTCATGCAGGTTGCTTTTTCCTGTTTTTTTTCTAAAATTTTATGAATGACCGTCCAGAAACCAGGAAGGAACTCCTGCCAGGCAACGGACATCTTCTTTGATCGTCGTCTCACATATCTTCTCGATTTTCTCCTCCCAATTACTCATCAACATGATAGATGAATCGGGGGTTTTCATCATATTGGCCCAAAAAGGGGTATTAGAAATCATAATGGCCGACAAATCACCGTACTGGCAATGGCTATTACTTTTTAGAAACCTCGCTACTCCCCCAAAGCCAGAGTCTTTCCACTAAATACCTGTGCTTCCGGATAGAGCCTGTTAAAAATAGCGATGACATCTTTTTCCCCCTCTGAAATGACAATTTTCAAGTACAGAAGGACTTACCGGGGATGAACTTACTTTTTTGGCATCGGTAGTCCCCGACGATTTGGCGAACCATTTGATCTCTTCGGGCCAAAAGCAAATTATTCTGCCCTTCCATAGTCCTGCAGGACCAGATCCCGATGTCTTCATAATGGACGATCGGTAAACGCTCCCGGTATTGTTCGGCAGTCAAAATAGTGTTGAAGTGATATTTCCGACCATATTCGGTGTTTGCTGCCAGAGTTAATAATTCCTGTAACGTATCCCGTTGTACTTTTTATCGGATTGGCTTTGAAAAAGTCAATCTGTACAACCGTTTCTGGGGTGAAAATACTTAATATCGAATTGATGAAAGCCATATAAAAAGTAAAAGTTTAAAAGGTAAAGGCTAAAAGCAATAAACTAAATACAAAAGAAGGGAGCAAGTTTTAATGCATAGGTTCTTATTTTTAAAATTGAATTTTTAACTGTGGGTCCAATAAAGTAAAACTGATACGATGAAATTCCGTAACTCCAGCCTGTTCGATTCCTTTCCGGTGTTCCACTGTGTCGGATACCCCTTGTTTTTTTTCCAATTGTAAACGGGAAAAAGAGCATGAAAAGGTTTTCCATATTCGTCCCGGTGAGTTTTTGCAAGCACGGAAGCCGCTGCTATGGACATATATTTACCGTCACCTTTAACAATACAAAGGTGAGGAATATCTCTGTATTTTTTAAAACGGTTACCGTCGACAATGATGTGTCCGGGGCGTACTTTCAATGGTCTAAAGCCCGGTGCATCGCCAGAATAGAAGCATTCAGAATATTGATCTTGTCGATTTCGTGATTATCGACACTAGCCACAGCCCAAGCCAAAGCTTCCCGTTTCGATGATCGGACGGAGCCCGGCCCGTTGTTTTTCGAAAGCTGCTTAGAGTCATTGAGCAATTCGTTGGAAAAATTATCCGGCAGGATTACGGCAGCAGCAAAAACAGGACCTGCCAGACATCCCCTTCCCCGGCTTCGTCACATCCGGCCTCTATACTGTGATAATCGTATTTTAGTTCTAACATAAGCAATTAAACTAAGGCATAGACGTTATAAACTTTCGCCCAATTAATTCTATCTTTGCAAAGATAATTATTTTTCATTTTTTTTTTATATTCAATTTTCAACGATTATGTGGTCGAAGGAGGAAGCAAAAAGAGCTTAAAAATCAATTTTTGGAAACGGATTTAAACGCCATTGTTCCAAACATAAGATTTACCGGAAATGGGTGTTGACAGGAGTTAAAAATCAAGTCTACCCAACTCAAATTTTATGCCGATGAACAAAAAAAGCTTGGTATTGTTCCAAATCGACCATAAAAACGATTTGAGAAGATACGAAATCTACGAATGTTTTCAGTCTTACCGGAAACTCATGGCAGCGGATTGCGGGAGGATCTGCATTGGGACGAAGATTCTCGGCATGGGCGAACGCCCGTTAAGTGTGATTTATTTCGAATTGAAAGATGTCAATCTATACCATCCCGCGGATTGGGATAAAAATATATGCTTTCTTCGCTGAAAAAATGCCGTTGGAACAAGCTTACTGGGAATACCAAGTGATCTGGATCAATGAGAGGATAAAAAAATAGTTGAGTCGTGACGGGTTAACGGAATCTTCACTTTTGTAATGATTCCGTTTTTTCTTGAATATACTTTTACACCTGTAAAAAATAATTAAAATTACTTATGAAAAGTAGGTGTAAAAATCAGTATGACAAAAACGAATTTTTTACGACTTTATGGGTCTTATGTCTTGCCTGTAAGTTAGGGTTTCGGCAAGATATGGTGTTATCGGCACCGTCAAAGATGTGCAGGAAGTCCTCGATGCCTCGGGGTGGCCGTCCTGATAAAAAGGAACAACGCTGGGAGTGGTAACACAAAAATGACGGGACTTATTCTTTATCTATGGGGCAAAGCAGATAAAAAGACGCTGTGCTCGTTTTCAGCTTTTTGTGGCTTTAAAAACACAGGAAAAAATGGAACAGTGATCGATGTTACCCTGGAAGAAGAACGGCAAGAATTGAAGGCGTAGTAGTCACAGCTTTTAGGGATTAAGAGAGAAGAAAAAAGGCCTGGGCTATTCCACCCAAACCGTTACTGAAAAGATGATGTCCGATGCGACCACCGACCAACTGGGCTTCTGCATTGGTCGGAAAAAGTAGCCGGAGCAAATATCCTGTCGACTTCTTCCGGTCCGATCCTCCGCCCGGATTACTTTACGCGGGGATGCTTTAAATATCGACGGGCAACAATGCCTTGATCGTATTGGACGGAGGTGCCTTTAAACAGTCAGATGACAGGTGATGGTTCGAACTCCTACGGAGCCGGAGGTGGTGGTGACGTACCGGTAGATTACGGGAATGGCATAGCCGACATCAATCCGGATGATATCGCCAGTATCCAGGTGCTGAAAGGGAAAAGCTACCGCAGCTGCTTTATAAGCCGGGCAGCCAATGGGGTGATGCTCGTGACGACGAAATCAAATAAAAAAAAATACCTTGGGAGTGACTTTTTAATTCCAACTCCAGTTTCGACCGGGTATTACACTGGCCTTAATTTCAGGAAGAATACGGTCAAAGGTGATTTAAAGACCAATGCTTCGGGCAAACTGTATCACTCTTACGGAGATTCTGAAGACGGAGCCGCTTCAGGCAATGTAGCTTTTCGTTCGCTAAACTGGACGGTTCGCTCTATTATCAATACGACCCCGAAACCTGCAACAGATGGTACGGTCGGTACCCCCATGGGTGGGAAGAGAAATCATCGTAAAAAGCATTCTGGCAAACAGGTTATACACTCGTCAACAGTATTGCGATCGACGGTTCGTCGGAAAAAAGCCGTTCGCCTATCGCTTACTTATACCAAAAAAATGAGTGGATCATGCCGAACACGGGTTTTAACCGGATCGCCGTATCGGGCTCCTTCCAAACCAGGTAACCGATAAGTTGGCCTGCCATGTCAATTATGTCAAAACGGCAAAGCGATAATTTGCCGGCAACGGATATAACAACTCCTCTATCCCTTTATTTTTATGATCCCGACCAATCCGAGCGTCGATGTACGCTGGTACCAACAACGCTGGGTGAAAGGGAAAGAAGGACGGAAATATATTGACCGGTGTCCGTTCAGTCCTGGTTGACAATCCCATGTTATCGCTCTACGAATGTCTGAACCGATGGAAAAACACGGTGTTGTCGCAACCGGTTCGATCATCTATGAATTTTTCACCGAAATGGGAATTGATGATCCGTTCCGGTATCGACCTGAGTTTCGATACCCGCGAAATGAATCCGTCCTTATGGTCTGAAGAATTTCCCCAAAGGATACCAGCAACAAGATGTATTCAGCTACGAAACAATACGGACGTTCTACTTACCTACCGGAACCAATGAGCAACAGTTTCACCTGAGGTATTTGGTAGGATGGACACAACTCCTGAATGGACAACAGGCTTACGTAAAGACCCGATCACCTGAGTTTATAAACTGAGTAACGGAGTCGCTGCCCCGATCACCACCTTTTACGGAAAAACAAACGGGTAAATAGTGTACGGCACAGCCACCTTATCTTTATGCCAATAAGATCTTTCTGGATGAACCGGACGGAACGACTGGTCGAGTACACCCTCCGGCAACAACTTTTTCTATCCTTCTGTGAGTACGAGTTTTATACTTTCAGACCTATTCCGCCTACCCGAACAAATATCGTTTTGCCGTTGAGAGCCCTGGGCACAGGTAGGAAATGATACCAACCCCTATAAACAGCCAAATATTATAATACCTCTGCCTTTCGATCGGCTTCCCGTATCTTCCACGCTTTACAATGCCAGATTCAAACCCGAAATCTCCAATAGCATAGAGGTCGGACTGGATTGGCGGATGTTCAAGCAGCGTTTCGGACTGGATCTGGCTTTTTATAACAATATCACCCGGAATCAGATTCTCGATGTACCGATGGATCAAACGACCGGTTATACCAAAGCAACGATGAACTCCGGGAAAGTGCGTAACCGCGGTATCGAACTACACTGGACGGAACCCCGGTAAAAACAAAAATTTCACCTGGAATTCAACTTTTACCTGGGCGAAAAATTACAACAAGGTATTGTCCCTGGCAGCCGGTTTGACCGATGGACAGACCATTGGGGAGGTACTAATTGTGCCCTGATTGCAAAAAGTAGGTGGTTCTATCGGTGATATTTACGGTTATAAACTAAAACGCTGACCGGACAAGTTGTTTTTGGAAAGACGGGATACGGCCCGGACAACAACCGAATTCGGAATATGGGAATGCCTATCCCGCCTGAAAGCCGGTTTCTCGAACGAGTTTTCTTACAAAAATCCGGGTGCAAGCATATTGTTCGACGGTCAATGGGGAGGTATCGTTTATTCCCAGACTCACCATAAAATGACCTAGAACACGGAACATTGAAACATACCCCTGAAATCACCGGGAAAACCCCATTTGAAGTCGTCGGTGAAGGTGTGATGCTGGATGAACGGGGGGTACCCAACAATGTACCGATCTCTGTATCCAAATACTACGCCGTATTGAGGCGTGCCAATAGAGACCAACTCTTTCGACGCTTCTTTCAAGCTCCGGGAAGCCTCGTATCGAATATACCGATTCCCTCGGCGGGGGTTGAATAAGATCGGTATCGAACGCCTCCGACCCTCGCCTTGTACGGGCGTATCTGGCCATGCTGTGGACAAAAGATTTCCGGTATACGATCCGGGAAGTCGCAAATCCCCGTGGAATTAACGGTACTGCATCGTTCCGTCTGGGCAAATAAACCAGCCACGCTACCCGAAACCATGCAGGCTTTTTAATCTGGACACTGAAATTCTGATCATCGTTCGTTAATATTTCTTTACGGGCCTCAGATTTACGAAACATGATAATAGGCCTATTGCTATTGGCAGCGGATTGGACTGCTTGGCCTTGCACCAAAACTCGACGAGATCAATACCGCAGCCAACTCAGGCTGGAAAAATCGACCCTTCTCGACCCCTGATGACGCCCACCCTTTACGATTTAGCCAATTTCAATGATGACCGCCCATGGTTTTGCATCATTTGATGCGGCCTATGGTCACCACCATTGTGTACAATGCCACTAGAGTACATCGTTATGCGGATTTACAGAATGCCGGAAATTCTACCTGAATACGTATTATTATCTCCAGCTGACCAATATCAAAGAAATGTATGTGAAATTGGCCGTCGGTGCAGAAAAGTAAAATTACCGGGTAGCCTTGACCCAGAGCCTGGTATGCCAATCTGGACCGGACTGCTTCGGAGATGTTCCGGATGACTGAAGCTTGCCGGGGGGAGCAGAAGGAATCTTAACCCGAAGTTCGATACCAGCAAAAAGTCTACGAACAGGTATTAAGTGATCTGGAAACGGCAAATTCACTTTTTCGATGAATCCGAAAAGTTTATCTTCTACCGATTTATTATACGACAGGGATGTCAGGAAATGGAGAAAATTCGCCAATTCGCTGCACATGCGAAGTTTACTGAGGCTTTCAGAAACGTTCGGAGATGAACAGTCTGGCCAAATTAGCGGAGATGATCGGAAATCCGGTAAAGTATCCGGTATTTGAAAATCAATGCAGACGAGCTTTATTGCCGATATCCGGTATCTCGCCGTACGACTCACCCATTAGCCGGCTCGAAGATTTTCGTTCCAATAAAGCGATGGCTTCCTTTTTTGTAAATACAATGGTGGAGTTGAACGATCCGCGTCTTCCTATTTTATGGATGAAGCCACCAAAAAACGACGGTAGCCAGGAGAAGATCGGTTATAAGGTTATCCGAGCGAGATTTGCTGCCACCAGAACGATTCGATTACAATGCTTCCAATATTAATGCAACATTAGGTACGGCACCGATGAAAGTGCTTTTTTATGACTTATGCCGAGATTGAATTCATCAAAGCTGAAATGGCCTGGCGGGACTGATCACAGACCAGGCAGCCCCCCTCACTCACCGGAAAGCCGTAGAAAGCGATAATCGAACAATGGGGAGGGTAGTCCCCTGGAGACTATTTCGACAACCCCCAAAGCCACATACGACGGGACACTCGAACGGATACTACTTCAAAAACATCTGGCCGCTTTCTTCTGTGATTATCAGGCCTGGTTCGAATACCGCCGTACAGGTCTCCCGAAGCAGGAAGCGGAGCGAGGCATGGATAACAACAAAATGGTCCCCGTACGGTTCAACTATCCGGCCACCCTCAACAAACCAATAATAAAACCAATTACGAGGCCGCAGTAAAAAATCGCTGGGAGGACCTGACGATATCAACACCAAAGTCTGGTGGGAAAAATAATATCGCCCAACTACACAGAATATAGAAAACCGCTGACTTGCCCGAAGTTTTGGACAAATCGGCGGTTTATTCCATCGGTCAGAACGAATGATACCGTACCCGATCCCTTTTCTATTTAAAGAAAAAGTAATTCCCGGTATTTCATTGAGGCCAGACTCTATCGTCGACGAGTAGTTCCAGCTTATCGATGTGATAACGGATTTTATCCAGATACGGTAAAACCGTATAGCAGAATAAACCTGAGCCCTTTCCACTTCATTCGAAATAGAATTGTTAGCCACTTTACGGGCTTCGGTCATTTCGTCGACCAAAGTACGGATCTCTTTTGATATGGGTAGAAATCTCTTTAATCGCTTTCAACTGCACTTCGCCCACTTCATTATATACATCCGGCAGGATCTTTTCAACCCTTTCACATTCTCGATCAGGGTATTTTGATAAGATCGCTGTCGGGATAATATGATTCAAAGGCCAGATCCCCCAATACCCGGGATTCGATCTGTAGTTTTTTCAGATAGATCTCGTTCTTGATTTCAAAACGGGCTTCCAGTTCACTGTTCGGTAAAGATCCCGTTCTCTTACGAACAATTTTCTGGCTTTCGGAGCCAAGTAAAGCTTTTGAGCGCCCCCACACGCAATCACTATCGACCGACAACCCTCTCCTTTGAGCTTCTTCCTGCCATTCTTTATATCCGTTACCTTCAAAACGGATTTTTTTTACAAGCACGATATACTTTCTCTCAAGACCTGAAAAATCGCTTCGTCTTTTTCACCCTCTATCGATCAATGCATCGGCTTCTTTCTTAAAAGCAATCAATTGTTCAGCCACAGCGGTATTGAGTACACTCGCTGCCACAATTGGCAGAAGCACCTACCGCTCTGAATTCGAGAAACGGTTTACCGGTAAGCAAAAGGAAGTACGGTTGCGGTCGGTATTGGTCCCGCATGATTTCAGGAATTTTACCGACATTCAACTTCAATTCGAGTGCTTTTCATCAGGACTCATCTTCTTACTGCTTCACTTTCTGTTCTGATTTCGTCCAGAATAGAATCGAGCTGTTGTCCCAGGAGCACGACATGATCACTGGTGCCTCATCCCTCCCAACGGCGCTCATTTTCCCAAAGAAACGATACAAGCTTTAGCAAGGCCTCCTGTTTCCAGACCCACAGCTTTTTGTAGTAGACCCATGAAAACAAGTGCATATTTGACTTCGGGTTTCTTCCCGGAGAACAAAAATTCCACCCAGTATCCGTCTGCAAAGACCAAGTTGTGTTTGCCAGAACCGTTGATTCTTTGCTAAAGGTTTTTCATGCAACAATGACCCGAAAGCTTATGATGTTTTGGCTATCTCGCTTCATCAGTAAACATCAGCTAACTGATTATGATCACAGCCAGGTTCGCTTCCTCGAAAATCGGTGCCAGTTCAAACTGATTCGGAGCACATTCATTGTGACGGGTTTTTGCCGAATGCCCAGCCGATGGCTTTCGTATTCGAGTTCATCCATAAAAGTATTTACCAAGGGAATAGCCCCGAAATAATGATCTTCCAGCTACATGATCTTTAGCTGCCGAATGGCCATCAAAGTACGGCCGCACAATTTCAGGTCAGGCCGGGCATTGAACAAGGCTTCGTCGACCAGAAAATATTCCTGTTCCCTCCCAAAGTTGCCGTCACTTTTTCCACATCTTTACGAAATACTGGGCAAATGCCGGACAGCTGCCTTGTCGTCAACGCCGCGGCGCTAACACGGCGTTTTATAATCAGGGGCTTCGCCCGTATAAGCCACGAATACCGTCGGTATACACAAAGGTGTTGTTGTTGATGAAAGCAGGAATCCCGGATCCCAGGCGGTATATCCTCTGGCTTCAAAAGTATTCCGGATACCGCCGTTCGAAACTTCCGATGCATCGGGCTCTTGCTGTACCATCCGGCCGAAGGCTTCTATCATATTCCGTTTTTGCAAATCAATAAACCCATTGTTTTTCTGCCGTAGCTCCGTTCGGGATAAAACCAGTGAGTGTAATGGGTTGCTCCCTTTCTACAGCCCAGGCTTTCATCGCTGCAGCAACCTGATCGGCCAGTCCCCTTCTATCGTCCCACCTTCTATCATCACCTTTCCAATTTCTTTGAAAGCTTTCTATAGACAAATACTGACGCATTTTCTCTATGGTAAGTACATCACATCCGAAAATTTCAGATACCGTCGCCGTTTTGGGACTTCTAAAGGTTTCCGATGAGCCAGCTCTTCTAATGCCGAGAATCTTATTTTTTGCCATACAATCGATAAAAGATTAATTTTTTTTATATAACACCATTATTTTTCAGGGGCAAAAATAGAAAATAATACTATATTTTTACACACACCCCCTCAAAATTACACACAAACACTTCAATTATCGAAAGTCTACACAAAAAATTGCGGAACGGATCTTCAGTCCGGTGGAGCCAAAATCCCGATATACTTAGTTTATAAAGTTTAAAAAAAAGCCCACAAGGTTCAGGGAGTTCATAAACCTTATGGACTTTCGACTTATTTATCCTACTTTTGCACAAACAGATATTCTCGACTATGAAAAAAATTGCCGCAATACACGATTTGTCAGGTTATGGCCGGGCCTCCCTGACAGTCGCCATCCCCATTCTTTCTTATATGAGGGTATCAGGTTTGCCCTCTCCCCACGGCTATTTTATCCGCCCACAGCGAATACAAAGATTTCCGTAGCTTCGATCTGACCGACCAGATGCAGGGGGATCATCGATCATTGGAAAGAACTGGACTTACATTTCGATGCTTTGTATTCGGGTTATCTGGCATCGGAAAAACAAATGAATATCGTATCCGGATTTTCGATGATTTCAGTCAGGACGACAATTTCATCTTAGTCGATCCTGTTTTAGGAGACCACGGTAAACTCCTATCCGGGGATGGATACCGGCATGATAACAGGGATGCGCGAACTGTGTAAAAAGCGAATGTGATCACACCCAACCTGACGGAAGCGGCCTTTCTTTTTAGATACGGCGCCATCTCCTCACACACCCCGGCCGAAGCGATCGAATGGTGTAAAGCCCTCAGTAAACTCGGGCCGGAATATGTTATCATCACTTCGGCTCCGTCGGGAAATGAAAAAAAAAAGTGGCTACGCTCGCTTATAATAAGAACGACGAACGCCTGTGGCGGGTGAGCAGCGATTACGTTGCAGCCAGTTATCCGGGTACCGGTGATGCTTTTTGCAAGTGTCATCACCGGTTGTCTGCTCAACGGCGACAGTTTACCTGAAGCGATCGAACGGGCTGTACACTTCATCAACATGGGAATCAAGGCTACTTTCGGGTATGCCCACAATCCTTTAGACGGGATGAACCAGGAAAAAGTGCTTCACTTACCTGAACGAATCCCTGCCCTATTTCACTTACGAACTATTGCCCGGATGATCAAAGCGATTATTACCGATCTGGACGGTACACTTCTTCCCAGAGGCAGGAGCATCAGTGCCGATACCCTGGAAGCCTTCCGGCTAGCCGGGAATAAAGGGATGTATCCGGATCATTGCAACAGGCCGTAACCTGTATTCCGCCCTCAAAATATTACCTGCCGGTTTTCCGATAGATTATCTGGTTTTCTCTCCCGGTGCCGGTACACTACGTTGGAGCGATCGCCGATTGCTGTCGGCTCATCACCTCAGTATGTCCGAGACCCGGGAAATAGCCTTCTTATCTTTGGGAATATAATATCAATTTCACCATCCAACGGGAAATCCCGGATAACCATTATTTTTTATTACACAACCCTTTACCCGATACATCCCGATTACCAAAAAACGCCTGGCCACCTACCGGCCTTTCGGAAGCCCGATAGAATCACCGGCCGGCATACAGGGGTAAAGCCACCCACCGTGATGATTCTCGATGCCCCTGCAATTACGGTTACTAGAAAAAAATCCGTTCGGATTTAGCCGGTTATTCCGTAGTACGCTCCACTTCGCCTTTAGACAACCGGGCGATCTGGCTGGAAATTTTTGCCGGCGGTATCCATAAAGGCAATAGCTGTCAAACTCTTTTAAAAAAACTGAATATCAATTGTAAAGAGGTTGCCGGACTAGGCAATGATTATAATGATATCGATTTTCTGGATATTTGTGCCGAAGCCTATTTGGTAGCCAATGCCCCGGTTAATTTACAAAAGACACTATAAATTAGTAAGATCGGACAAAGAAGAAGGATTTACAGAATTTATATCCAAAGTATTATAATTCCAGAAACATTCCCGAAACTTTTGTCAGAAAAAATTCACTTTATCATAGCCGAACGAACTTCAGTTCTACCGGTAAAAACTTTAGTTTTCCGATTCAGCTTCTGCCGAGAATCCGGAGTTTTTTTTGCCAGACCGAACTCAAGGTTCACCCGACTATGACAAAAAGAAGCCAACCTATAATACTTTCCCTTCCACTAACAACCGCTCCATATCTTTTTGCAGTTTAAACGCTTCTTCCCGTGCACGTACGGCAAAATTTTCTGTACGGTCGGCAAAAATAATGCCCCGGGAAGAATTGACTATCAAGCCACAATGTGCATTCATTCCATATTTTTGCCACTTCTTCGAGACTTCCGCCCTGAACTCCGACTCCCGGCACCAACAGAAAATGATCGGGCACGATCCGGCGGATTCCGGCCAGCATCTCGGCTTTTGTCGCTCCGACAACGTACATCATATTCCGGGCATTCCCCCAGTCCTGTGATTTTTCGAGTACCTTTTCATACAATTTCATCCCTTCGCTTTCAAAAACTGGAAGTCATAAGCTCCTTTATTGGAAGTCAAGGCCAGAAGTACAACCCACTTTCCTCATATTGCAGGAAAGGAGTCACCGAATCTTCTCCCATATAGGGAGCCACCGTGATCGAATCGAAAGCAAGAGTTTCCAGAAAAGCTTTTGGCATACATCTGCAGAAGTATTTCCGATATCCCCCGCTTAGCATCCGCAATAGTAAAAATATCCGGTAATTCGTCCGGATATAGTGTATAGTCTTCTCCAGACTTTTTTCCATCCTTCGACACCCCGGCTTTCATAAAAAGCGATATTGGGTTTATAGGCGATAGCCACCTCGGCCGTCGCATCGATAACGGTTTATTAAATTCAAAAACAGGATCTTCCAACTGTAGCAAATGCGGGGGAAATCTTAGCGATATCCGAGTTCTAAGCCGACACAAAGGAAGCGATTTCTTTGCCTTTATCTGTTCAAATAATTGATTATAATCCATATGATTTAATTGTAAATGATAAATCGTACATTTCTACAGTCCGCTTTTTTTCAAACGCTCGGTATTTTCTTCGATCTGCAGTTTTTCGATAATCTCGTCGATTTCGCCGTCCATCACAGCCTGTAAATTATAAAGTGTAAAGTTGATCCGGTGATCGGTTACCCGTCCTTGCGGATAATTATAGGTACGGATTTTAGCAGAACGGTCACCTGTACTGACCATCGTCTTGCGTTTAGCCGAAATGTCGTCGATGTATTTCTGATGTTCTTTATCATAGATAAAAAGTACGCAAACGGAAAGTGCCCTTTCTTTATTCTTCGGTTGATCCCGGGTTTCGGTACATTCGATCAGGATTTCTTCGGCCACACCGGTATTGGGATTTTGCCAGACATACCGCAGCCGGACACCGGATTCCACTTTATTCACATTCTGTCCTCCTGCTCCTCCCGAACGGAAAGTATCCCATTTGACCCCCTCGTTGATTTCTCACTTCAAAAGCCTCGGCTTCAGGCAATACCGCCACGGTAGCTGCCGAAGTATGCACCTCGTCCCTGTGTCTCCGTAGCAGGAACCTGCTGCCATGTTGCACCCGGTGCACCTGATTCATATTTCATAATGCCACACACCTTTACCGGTAAACACTGGGTCCACGATTTCTTTGTATCTCCGGCAGTTCCTTCATTGGCATTGGTCACCTCGACTTTCCACCCCTTACGCTCACAAAATTTCGCATACATCCGGAACAGGTCGCCGGCAAACAGACAGGCTTCATCCCTCCCGTTCCTCCCGATCTCGAGTATAACATTCTTACTATCGTCCGGATCTGCGGGTACCAGCAACAACTTCACTCCTGCTCCATACCCCGGCAATTTATCTTCCAGCTCTTCGATCTCCATTTCAGCCATTTTCGCGAAGTTCTTTTATCCTCTTCGTGCAGCAGAATATCTTTCGATTCCTCGACACTAAGCAGGGCCGCCTTAAACTTATCGGGCAGTTCGGGTGATTGTCTCCAACTCCTTATACCCTTGGTCAACCTCACATAGCGCTCCATGTCCTGAATCACTTCAGGATCGGTGATCAACTGTCCGATCTCCTTAAACGGATATAATAAGTCTCTAATTTTTCTAATAATGGATGATTCATTTACCCTTTTTTATGATTTGGCACAAAAAGTAAGAAATAGTTTAGAAAGTTCATAAAGTTTAGAAAGCCAACCCGATTTTTCATTTATGCTTCGGATCTGCAGATGCTGAAATCCACATCAGCCGCATATGATCTACCGTCTCTACCAGAGGGATAGAAATGAAAAATCCGGATAAAGGCTGAGTATCCTGGCGTTCGAATATCGTGAACAATGTTGAGACGACCGGGCAGTCTCACGGGTAAAAGCAGGCTTAGATCCGGAAAGGTATCCCCAACAGGCCAGCATCCTCCATACCAGTTCGGTCATCCAGGGTTGCAAGATTCCACCAGGGAGGCTGTACTCCATTCACCCGGGCTATAGCTGTAAAAAGTTCCTGATAAGTATAATTTCCTCCATTCAACACAAAACGTTCCCCACTCACCAAAGGATCTTCACACAACCGGATCATCAATTCCACACATCCCGGACATCCACATATCCGGTCATGCCCCGCGTATAAAAAAGGAATTCCTTTAGCAGCGGTAAAAACAATCGTGCACTACTGCGATGCCACATACCCGCCCCCCAGAATCACCGACGGACATACGATAACTGCATTCAATCCATAACCGATATATTTCCGGATCAGTTTTTCAGCAGCCGTTTTACTTTGAGAATAAACCGAATGCTCTCTACCGGCGATAACAGGTGTATCCTCGTCGATCAAATCTTCCGGTTGCCGGGCATCACCAAAGGGCTGCGATCGAACTGACATAACAAAGCCTCACCTGATATTCCAGACACAGAGCCGCCACGTTTTCAGTCCCTTGCAGGTTGGTATTCATCAGATGCATCCGATCCGTCCCCGAAAAAGACACCACAGCAGCACAGTGATAAACATAGTCAGCCCGCCAGACATATTCGGCCAGCCCCCCTTTTGCACACATCCCTTCGACCCAATTGATCGTGTTTCCAATATTTTTCACCGTCAGGATACTGTAAAAAATACAGCCCGGGCATCTTCCAGCCGGCTCTGTTTTTCTACGCAATGCCGAAACCGAATGGCCTGAAACAGCCAAAAAATACAATAAATGGCTACCCAATAATCCGGTTGCACCTGTCACAAAAACCATACGTTTACTTATTTGAATAATCGAGCCGACGACTCAACAACTATACCGACCAATGAAAAACGAACCGACTTTTCCAAATGTTCGTTCAGACTATAATAAACGGGACAAGTCTGTGCCACCCGCTCCAAAACAATCCGGTCTTTGGCAGAATAAGCTTTCAGGCATAAAAAAATATCGATTTCGATTCTTACAATACGCCGGGGGCTCTGTCCCCATAGTCTTCGTTATCTCCATCTCTGTACCTTCCAGATCGATGTTATGCTGACCGGCATAAATCCCCATGGTAGTCAAATATACAAGAACCTAAAAGCAGCAGCACACAAATCGGTGGGTGAAAAGCTTCCCCTTTACCACAATTATCGACCGGAGCGTCGGTCATCATCTTCGTACCGCTCGCCACATGTTCACACTCCACGCGGAGTTGTCCCAAATATTTTAAAGCTTTCATTGTCGCCATAACACATTTCTTTTTATATTATTACTGAAATTAGTCTAATCCAATCCTTATCTTTTTAACGAATCCTTCATTAAATCGTTATTCTTTCTATTCAAACACCTGAATCGCTTCCTTTACATGTTCAATCTTTAAATCAGGCCTCGATCACCAAAATCAAATCGAAGCGCACCTCAGCCCGAATCCCTTTCGCTTTTAATATAGGCATCCGTCGCTATACGGATATTTCTTCTCTTGCGGTAATCCAACAGTTCCTCGGGATGTTCTTTCCGGCAAATCACGGGTTTTTCACCCCTACAACCACCAACAGATCCCCTTTTCAGGCAAATAACATCCAATTCCCACGGTGTTTTAACCTCCAGTTGCGTTCTAAAACAACATATCCCTCCGCACCAAATATTCAACCGCCTTCTCCTCTCCCTTCCGCCCCAAATCATTATGAGCTGCCATGATTTATTTTACTTTTTCCAAATATAAACAAAAAAACAATACCGTCTTCTCTTTCATTTACAAAAAGAGTACAAATTCAAATTTAGCCAAACGCTTTTTGATTTGTGAACAAAAATGACTACCTTTTGTAAGGTTTTTGGGAAAAAGTAGTTATGGCGAAGAAAAAAGATTCTTTTTATATTCAAGAGATCATGCCTTATTTACCTGAATCGGAAATGGCCCATATCGGCCGTTACTTACCTCAGGGGATTCAGGAAAAAAAGGCAAAGAAATCAGGACATTCATGCCGCGTTATGGATGTATTAACGAAAGACGTAACCAGCTTCACGAAGTGATTCGCCTGTCGGGAATGAATTTGATCATCAATGACACAGACCACCCGTTGATTATCAAGGTAGCTCTATCCAATCTGCCCGGATGCAGGTATATTTTATCGACAATGAAGACTATTTTCAACGGAAACATGTGATTACCGATGAAAAAGGGGTCTTTCTTTCCCGGACAATGACGAACGGGCGATCTTTTTACCAGAGGAGTATTCGAAACGGTAAAAAATTAAGATGGGCTCCGGACCTGATCTATTGCCAGGGCTGGTTCACCGCTTTAGTGCCTCTGTATCTGAAAAAAGGAATACAACGAAGATCCGATATTCGCTCATTCTAAAGTAGTATATTCTACCTATAATGACCAGTTCGGTGGCACCTTAGACCAGGATTTTCAAAAGAAAGTATTGAGTGAAAATATTACTTCGGAAGACGTACGTATCCTGAGCGAACCGACCCATACGAACGTCAATAAACTGGCTTTCGATTATTCGGATGGGATTATTTTCAATAGCTCTAATGTCGACCCGGAACTAAAGGCTTATGACACAAAGCGGCAAACCGGTGACAGAATACACCACCCGGAAGAATACATCGAAAATTACGCCACCTTCTTCGATCAGATTCTGGAAAGTCCGGCAAAAAAATAATTTGGGAACTATATACAATTTTACAGTACTTTCACTAAATCAACTTATTAAAATAAAGGTACTCATTTGAGAATATCCACAACTCATTTGTGTACCTTTATTTAAAAAAAATCCAGTTACTTTTTTAAAGTGAACTGGATTTTTTCTACTTTTGTGATCAGTGAAAAACATGAGAGGTATTTGTCTCTCTCAAATAGAAGAATCCTTCCAAGCTGACGGTCATGAAAACATTAAAACTTCCGTCAAAGAACGTTTTATGTTCCTTGGAACTATAAGAGATAATATCTCGGAGATTTTACCCCCTCACCGCAGGAGGGAAGTTTTTATTATAAATATAATCTTTGTTTATTTTCAATAGAAAAATCTTCGAATTATCCTTTCTTCTGGTCTATAAAATATTCTTGTGAAAATAAAGGTACTCATTTGAAGATATTTTTTCCAAAACTCAAAGAGTGCCTTTTTATAATACGCTTGTTAATGGGTATCAAGAATTTATCTCAGAAAAATCAAACAGCACACAACTGAACAAGTACTGGT
>VOFK01000535.1_pt1 | contig 20079 bp, 33 predicted proteins | sample 5384121 | NCBI WGS metagenome assembly VOFK01 (sample SAMN12384730, study PRJNA508395) | human gut metagenome | isolation source: healthy gut J | host: Homo sapiens | reverse complement strand
AAAAGCGTTATTAGTATATACAATTATACCCAGCAAAGAAATAATCAACGGAATATAAATCAAACCCACAGCTATAATCTTTTTGGCGATTTTTCCGCTTCTAAATCCCGGAAGACTGTTAAAAAATCCTTTTTAGTATCAGTCATTATCAATCCCCGAAAGATATTCCTAAATTTTTAGCGGTTTTAACAAGCTGGTCGGACGGATCCACAAATTTTGTTTTTCCTGCAATATCTTCAAGCTTATTTGCTGTAATTTTTCCGCCGATTTTTGCAACAGTTCTGCCGTATTTTTCCTGGGAAATAAGTTTTGCGGCGTGTACCCGAACTGAGTTGCCAGTATTCTGTCATAAGCGCTTGACTTCCGCCTCTGAGCATATGTCCGGGAACGCAGGTTCTGGTTTCAAGTCCGGTTTTTGATTGGATCTGTGCGGCTATTCTATTTTGTAGCGGTAGTGATTCCCGCTTCAGCACGAAGTCTTGCACGTTCTTTCTTTTTAAGCTGAGCTTCGTTTTGGTCAAACACACCTTCTGCAACGGCGACGATCGAGAAATTCTTACCGCTTTCGCTTCTTTTTCAGTACAGATTCGCATACCTTATCAATGTCATAAGGAATTTCAGGAATAAGAATAATGTCGGCGCCTCCTGCGATTCCGGCGTTCAAAAAGGTAAGCCAGCCGGCCTTGTTGCCCATGATCTCGCAAAGAAGAATTCTTGAATGACTGTTTGCGGTGGTGTGAAGTCTGTCTAGAGCGTCTGTGGCAATGTCAACGGCGGTATGGAAACCGAAGGTTACATCAGTTCCGTAAATGTCGTTGTCTATAGTTTTCGGCAGGCCGATTACGTTGAGTCCTTCGTCTGAGAGCAGACGTGAAGTTTTATGTGTACCGTTGCCGCCGAGAGTAAGGAGACAGTCAAGCTTTTGTTTTTTGTAGGTTTTTTCATGTTTTTTACTTTGTCCACATTATCGTCGCCGATGACCTGCATCATTTTAAACGGCTGACGTTTTGTGCCTAAAATAGTACCGCCTCTTTGTGAGAATACCGGAGAATTCTTCCGGCTTCATATCACGGCAGAATATTGTTTATAAGACCGTAATACCCCTCGGCAATTCCTACGATTTCTACATTATCCTCGCCCATCATTTCATAGCATGCCTTTGCAACGCCTCTGATGGTTGCGTTAAGTCCGGGACAGTCTCCGCCGCTTGTAAGAATACCAATACGCTTTTTCATTTTTACCTCCCAGCCGCTTATTATTTAGGCGAACGGCACGCCGTAAATTTATTTTGTTGAAAACATATAACAGATTAATAGTATTATACCAATTTTTATTGAAAATGTCAACAATGACAGTTTGATTTAACATATTTTTTAAAAAGTTTAATACTCAAATCTTTTTTTATTTTTCACTTAATATACACATTTATGAATTATAATATAGCTGTAAATTCATGATAATATAAAAGGATTAAAGGAGAATGACGTATGTATAAAATTCTTGTTGTTGACGATGAAGTAAATATCAGACGAGTTGTCAGAGAGTATGCGGAATTTGAGGGCTATGAAGTTGCCGAAGCGGAAAACGGTATGGAAGCCGTTGAAATGGTAAAGTCCGAAGATTTCGACCTTATTGTAATGGATATAATGATGCCCAAGCTGGACGGCTTTTTCGACCTGCAAGGAAATAAAGAAATATAAAACGATACCGGTCATCATGCTTTCTGCAAGAGGCGAAGAATATGATAAGCTTTTCGGCTTTGAGCTTGAATTGACGATTATGTTGTAAAGCCTTTTTCTCCTAAGGAGCTTATGGCAAGAATAAAGGCTGTACTGAAAAGAAACAACGTTTCAGAATCGACTGTACCGGAAAAGCTTGTTTTTGAGGGTCTTGAAATTGATATTGCCGGACGCGAAGTTTATGTTGACGGTGAAAAAAAAATTCGATGACGCCGAAAGAGTATGATTTGCTTTTTTATCTGGTAAAAATAAAAATCTTGCCTTGACAAGGGACAAGCTTCTGGAGGAAGTCTGGGGATATGACTTTTTCGGTGATGACAGAACTGTAGATACTCATATTAAAAATGCTGAGAAACAGTCTGGGACAATACAGAAAAATTTATTGTTACATTGAGAGGAATGGGATATAAATTTGAATACGTCCAAAAATTAAAAATGCCGTAAGCCTTAGATTTAAAGTAAGTGGGAATACTTCATGTTTTTTACGGCTGTAGTATTTATAATGCTGTGGTTTTTTTTTCAGATTGTTTTTCTTGAAAACTTTTATGAAAAAATGAAGATTTCGATGTAAAGCTTTCGGCGAAAAAAATAAGTTGATGAATACGGTGATGACGATTACGGCAGAACGCTTACAACAATTGCTATTTCAAATGATTTATGTATTGAAATTGTGGACAAATACGGCAGAGTCATTTATACAAAGGATACTCTGGGCAAAAGCTGCCTTTATACACAGTCCTGATTCCATGAAAGGAGAATTTTTAAACAAGCTGAAGGAAAGCGGTAAAAAAGAAATATTTTTAAGGAATATAACAGTGCAATAAGCAATGATATGCTGGTATTCGCGCTGTGGTAATAGGCAGTGCCGACTCTCCTGAAGGGTATGTACTCATCAATACTCCGCTTGTGCCCGTAGGCTCCACTGCGTCAATAATAAAACGTCAGCTTCTTATTATAACAATTTATCTTATTATTCTCAGTATTGTAATTTCATTTTTTGGCTAGAAAAATAGCCGAACCGATTGTAAAAATTACTAAGTCAGCTGAAAAATGGCTGCCGGAAATTACAGTATAAAATTTGAGGGAGGAGACTACCTTGAAATTCAGCGGCTTGCAAGTACGCTTACTTATGCCGGTCAGCAGATCTCAAAGGTCGACGCTATGCAGCGCGATCTTATAGCAAATGTTTCCCACGACCTTAGAACTCCTCTTACCATGCTTAAGGCTTACGCTGAAATGATCAGGGATTTGTCAGGAGATAATCCTCAGAAAAAAGAAACGAACATCTTGAAATAATAATTGAAGAAACGGACCGTCTGGCACAGCTTGTAAATGACATGCTTTGACCTTTCAAAGCTTGAGGACGGTAATCAGGAGCTTAATTATACTGAATTCAATATAAGAATCCTTCTTGAGGATATAGTTGCAAGATATGAAGGGATTTCAAAAAAATCCGATTATCATATTTCATTTGAACCTGACGGAGACGCAATAGTACGCTGCGATATAATAAAGATTCAGCAGGTTATTTACAATCTGATTAATAATGCCGTTAATTATACCGGTGAGGACAAGCGGATTTTCATAAAACAGAAAAATTCAGCGGATTGCGTCCGTATAGAAGTATCGGATACCGGAGAGGGAATTGCTCCTGAAAAGATAAAGCTTATCTTTGATAAATATTACCGTTCGGAAAATCATAAGAGGGAAGTAGTGGGGGACAGGACTGGGACTTTCAATCGTAAAAAGCTATTCTTAAGAAGCATGAATATAATTTCGGAGTTTACAGCGTTGTAGGAAAGGGTTCTACATTCTGGTTTGAAATTAAGGATATTGTAAAGCCGGAGCAGTCTGAAAGCGTGGAAGACAGTAAGAAAACAGAGCATAAATTTTACAGTAAACGGTTTTCCGAGAAAAAAATATGACAAAAAAGATAATAATCAGACAAAACAGAAATAATCATATTGTTTCAGAGTTTTTTCAAGGACTTTTCACAAAGATTTCACACTGGAATTATATAATATGACCATACTCGTAAATGAGTATAAACATTTCGATTTAACGTTTACCCCAGCGTTAAATTAAAATCCCCAATAATCCCTATATCATGGCAAAAGGCTTCCGTAAGGAAGCCTTTTTTGTTTAAAAAAAAAGTAAAAGTGTGCCTTTGCATAAGAAATTATGCGAAGACATTACTTTTATAGTTGATTTTAATATAATAGTTTTTTATATTAAATGATTGCATGTTTCTACAAAAAATTTACACATCTTATAATACAATAAAAATACAGAGTTTTTAAACAGGAGGTTAAAAAAAGAAATGTCTGTAAAGATTATAAATGAAGATAATAAAGTGATTGCATTATTATCCGGTGAAATTGACCATCATAACGCAAAATCCCTTCGTCAGGATATAGATTTTTTCTTCGTGAAAATCAGCCGGAAGAGCTTATTATGGATTTTTTCTGAAGTGGGATTTATGGACAGCTCAGGAATCGGACTGGTTATGGGCAGGTATAAGCTGATGCAGGAAATCGGAGGAAACTTAGTTGTCAGAAATCCTCCCCTCATATAAAAAGGTTATGAGACTTTCCGGAATTGACCGTTTAGCGTCAATCTGCAATGTGAGGAGGCGAAAAAAAATGAAGATTGTAAACGAAATGAAAATAAGTTTTAAAAAGCAAATCGGAAAATGAGGGGGCTTTGCCAGAACGGCAGTTTGTGCTTTTGCAGCATTTCTTGACCCGGGGATCGAGGATATTGCCGATTTAAGAACTGCCGTTTCCGGAAGCGGTTACCAATTGTATAGTTCATGCTTACAGAGGTACGGAAGGAATAATTGAAAAATAACTGCAAGAATACTTAACGATAATGAAATATACATAAGAATTAAGGATAAGGGCTGCGGAATTCCGGACGTTAAACGCGCTATGGAACCGCTGTATACTACTGCTCCCTGTGAAGAGAGAGCCGGATTGGGATTTGCCGTTATGGAAAGTTTTATGGACAAGCTGACAGTTAAAAAGTACTGTGGGAAAAGGTACTGTAGTAACAATGAGAAAAAAAAGCTGGGGGCGACAAATGAATAAGCCTTTGCCGGAAGAGAATCTGGGACTGGTTCATCTTTGCGCTAACCGTTTCAGAGGAAGGGGGGTATAGAATATGATGATTTATATTCTGCCGGCTGTATAGGTCTTCTTAAAGCTGCGGAGGCTTTTTGACTGTGAAAGAGGCGTTAAGTTTTCGACCTATGCCGTACCGGTCATTCTGGGGGAAATCAAACGTCTTTTCCGTGACGGAGGAACGGTTAAGGTAAGCAGAAGCCTGAAAGAGCTGTCTTTGAAAGCGCGGTACGTGTCAGAGATGAAATGTCAAAGGAGCTTGGGCGTGAGCCTACATTGTCTGAACTTGGTAAAAAGCTGGATACTGACGAGTGTGCCATTGCAGAGGCATTGTCGGTCAGTTTACCTCCAGTTTCTCTTACTGACAGCTCCGAAGAGGGCGGCGGACAGATAGATGTTGCCGCACCGTCGCCGGATATAGAAATCGGAGATACCGTTGCTTTGCGTCAGGTTCTGGAAATGATGGAGCCAAAAGATCGTGAACTTATATTTTTGCGGTATTATAAGAATTTTACTCAGTCGGCAGCCGCAAAAAGCTTGGTATGACTCAGGTTCAGGTATCAAGGCGTGAGAAAAAGCTGCTCACGTTTATGCGTGAGCAGCTGATGAAGTAATTTTACTGTTTCTTTATTTGTGCAGAAAGCTTGTCTATTTTTTTCTTGATATCTTCATTTCTTGTCAGATTGTATGCTATACTGTAGTAGTATATAGATTCTTCCGGACGGGCATTGTGTTCAACACAGTATTCGCCCAGAGAGTATGCCATGTTGATTACGACCTGACTTGGACCGTGGTGAAGATTATATTTTTCAAAAGCTTTCAGAATATCTTCTTTGGAAGGAGGTGTAATTGGTTTTTTGGTAAGCATGCTTATATGCTGCAATTCGCCTTTTATATTATCATTCGGAACGTAAAGCATACTGTTATAATAGAAGCATACAGCCGAATCATAATCCTTGATATCAATACAGTAATATCCAAGATTGCAGTAGCATCTAGCGATATCTGCCGGAGTGGAAGCGATTTTTAAGTGTTTCTTTCACGCACTCAAAAAGCTTTTTCAGGATTGCGGAGAACTTTATAGCATTCAGCCATTTCAAAACGGGGTCCGGTGTTCACAGGATTATATTTGATTGCCTTTTCGAGAACCCTTACCGCTTCTTCAGGCTTTTTCATTTCAACAAGGATATATCCGTAAAGGCAAGATAAGTGCAGAAATCAAAAGGAGTTCTTTCATACTGCTTTTCCGGCTTATAAAGTTCTACGAAAAGGTATTCGTCAAAACGGTTTCTGAATGAATATTTTTAGTTTTTTCCGTGTGGTCAAAGTATGTATCAGCTTGTTTTTCAATTTTACTCATCAGCTCGGCGGCTTCGTCGAGCTTTCTGTTTTTAAAAAGGTTATTTACTTCATTGTACGCCTGATCAATTCTTTTGTCGCCTATAAACATAGCGTTATGCGGCGCTTCTTTTTATCGTCAGGCAGAAGATCGAACGTCATGTCGCTGAGTATGCGGAGGATTTCTTCCGAATTTTCATGGTTTCTGTACTTCATTGCCTGATCATGAAGATAATTTGCGTCATGGGAGGCGTTTCCGGTAAGTCCTTTCTTAATTTCCTCTATAATATCATTTACCATTATTTTTCTCCTAACATAAATATAATAATTTTATTATACTACATTTTGAATAAAAAATCAATAGAAAAGTGTTGAAAAACTTTGGAGATAATTTTCATAGTATTTAATTTTTTCAGTTTTTGAGTATTTTTGACTTTAATTAAAAAATATAGTATAATTATAAAAATTACTAGTATAAGGGGGAATTTGTTTCATGAAAAAAATTTTATTTACCAATATTGGCGCTTGCATTATCTGTTGCCCTGACAGCGTGCGGAAATGCTAAAAAAAGAAAGTACAATCGAAAGCAGTGATGAAAGCTCTGCTGAAACATCGGTTACATCGGAACTGTCCGAGGAAACAACAGAAATCAATACGGAGGCGTTTGCGGAACAGGCAACAGAAGCATTGTCGTATCAGACATGTACAGTCGACAATGTTTCCTTTATGGTTGACTCTAGCTGGAAGCCTTTGAATGGTCATGAGGGCACATTTGCTACGCCGGACGAAAAAAAATGTTTACCAGCTTCAGGGCGTTTCAAGTTTAGGCAGTTATACTCCTGAAGAATTTTTTTCAGCATTTGAAGGATATATACTCTGAAAGCCCAATGAGATAGTCAGGTCTGATGATACTCTTTACATCATTTGTTACGTCTGATAATTTGGAATCATATATCGGCAGAATAGATATGAAAGTAAATGGTATTTTCTTTTCAATTGATGTTTTGATTGTTCCTCAGAAGAATAAGGTTGTTACATTTGCCGGTCAGAGTCCCAGTGAAAATGATCTTTCGGTTGATGTACGTGATATTACAAAAACAGCGTCGTTTAATATTGCAGCAGGGGATTATATCAGCGGAAATACATTTATTGCCAAAGATGGTTCGGAGCTTTGTCTTAGATCTGACGGAGAATTTATTTATTATCAATCAGAAGATGATCATAACAAGCCTTACTGTACGGGAACATACGAGGTGTATTACGGTCAGGAGGCTTTTTGATAAACTGTCGGCTATGGAAGAATACGGTCTTACAAAAGAAGAGCTTGAAGAAACGCTTTCAGCAAATATGAACGGATATAAATTGGGTGGTTCTAATATATCGGGATTTTATAAATCCGGATGATTATTATGAGTCAGATGATATTTATCAGATATGCAAGGACAGCTTTTATGCTGTAATACTTCATAATGAAAAGCTGGTGGATTCAGGCAGTACAAGCGATATGGGCAATGATACACTTTATATCGGTTTTTATATTTCCGAGCTTGAATATGCGGATATGCTAAATGTTATGACAGCTAACTATGCCGGATGGACATTAAAAGGGCAAACAGAATGAAATCAGCAAAAAACCGACCTCTGCATAATGCAGAGGTCGGTTCGTCTTTTTCAGACATATATAGTTTAAATAAGAGGAGGTTATCGGATTAATATCCCATTCCCATACCGCCCTGAGGCATTGCAGGAGCCGGTTCCGGTGCAGGAATATCAGCTACAAGACTTTCAGTTGTAAGAACCATAGCTGCAACTGAAGCTGCATTCTGGAGTGCGGAACGAGTTACCTTAGTAGGATCTACGATTCCGGCAGGAATCATATCAACGTATGTTTCATTGTAAGCGTCGAAACCATAGCCTGTTTTTGCCTGAACGCTTAATAGTATCTATAATGACGCGCCTTCAAGACCTGCATTGAGTGCAATCTGGCGAACAGGTTCTTCCAAAGCTCTGAGAATGATCTGAGCGCCTGTCTTTTCATCGCCTTCCAGTGAAGGAATAAGCTCTTCGACAGCAGGAATTGCATTTATCAGAGCAGTACCGCCGCCGGCTACAATACCTTCTTCAACGGCGCCTTTGTAGCAGCAAGAAGCGTCTTCAATTCTCAGTTTCTTTTTCTTTCATTTCGATTTCAGTTGCGCGCCTACCTACCTTGATAACTGCAACACCGCCTGAAAGCTTTGAAAGTCTTTCCTGAAGCTTTTTTTTATCGAAATCAGATGTTGTTGTTTCAATCTGAGCTTTGATCTGAGCAGTTCTGTTCTTGATATCGTCAGAGTTTCCGGAACCGTCAACAATAATTGTATTTTCCTTGTTAATAACAACCTGTCTTGCACGGCCAAGCTGGTCGATAGTTGTATCCTTAAGTTCAAGACCGAGTTCTGATGTGATAACAGTACCGCCTGTAAGAATTGCGATATCCTGTAACATTTCCTTACGTCTGTCGCCGAAGCCGGGAGCCTTAACAGCTGCGCACTTGAATGTGCCTCTGAGATTGTTGAGAATAAGAGTTCTAAGAGCTTCGCCTTCGATGTCTTCAGCGATGATCACAAAGCTTTTTGCCTGACTGAACAAGCTGTTCCAGAAGAGGAAGAATTTCCTGGATTGAAGCGATTTTTTTATCTGTAATAAGAATATATGGATCGTCGTAAACAGCTTCCATTTTTTCTGTATCTGTAACCATATAAGGAGAAAATGTAGCCTCTGTCGAACTGCATGCCTTCAACAACTTCGCTGTAGGTTTCAGCAGTTTTGCTTTCTTCAATTGTAATTACGCCGTCAGCTGTAACCTTTTCCATAGCGTCTGCGATAAGTTTGCCTACATTTTCATCAGCTGAAGAAACTGTTGCAACTCTTGCGATATCGTCGCTGCCTTCAATTTTCTTTTGAATTTGAAATAACTGTGCCCACTGCCGTTTCAACAGCCTTTGCCATACCCTTTTTTAACGATCATCGGGTTAGCGCCTGCTTTGTATTCTTCATGCCTTCACGGATCATTGCCTGAGCCAAAAGTGTTGCTGTTGTTGTACCGTCTCCGGCTACGTCGTTAGTTTTTGTAGCAACTTCCTTGAGCATCTGAGCGCCCATATTTTCAAACGCGTCTTCGAGTTCAATTTCTTTTGCTATGGTAACACCGTCGTTTGTTACGAGCGGAGAACCGTATTTTTGTCAAGAACAACGTTTCTTCCCTTAGGACCTAATGTGATCTTTACAGTATCAGCCAGCTTGTCAATACCTGACTGAAGAGATTTTCTGGCTTCCTCGCCGTATTTGATATCCTTTGCCATGATAACATTTCTCCTTTACAATATAAATTAAAATGTGATTTATTCTACTATTGCCAGAACCTCGGACTGACGGAGGATTGTGTATTCAACATCGTCAACCTTGACTTCTGTACCGGCATATTTGCTCAGTAAAACTTTGTCGCCCACTTTTAAATACATATCAACTTTTTTCACCGTCAACGACTCCGCCCGGACCTACAGCAACAACCTCTGCAACCTGAGGCTTTTCCTTTGAAGCGACCGCCAGTATAAGACCGCTCTTTTGTAGTTTCTTCGGCTTCTGTCATTTTAATAACGATTCTGTCTGCCAATGGTTTGATAGTCATATTTATTCCTCCTGAAAATTTTATTAGCTTTTTTAGCACTCAAACTCTCTGAGTGCTAATTACTATTTTACCAACTTTCTCAGAAAAATCAAGGGATTTTAAGAATATAAATGATTTTTTGTATTTATAGACAATGCCAGACTAGATTTGGCATAAATTAATGTTAAAATTATACAAAGGATAACTGGAAAAAATATTTTGGTTATTTTTTATAATATATTATAAGTATTGACTTTTAACACATAATTTGTTAATATTAAATAAAAATATATGTATTACAAGTGAAGAGGATAACCATTTATTAGCACGTTTTTTATTGAATATAGTTAAGGAAAAGGAAGAAAAAATGTCACTTGGAAAAATTCTGATAATTGATGATGATAAAAATATTTGTGATTTGTTGAGGATTTATCTTGAAAAAAGAGGGGTATAGTACTATAATTTCAAATAACGGCGAAGAGGGTATGGTTAAGTTTTATGCCTTAAAAACCTGATATTATCCTGCTTGACATAATGCTTCCCGGTATGGACGGCTGGCAGATTTGTCGTGAAATACGAAAAAATTATAATACGCCTATTTTGATGATTACGGCAAAATCAGAGGTTTTCGACAAGGTTCTCGGGCTGGAACTGGGTGCGGATGATTACATAGTAAAACCCTTTGACACAAAAAAGAAGTGCTGGCAAGGATCAAGGCTGTTTCAAGAAGAGTGGGACAGACAACTTCTTCGTCGGAATCAAGAGAATTGTTTTATGATAATCTGCATATCAATCTGACAAGGTATGTATTGAAGGTGCGCGGCAAGGTGGTTGAAACTCCTCCCTAAGGAGCTTGAGCTTTGTTTTTTTAGCCTCCAATCCCAACAGGGTATTTACAAGAGATCAGCTTCTTGACGAGGTGTGGGGATTTGAGTATTACGGCGATTCCAGAACCATAGACGTCCATATAAAGCGGCTTCGCTTGAAGCTAGAGGGAGTTTCAGACAAATGGGCGCTGAAAACAGTATGGGGAGTGGGATATAAGTTTGAATGCGATGAAGAACGCAGCATGACGTAAAGAGACAGAAAAGTATGAAAAAACAGCTTATTGTTCAGTATCTGGCTGCAATTGCAATGCTTACTTTGGGAGCAGTATTTACAGGAATTTCCGTTTTTGCGTTTTCAGCGTCTTATGTAAAAAAGTCTGAATATAATGAGATAGATAAGACGGCCCGCACAATTATAAAAAATTTTGAAATATGCTTAAACTCATCTGACAGCAGAGAGACGGCAGTATCGGATATGGAGCGTTTTTTTGCTGTATATTCAGACGTGTTTGACACTAATTATTATATACTTGACAAAGACGGCGGTATTATTGTTAAATCCGAGGCGGATACGGAAAAATATAAGCCTGAAACAGTGTCAAGACTTATAAATGCGGCGGAATTTGATATTGTAAACAGCGAAGTAATAATCTACAGCAAAAAATGCCGTCTGTTCTAAGCGATGGAGGAGTATATTTTATAGCACTGAAACCTGCCGACGAGTATTACCGTTCGGTAATCAGGATCGGAGAGGTTCTGATTATTTCAATAACTGTAGTATTTATTATTTTTCAGTAATACTTTATCTTGTGAAACGCAGAAAGTTTAATTTACTGATGGAACTGAATGAATATGCATCGGATTTTGTTGAGACCGGAACGACCGATAAGACTCTTCCGGAGACATCTGACATGGAGCTTGCATCTATAATATCCGCAATGAATAAAATGACAGAGATAATTGCTTCAAACAATAAACACAGACTGGAATTTATGTCAAATGTTTCACATGAACTGAAAACTCCTGTAACTATAATAAACGGTTTTGTTACAGGTATTCTTGACGGAACTATTGAAAGAGACCAGCAGAGAAGATATCTGGTAAGGGTTTCGGATCAGACTAACAGAATGGTCAGATCAATTAATACCATGATGAAAATTTCCGGAATAGAATCGGGAGATATGCAGCTTAATCGGCGAATGGTGGATCTGACTGCGTTGTTTGTTGAAACTCTCTTTATGTTTGAAAAACAAATCGAGGATAAAAATGTAACCGTTGAGGGTATAGACAGTCCGAAAATAATGTTATACGGTGATAAAGATATTTTGTATCAGATAGTTTATAATTTAGTGGACAATGCAGTAAAATTTGTGAACAGCGGCGGAGTAATAAAGTTAAATACCCATAGCGATCAGCACAATATATATTTATGGTTTGGAAATACCGGCAGAGGTATTTCAGGCAGGGAGATGTCCAGGATTTTTGACAGATTTTATAAAACGGATTTTTCCAGAAGTCATGATACCTCAGGCGTAGGTCTTGGATTGTCAATTGTTAAAAAAGTTTGTGGAATTTCATCATGGAAGTATAATTCTTAAAAAGCAATCAGGACGAATATACGGAATTCCTGCTGACATTTCCTGTAGATAAATTTAACGTTGTCCCGGCAGCGGAATCCGAAGATAATGAAGACAGTGAGAATAAACCGATAAATGGAGAAAAAAATGAACGATAATTTTGAAAATAACGATGATCGCAGTACAGCTGCAGAAGAGTGTGAACGTTTTGATATAATTGAAAATGATATCCTCAATAATATCGGAAATCAGTCGGTATCTGATGAGAAAAAACGCCGTATTCCGGCAGCGGCGATATTTCTGGCTATGATTTTTATTGTTGTGTGCGTTCTGACCGTTTACTGTATAGTTTCGGATATAAACCGCGGAAACCTCGCAGGATTTGAACCGGAATTTCAGGGAAGAAATATTATTCTGCGGACAGAACACAAGCCTGAGACAGATAATCAACAGCTTACTGATGAAACCGGAAGATATACAGTCGAAGGACTTGTTCAGGTAGTAAGACCTCAGGTGGTGGAAATATATACATATAAAACAAAGGAAACGGATATTGTGTCGGGAAGCGGTTCGGGAATTATTATTACCGAGGATGGTTATATTGTAACTAATACTCATGTATTGGACGGCATGGAAAAATATGTAGTCAATACCTATGATAATAAATCGTATACTGCCGAAATCGTAGGGCGGGACGCTAAAACAGATATTTCGGTGATAAAGATCGACGCAGAAAATTTATCGGCGGCAGTGCTGGGAAATTCCGACGAGGTCAATCAGGGTGAAGCTGTTGTTGCAATAGGAAATCCGGCGGGATTGACGGGATCTATTACTGATGGAATAGTTTCCGGTCTGAACAGAAAAATCAAGACTGATGCAACAAGCTTTGAAATGAACTGTATTCAGACTAATGCGGCGATAAGTCCCGGAAATTCCGGCGGAGCCTTGGTTAATCTTTACGGTCAGGTAATCGGCATAACTTCGTCAAAATATGCGGCTGTTAATTCGGAGGGACTGGGGTTTGCCATTACTATCAATGAAGCAAAGCCGATAATAGAAGAATTGATCTCTCAGGGATATGTAAGCGGAAGAGTGAGAGTAGGAATTACTTTTTATTCAGCATATGCTGATTATGCAAATATTGAATTTAAAGATAAATACGGATTTGATATACCTGAAGAACTTGAGGGTAGTCTGTGGATAAGCGATATAAGCAAGGACTGTGATATTGCAAATACCGAGCTTAAAACCGGTGATTTTATTGTTTCAATAGAAGGACGGGAAATAGCTGATTACAGTGAACTGAATCAGGCGCTCAAGGGTAATTTTTGTAAAAAGGCGGAGATAAGATAAAAAGCAGAGTGTGCTAGAGTCGATAAAAGCGGAAAGATTACGTATTTTGAAATTGAATTTAAGCTAATGACTGATACGTCGGGTGATTTTTAAATTTTTAACCGGTACAAAATCTGTGCCGGTTTTTACTTTTATGCTGTACATATTCATCATGAAGCATATATAAGACACGCATCTGCTAAAATATAAGTTTGAAAGTATTGAAATTTTTCCGGTATTGTGATATTATTTATTTGGTAGTTTAAACGTTTTCTGACTTCGGAGGAGTATGTGGAAAAAAATAAATTTGAGTTTGAAAAGCTGTCTGAAAAAATCAGTATATGCGTAAGCCGTGAGCATGGTTTTGGTACGGACGCATTTCTGCTGGCGAATTTTTCGGAGTATAAACTAAACGATACGGCTTGTGATTTGGGAACGGGATGCGGAATTATACCTCTGATTATGCAAAGAGAAAAACCTCCGAAAATTACATATGCTTTAGAGATATTCAGCCGCTTGCTATAGAACAGCTTAGAATAAGTCTGGATAAAAATAAAATTGACAGTATTATTCCAATATGCGCCGATTTAAAAAGTATTGTGGGACGGTGCGCCTTTGGGACAGTTCAGTCTTGTTACCTGTAATCCGCCCTATAAAGCTGCAAAGGCAGGTATAGAAAGCAATCTTGACGCTCACAAGATAGCAAGGCATGAAATTTTATGTAATATTGACGACGTATGCCGTGCGGCGGCAAAGCTGCTTAAATTCGGCGGACGGCTTTGCCTTTGCAACAGACCTGAAAGGCTCAGCGATGTAATTTCGGCTATGAAAAACAATGGAATCGAACCTAAAGGCTTAGATTTGTAAGTAAAAATCCCGATACTGCGCCGTGGCTTTTTTCTGATTGAAGGTAAAAAGGGTCAAAGCCCTTTATGAAAGTTTTGCCGCAGCTTTACGTGTGGAACGAATCAGGATATTCGGAGGAAATGGAAAAAGATATATAGTATGGGACTTGACAGAAAGGAAATCAATTAATGGGAACATTATATGTTGTGGGAACTCCGATAGGAAATATGGAGGACGTAACGTTCCGGCAGCTTGAAACCCTCAAATCAGTAGATTTTATTGCCGCAGAGGATACCAGAGTTACTTTGAAGCTGCTTAACAGATACGGCATAAAAAAAAAAACTCTTGTAAAGCTATCACAGGCACAGCGGAGAAAACTGTGCCCTTAAGTATAATGGAACGTATAAAGAACGGTGAAAATGCGGCGATCGTAACCGACGCCGGAATGCCATGTATATCCGATCCGGGTGAGGATCTTGTAAAGATTTGTGCTGAAAACGAGGTTGATGTCAAAGTTGTTCCCGGACCGAGCGCAGTAATTTCCGCTCTTGCGGTTTCAGGACTTAGTACCTCAAGATTTTCCTTTGAGGGCTTTCTATCAGTTAATAAAAACAGAGATACGAGCATCTTGAAAATATACAAAAACGATACGAGAACCCTTTGATTTTTTATGAAGCTCCTCATAAGCTTCGCAATACGCTGAAAGATTTTCTTAAATATTTCGGGGATAGAAAAATTTCTCTTTGCCGTGAATTGACAAAGGTATATGAAGAAATCCTGAGAATGACAGTCTCCGAGGCAATTTTCTATTATGAGTCGCACAATCCAAAAAGGCGAATATGTGTTGGTAGTGGAAGGCGCTCAGGAGCGTAAAGATAACGGCAGCGTTACCCTTGAACAGGCAGTAAGAATGGCGGAAGGTCTGATTAACGAGGGTGTGAAGCCGTCTGAAGCATGCAAAAGGATAGCAAAGGATACAAATTTTTCTAAGGGCAGTCTTTATTCGGCTGTTGTAAATAAGTGAAAGGTACGCTTTTATGCGTGCCTTTTTGCATTTTATCAGTAAAATTTATACTTTTTGTAATTTGACTTTAAATGCAAAATGGTTTATAATTATAAGAATAAGTAAGAGTGTATAAATTTGACTTTTATGAAAATAATAGAAATATTCTATTAAGAAAGGTCATAGGTTATGAATACACAGGATTACGATGAAAATGAAAAGGACAACGATAATAATTCAGAAAGTGAAACAGAGGAAAGACTTGATCAGGCAGAGCTGATTGAAAAAACCGGAGAAGTGGTTCCCCATAATGCCAAACACCTTATTCACTGTCTTACCGTTATCGGTCAGGTGGAGGGGCATTATGTTCTGCCGTCCCAGAATAAGACTACGAAATATGAACATATTATTCCGGCGCTTGTGGCAATTGAACAGGATCGCAGCATTGAGGGACTGGTGATAATTCTCAATACCGTAGGCGGAGACGTTGAGGCGGGTCTTGCTATTGCAGAGCTTATTGCGGGAATGAAAAAACTCCAACGGTTTCACTGGTTGTAGGAGGCGGTCATTCAATCGGCGTACCGCTGGCGGTAAGCGCTAAGCACTCTTTTATTGTTCCCTCGGCTACAATGACAATTCATCCTGTCAGAATGAACGGACTCGTTTTTGGGAGTACCTCAGACGCTTTCGTATTTTGATAAAATGCAGGACAGAATTGTAAATTTTGTAACCTCTAACAGCAATATCAGCGAACAGGATTTCAGGAATCTGATGTTGCAGACAGGAGAACTCACGATGGATATGGGAACGGTTGTAGACGGCGAACGTGCTGTTGAACTGGGACTTATTGACAGTCTGGGCGGTTTAAGCGACGCTATTGACTGCCTGTATTCACTTATTGAAGAATCTGGTGAGAAGTATCCTGATAATGAAAAAAAGAGGACTAAGCAATGGTGCTTCATACAATTATCAGTCCGGCAGACATTTTTTTTACGATTTTTTCCAAGAATATGGAAAATATTAAAAAAAATGAGGAAATATGCATTACGGACCCTTTTCACTACCTTGAACAGGATGAGTATTACAAACAAAATATACAAATGCGGAAATGATTTCCGCTACATATCAGGAGGGCAAAATGAATATTTTTTGAAGCGATTATGCAGGGAATTATACAGGGACTGACGGAATTTCTTCCAGTATCAAGTTCGGGACATCTATCACTGTATCAGCATTTTACAGGAAACAGCGGAGAGGGTGCACTGCTGTTTTCGGCAGTTCTTCATCTTGGTACGCTGGTTGCAGTGTTTACTGCATTCCGCAAAACGATCTGGGAGCTTATTAAAGAGCTGGGATTTATGATAAAGGATATCTTTACAGGAAAGTTCAAATGGAAGGAAATGAATCCTCCGAGGCGGGCGATAATAATGATGATAATTTCGCTTCTTATGCTTATTCCTTTTTACATATTCAAGGACTTTTTCGAGGGAGTGTCCGAAGACAGTGATATTATTGTTGAGGGTATCTGCTTTTTTGTATACTGCAACTATTTTTTATTTCTTTCCGACCGATGTGTTAAGGGAAATAAAAAATTCGGTGATATTACGGTTAAAAATGCCGTAACAGTAGGCGCTTTTCAGGGTGTAAAGCACTGCTTCCGGGCGTATCACGTTCCGGTTCTACAATTTCCGGCGGACTTTTCTGCGGATTTGAAAGGGAAACAGCGGTTCAGTATTCATTTATTCTGGGAATACCGGCAATTTTAGGCGGCTGTCTTTTTGCAGGTTAAAGACGCCGTGGATCAGAAAGCAATGGACATAGAGCCTTTAAATTTTGCAGTTGGATTTATTGTTTCAGCAATTGTAGGAATTTGTGCGATAAAAATGGTTAACTGGCTTGTGAAATCGGATAAATTCAAGATTTTTGCGGTTTATACTTTGATTTTAGGCGTAGTAGTAATTGGAATAGGAATTTTTGAACATGCTGTTGGAATGAATCTTGTTGACTATCTGAAAAAATAATTTTAGAATACGAAAGGAAAATAACAGTGGCGGGAAGTAAAAAAAAGCGGCGCTCTTCCAAAGCAAAGTCAGGCGGTGCAAAAAGGGCGGAAATACAAAAAAAAGCTCAGACAAAACCGTCTGCCCGGATCTAAAACTGAATCTCAGAAGGATCCGGTAAATCAGTTCTGGTCCGTAATATTGTTTGCGGCGGAATTCTGGTTTTTCTTCTTACTGTAATTGAAGGAAGCAGCGGCTGGTATTTTATACATAATCTTTTCAGAGGACTTTTCGGCGTATCGGTATTTTTAGTGCCGGTCATACTTGTCTATACGGCGATTCTTATAAGCATGGAAAGATCCCAGCAAACCGTAGCCGGAAGAGCAATGTGGGGTATCGGTCTTACTTTGCTTTGCAGCTCTGTGGTACAGATAATGTTTGCAGGAGAAGCACAGGGCAGCCAGCTTTACTGAAAAATGCAGATATCTTTATGAATCCGGTTCAAATCTGGAAGGCGGCGGCTTATTAAGTGCATTGATCGCATGGCCTTTGCTTAAGTTTTTTGGGAATGTAGGCGCTAAGATCATAGTTTGTGTTCTTCTGTTTATTTTCATAATGCTTCTGTCCAATCTGACGCTTTTTCAGTTTTTCGGATTCTTTTACAAACCGTTTGTCAAAATGTATCATTCGCTACAGGAGCTTCGGGAGGAAAACCGTATACTTGACGCATATGAGGAATGGGAGTATGATGAGGAACAGGAAGCTATTTCTCTTGCAAATTCCCAAAATAATGAAAGTGATACGGTGCCGGACGATAATTTTGATTTTGACGTTCCGGTAAATGCGAATGATAATATTGATCTTCCTGATTTTTGAACCGCCGAAATTGAGCAGTCAGAACGGTTCGGCGATAGACATACCTATTGATGGAGTTTTACAGTCTGAATCTGACAAGCCCGTTTTAGGAAATAATAATAACACTGAAAACGTACATGACGCTGACGATAAGCCGGCCGAGAAAAAATCAAAAAGCCGCTGAATGAACTGGATGCGCTTGTTGAAAAAAGGCGGTAGTAGGCGGAGAAAAAGAAAAAGCTTCCTGAGACTTTTTGCAGAAAAAAGCAGCTAAAGCGGAGGAAAGTGTACAGAAAACAGAAATCAAACCCATTGAAACAAAACAATATGTACTGCCTCCGATTAATCTTCTCAGTAAAAAGTGTTTCAAAGGCAAATGATCCCGCTGCTGCTACAGAACTGAAAGAAAAGGCGGATACTCTTATAAATACTCTTGAAAGCTTCGGGGTAAAGGCTAGAATTGTTGCTATCCAGAGAGGTCCGAGAGTTACCAGATATGAAATTCAGCCTGCGGCAGGGTTAAGGTTTCAAAGATTACTAATCTGTCAGACGATATTGCCCTTAACCTTGCGGCGGCAGGAGTAAGAATAGAAGCTCCGATCCCAGGCAAGGCTGCTATCGGTATTGAAATACCGAATACTAATCAGGACGTAGTTTCTTTACGTGAAATAATTGAAAGCCGTGAATTCCGTGACGCCAAAAAGCAAGCTTGCGTTTTCAGTGGGTAAGGATATCGCTGGAAATATTATTATAGGCGATGTTGCAAAAATGCCTCATATGATCATTGCCGGAACAACAGGTTCGGGTAAATCGGTATGTACAAACTCAATAATCATGAGTATACTTTACCGTGCAACTCCTGATGAGGTAAAGCTTATTCTGATAGATCCTAAGATGGTTGAATTTACAACTTATAACGGTATTCCTCATCTTCTGATACCTGTCGTTACTGATCCCCGTCAGGCGGCAGGTGCAGTTAACTGGGGAGTTCAGGAAATGCTAAGAAGATATAAGCTTTTTGCGGATAATAATGTAAAGGGACTTAGGCGGATACAATGAACTGGCGGCACGTAAGGGATATGACAAGTCGCCCGCAGATCGTTATTGCAATAGACGAATTTTCAGACCTTATGATGGCGGCTTCAAAGGAAGTAGAAGACTCTGTATGCCGTCTTGCACAGATGGCGAGAGCGGCGGGAATGCACCTTATAATTGCAACCCAAAGACCTACTACAGACGTTATCACAGGTCTTATCAAGGCTAATATCCCAAGCCGTATTGCGCTGTCGGTGTTCAGTCGCAGGTTGACTCAAGAACCATTCTGGACACTCAGGGTGCTGAAAAGCTTTTGGGCTACGGCGATATGCTTTATTACCCAAACGGTATGCAGAAACCGCTTAGAGTTCAGGGCTGTTTTTGCTCTACCAAGGAAGTTGAAACGATAGTCGACTTTATCAAGAAAGAGTCCGTATCTGAATATAATGAGGAAATTATTGAAGCGGTTGAACAGAATATGCCGGCGGAAAAGGGCGAACGTACTGCGGAGGCTTCCGAACCTATTGGAAATGGAGACGATGTTCTTATTGAAAAAGCAATTGACGTTGTTGTGGAAATGGGACAGGCTTCTACTTCTTCACTTCAGAGAAAGCTGAAGCTCGGATACGCAAGAGCTGCAAGAATAATCGACGAACTGGAAAGTATGGGCGTTGTTGGTCCTTATGAAGGGGCGAAACCAAGAAAGGTTATAATGTCAAAACAGCAATGGGCAGAACGCCGTGCAAGAAAAAAAGT
>VOFK01003677.1_pt1 | contig 20090 bp, 26 predicted proteins | sample 5384121 | NCBI WGS metagenome assembly VOFK01 (sample SAMN12384730, study PRJNA508395) | human gut metagenome | isolation source: healthy gut J | host: Homo sapiens | reverse complement strand
TCTAAAGTTTTTAGGGGTATATATAGATAATGCCATAGAGTCTGCAAGTCTATTAGATAAAAATTTATTACGATAGAAATATATTCATTAGGCAACATAATAAATTTTTTTGTAATATCTAATCAGTTTAAACCAGAAATTTCTGATATTACAAGAGTCTCTGAAAAAAGGGCTATTCTACGAAAGGCAAAGGTCACGGTAAGGGAACATATTTAATAAATAAAATAATTAAAAAAACAAATTGGGTTCATACAGAAAAGAAAGATTATTAAAAATTATTTATATTCAAAAAAATTTCAGTAATAAAATAATTTCTTTATATAGAAATTAATAAAAACAGCTATTAACATTTTACGTTAATAGCTAAAACTGTTTAAAATCGATAAATTAATCCATCAATGATTTAAATGCAAGAGGCTCATCAAAAAGTATAAACATACATCCCATACTTGCAGCTCCTGTTAACATCATAGCTACAGCAGCAACAACACCTGCCAATTTCTTTTTCATATTTTTTCCTCCTTTTTATTTTTTATTACTAAAATATTAATTAAATTAATATTTAAGTCTGATTATAATTTCTGTAATTTCTATATGGTTGTTTAAATATTTTGTATGTTAAGGGTAACACCATAATACTTTCAAGTATTAGTGAACAAATTAACATACTATTTATAGAATAATTATTAATATGAACTATTAATATAATGTAAATTAAAGTTATTAAGATTGTAGAAAATTTACGGATCTTTCTTTTCTTTTTATTAGGTAAGGGCCTTTTAACCGTATCTGCTGGTGCGTATATTGCTAGTGGAACTAAACATATCATCCCAACACTTATAAGTAAAGTCTTACTAAATTCACCATACAGCATTATTACTGGAACACCAATAAATAATAATGTAGAAAATATTAAACATTGATAACTCTTCCCAGCATGAAATCCAAACCCTGTAAACCTAATAATATTAAAAAATATTAATAACAGAATAAACTCTTTAATGATACCAAGTATTATCGCAATAAGCGTTATTATAATCAACTTAGTAACACTTAAATATATACCCTCTAAACCGTATCTCAATTTATCAAGTTCATCATCATCATATGCATGATACTTTGTAATAAAGGATGTTGTTAATTTTAAATACCTATCCTTCATATAAACTCCTCTTTAATCTAACTAAATGGTATCACTTGTGTTAAAAAATTTTTCTATATTCAGTAAAATGTCAAATTTTATCAAAATTTAGACTAAAAAATCAGAAAAAGAGATCCCACTTACCGAAAAAGTATCAGAAATGACATTTAACGGAAATTCTAAAAAAATAATGCCATTTTTGATACACTAAATATGCGCACAAGCAAAGAGTTAGTTAACTGATTTAAAGAGAAGGTGAGGTGGCAGTATGGTAGGACGCGTTAAGTGGTTCAATAATGAAAAAGGTTATGGATTTATTGAGTACAAAGAAAATGAAGATGTATTCATCCATTATAGTACAATTCAAACTGATGGATATAAAACATTAACCGAAGGTCAATATGTTGAATTTGAATTAATTAGTACTCCTAAAGGATTTCAAGCACTAAATGTATGCCCAATTAAAGAACCAGCGACAACAAAGTAATCTATTTCCTTTATTATAGATATAGAATCGTCCCAGAACTAAAAATCTTTTATATCAAACCCAAATATTTATAATAAAGGGATGCCAAAATTGTCCTGTAAAACTACTACTAAAATAGTAGTTTTTTTTAACTTTGTATGTTAAAATATATATAAGGAGGATGATATTATGGAATTCATAATCAGAGGAGATAAAATAAAAAAGTAACTGATTCAATGAAAAACTACATAGAAGAGAAGTTAGGAAAACTAGAGAAGTATCTAAAAGATGGCGATTCAGTACGCGCAAATGTAGTAGTAAAGGTTAGAAATAAAAACCAAATTGTTGAAATTACAATACCATTAAAAACCATAATTTTACGTTCTGAAGAATCACAAGATGATTTTTACAAAGCTGTTGATAAAACAATCGATAAGCTAGAAAGACAATTAAGAAAAAATAAAACTAGACTTTCAAAACATAATAAGTCAAATAAAGAATTTATGATTATAGATGAAGAAGAAAGTATAGAAGAAGAAAGTATAGTTAAAAGGAAAAAAAACAATTGAAGTAAAGCCTATGAATGAAGAAGAAGAAGCAATACTTCAAATGGAGCTATTAGGACATCAATTTTATATGTACTTAGATAGTGATAAAGAAAAATATTGTGTTGTTTATAAGAGAAAAGAAGGAGGATATGGAGTTCTTGAGTCTTAATAACATTAATATTTATAAATCAAAAAAAGCCTAGAAAAATGGGCTTTTTTTGGTAGAATAAATAGTTAAGGGAGATGTTTAGATGAGTATATTAAATAGATTATTCGATCATGAATATAAACAACTTAAAAAATTTCAAAAATTAGCAGATCAAATAGAGGCATTAGATGAAGAAACAAAAAATTAACTGATACTGAACTTAGAGCCAAAACAGAAGAGTTCAAGAATCGTTTAAATAATGGGGAAACTGTTGATGATTTATTAGTAGAAGCTTTTGCAGTAGCTCGCGAAGCTTGTTTTAGAGTAATAGGAGAAAAGCCCTTTTATGTTCAATTACTAGGAGCATGTGCCATTCATTTTGGTAACATTGCTGAAATGAAAACAGGTGAAGGAAAAACCTTAACAGCAGTTCTACCAGCTTACTTAAATGCCCTAACAGGAAAAGGTGTTCACATCATAACAGTAAATGAATATCTAGCACAACGTGATACAAACTGGATGGGTGAAATTCATCGCTTCTTAGGATTAACTGTAGGAGTTAACTTAAGAGATATGTCAGCAAAAGAAAAACAAGAACAATATAAATGTGATATTATGTATTCTACCAATAGTGAAATTGATTTGACTATTTAAGAGATAACATGGTTGTTAATAAAGAAGAAAGAGTTCAAAGACCGTTAAATTTTGCTATTATTGATGAGGTTGACTCTGTATTAATAGATGAAGCGCGTACACCATTAATAATATCAGGTGGAAAAATGACTAGTGCTAACCTATATATTGATGCTGATAGATTTGCCAAAACATTAAAAAAAGAAGAAGATTTCATTTATGATGAAAAAACCAAAAGCGTTAATTTAAATGAACAAGGTTCAGAAAAAGCAGAAAAAACGTTCCATGTTAAAAATTTATATGAAGTTGAAAATGCAACTTTAGTTCATTATATAAATCAAGCATTACGTGCTAATTATGCTATGAGCAAAGATGTTGATTATGTTGTACAAGATGATGAAATTGTTATAGTAGATCAATTCACTGGGCGTTTGATGAAAGGACGTGCTTATAGTGAGGGCCTACATCAAGCAATTGAGGCTAAAGAAGGAGTTACAATTAATCAAGAAACTAAAACACTAGCAACAATTACAATTCAAAATTTATTTAGAATGTATCAAAAGTTAGCAGGTATGACTGGTACAGCAAAAACAGAAGAAGAAGAATTTAGAAATATCTATAATATGTATGTTATCTGTATTCCAACAAATAAGGAAGTAATTCGTATAGACGCTCCAGACTTAGTATTTGCAACAAAGGCTGCTAAATATAAAGCCATAATTAACTTTGTAAAAGAAAGATATGAAGCAGGACAGCCAGTTCTAATAGGTACAATTGCCATAGAAACAAGTGAACTAATTAGTGATTTACTAACAAAGGCAAAAATACCACATGACACATTAAATGCAAAGAATCATGCTCGCGAAGCAGAAATAATTTCTAAAATCGGACAACACAAATCTGTTACAATCGCAACAAACATGGCTGGACGTGGTACAGACATTAAGTTATCAGACGAAATAAAAGCTCTAGGTGGACTTTGCGTAGTTGGTACAGAAAGACATGAATCACGCCGTATTGATAATCAGTTAAGAGGGCGTTCTGGACGTCAAGGAGATCCAGGATATACACAATTCTTTGTATCTATGGAAGATGACCTAATGGTTCGTTTTGGTTCTGATAGAATTAAAACTATGATGCAAAACATGGGATTTGGTGATAATGCTATCCAAAGTAAAATTATTACTAACTCTTTAGGTACTGCCCAAGCAAGAGTTGAAGGTAACAACTTTGATATTCGTAAAAATATTCTACAATACGATGATGTTATGAATAATCAAAGAGAGATAATATATGAAAAAAGAAATAAAATATTAGACAGTGAATCTATTCATGAAGATATTTTAGATACATTCCGTCATCATATTGAGGACTTGGTTAATTCACATTTAGTAATTGATGGAGAAATTAATGACGACGACATTGATGAAATAACAGAATTTGCCAATGAAAACTTATTAGTTAAAGACATAAAAAAATCATCATTAAAGAATAAGAGCGCAGAAGATATTATAAATAAATTATACCAACAAGTTGTTGATGAATATCAAGAAAAAATATCAATTTTACCAGAAGAGGTAACTAACGAATTTGAAAAAGCTATTTCTCTACAGGTAATTGATAATTATTGGATGGAACATATCAATACAATGTCACATTTAAGAGAAGGAATATACTTACGTGGATATGCACAAGTTGATCCTTTACATGCATATACTATGGAAGGATTCGATATGTTTGATAAGATGTTACAAAATATTGATAAAGACACAACTGTATTCCTACTAAAAGCAGAAATAAGACAAAATATTGAAAGAAAACCAGCTGCAGAAACAAAAAAATGAGCACCAACAAAGATGATTCATCAGATAAATCAAAAAAAGAAACCAGCAAAATCTAAAAAAGTTGGTAGAAACGACCTTTGCCCATGTGGCTCTGGTAAAAAGTACAAACAATGTTGTGGTAAATAACTTATTTTATAAGGGTTTACGAGGTTTTGAAATGACAAAAAATATGTAAAAATTAATGAATTTTGCTAAAATGTTTTTGCAAATTGTTTGCAAAAATTTAAAAATTATGCAAACAAATAAAAAATAGTAATAAGTCGGTCAATTTGACAGGCTTATTTTTCGTTAAAAATATATTAATTTATCTGTTTAAAAGGATATTAGAGATGTTTATGGTATAATATATGTAGGAGTTGATGAGAGTGTCTAATAAAGATAAATATATTAACAATGCCATTAACAGATTTAGCGGTAATGCAAGAGATATATTATTAAAACAAATTGAGCTGTTTTACGATGTTGATAATCAAGTTACAAAAAACAGGTACAATATAGGTGATGATGTTAAGTTAAAAAAGGGAACATTTATTCATGGTATTTTTGGAGAATTAGAAAATTTTGATTTTACAATAGAAAATGGATTTATATCAACTGATTTTACTTCTGAGGCTAGACCTAATAAAATAAATAATAGTGTGGGTATGTGGAATATACAAGATGATATGATGTTAAAAGAATATATTAATCAGTATAGTGGATTTACAATTTCATACTCCATTGGTAGAGGTCCGGGTTCTAAAACAATTAGTAAGTTGATTCCATATCATAAGTTTGATGAGATTACTGAAGAAATAAATAATAATGATGAAATATGGTCTTATTGGGGTGAACAAACAAAAGAAGTAAGGTTTATTCCTAGTTTAGTTTCCAATAAAAGGCAAATAGCTTTTATATTAAATATGGATTCAGATTATGCTAAAAAACTTGCATACAATGATGTATGGAACTTAGATTTTGACAAAGAAACTGTAAAATCATTTTTAGATTATAGATATATTGAGAAGTTTATTAATGAAGATAGAATAAAAAGGGATGTAGTTACTACTGATAGAGAATCTGCAATTATGTTTGGTTTGCCTATAAACTTGGTAGAAGGTGTTTTTTGTAGGTAGAAAGATAGAAAAAAGATAATAAAGCTTTAAATTATATAAAATCCAAATTGCCTGATTGTTATGTCTGTAATTTAGATGGTAAAGTAATTGTTAGTAATAAATAGTTTATTAATAATTTAATTGTATGAAGGAGGTTTTAATGATAGAAGAATATAATGAAAAAAGCATTTGAAAATATAAAACATTTTGATGAATTTGGGAATGAATATTGGGAAGCTAGAGACTTAATGCCATTATTAGAATATAGTAAATGGGAAAAATTTTCATAAGGTTATTAAAAGAGCAATAATTGCTTGTGAAACTAGTAATAACAATATTAATGACCATTTTCCTGAATTCAGGAAAATGGTTGATATAGGTTCGAAAACAAAAAGAGAAACTATTGATTATCGCTGATCAAGATATGCATGTTATTTAATTGTACAAAATGCAAATCCTAGAAAAAAATCAGTTGCTTTAGGACAAACTTACTTTGCTATTCAAACTAGAAAGCAAGAAATAACAGAATTGGAGTATTCAAAATTATCTGAAGATGAGAAAAAGATTATATACTAGAATTCTTGTAAATAATAAAAAAAACAAATATCTATTTAAGACTGCTAAAGAATCTGGTGTAGAAAATTTTGGCAAGTTTAATAACTTTGGATATAAAGGCTTATATAATGGAGAAACAGCTAAGCAAATTGCAAAAAGAAAAAATATAAAAGAAAATGAAGATATTCTTGATTATATGGGTAGTGAAGAATTGGGTGCTAATCTTTTCCGAATAACTCAGACAGAAGCAAAGTTAAAAAAAGATAATGTTGATAATGAGGGAGGATGCTTGTATAACTCATTACAATGTAGGAAAAACAGTTAGAAAAAGCAATTGAGGAATTAGGTGGAAATATGCCTGAAACATTACCAACACCAGAAAAATCTATAAAAGAGTTAGAAAGTGAAGAATTATTAAAAATTGGAAATAAATAATAATTGTAGAGTAAAATATGATATAATTTTTATGGAGAACGAATGCAAACAATGATAACATTGTTTGCAATTTGTTTGCAATAGAGAAATATTTATAATAACAAAAATACTATAAATATTATAAATATAGTAGATTACCAAGATGGTAAAGCCTTGAAATATCAATAATATTATAAATATTATAAGTATTATAAATATGGGAGTTCCTACAACATGCGGAAGCGGTAAGAAATATAAACAATGTTGTGGAAAGTAGTTAAAAGCCTTGAAATAAAGGCTTTTTTATACATAAAATTAGGCAATATTATTTAGATACGTTACTAAATACGTTGCGAGAAAGTATCTAAAACGTATCTAGAAACAAAAATGAATAAGAAAAACATAGTATTTTCAATGCTTTTTAGGGGTTTGGAACATTGCCATAGTGATAATGGTAAAAATGATATAATTATAATTAAAGGTGATAGTGATGAATGAATATTGTATGTTAGAAACAGCAAATGATAATTATGAGGAAATAAAATAAATGGATGAAGATAGATTAAGACATTCAATTGCAGTAGCTAGAAAAATGGTAGAGATTGCAAAAAGTAAAAATTTGAGTGATGAAGATATTAAAAATTGCTTTATTATAGGATACAATCATGATATAGGGTATGAATTTACTAAAAATGGAAATAATCATAATACAATTGGCGGAGAAATTTTGAGGAATAACTTTAAACATTGGAGAGAGATTTATTATCATGGCGAAATAAATGTAGAATATAAATCTCTATATTTAGATATTTTAAATCAGGCAGACATGCAAATAGATAAATATGGTAATGATGTTGGTTATGACAAAAGGTTAGAAGATATTAAAAGTAGATATGGAGAAGATTCCGAAGTTTATAATAAATGTTGTAAAATAGTTGATAAAATTAGGAGATAGTAATGGTAAGTATAATAATAGGGAATATAATTGCACTCATTGCTTCAATATTAATGGTATACTCTGGTATGCTAAAACAAAAGAAAAAAATATTATACTTTCAGACAGTACAAATAGGAATGTCAGTAATTAGTAATATCATTTTAGGCGGTATAACCGGAGCTATAATAAATGCACTAAGTATGATTAGAAATATACTATGTTATAAAAACAAATTAGGATTAAAAGAAAAAATAATCATAACAATTTTAGCAATAATTTTAACTTTTAAATTTAATAATTTGGGATATATTGGATTATTACCGCTAATTAGTACAGTTTCATATATATGGTTAATGAATATAAAAGATGTAAGAAAATTTAAATTGTTAATTATTTTTACAATGCTTATGTGGCTTATATATGATGTAGTGATAAAATCATATACATCAGCAATATTTGATTTTATGAATATCATTGCAAATATGTTAACATTATTGCAAATTAAATTAGTTAAAAAGGTTAAAAACTATCGATAAAAATGGCTTTGAAATAGTGGATGAATATATAATAACGGACACATTAGGTAATAAAGAAAAAAAATGATAGTTCTATTAAATATACCCAATAGATGGACTTTTTGGAATTGATGTAGACAGATTAGTTAATCTTGTATTAGATGGTAAAAAGACAGCTACTACATGTTTATATGAACTGGATAATGTTTCAAAAGTTGGGGATATATCTATATTGACAGATTCAAAAGATAGCAATATATGTTTTATAAAGACAATTAGTGTTGTTATTACTGAATTTAAAAATATTACATGGGATTTAGCAAAATTAGAGGGCGAGAATAAATCATTAAATGAATGGAAAGAAACCCATATGAATTATTTTAATAAAATAGATCCTAATTTTAATTAAAATACTAAAGTAATATTTGAAGTATTTGAGGTGATTAAAAATTGCAAGTAATAGAATATGAAGCTAAATATCTAGAAGATGTTAAAGACTTATTAGTTGAACTTGAAGAATATATCGTATCAATAGATAAAGATCATTTGGATCAAGTTCATCCTGAGTATCGAGAGAAAATGGCAATTATAGATTTAGCTGAAGTTAACAAGAATAATGGTAAATGTTATTTGGCAGTAGAAAATAATAAAGCAATTGGCTTAATCATGGGTTGCATATTTCCTTATGATGAATATGATTATCTAGACTATAAATGTCCAAAAAGAGGAGAAATTACAGAGTTGATCGTTACAAATAAAATTAGAAGTAAAGGCATAGGAAAAGAACTAATAAATAAAATGGAAGAATACTTTAAATCCGTTGAATGTGAATATGTAATAGTTGATGTATTTGCCTATAATGAAATAGGTAAAAAGTTTTATAATAAAAAAGATTATCATACAAGAATGGAAACAATGATAAAGAAAATATATTGAAAGGAAATAAACAATATGAAACATGAAATGAAATTAAATAATGGCCCGTTTGAGCGAATAAAAAATGGCACAAAAACTATAGAGTTAAGATTAAATGATGAGAAAAGACAATTGCTAAAAATTAAGGATTTAATAGAATTTACTAATAGAACTAATAACGAAAAAATGTTAGTTGAAATCGAGAACTTATATCATTATCCATCTTTTGAAGAATTATATAAAAATTTTGATAAGGTGGCAATGGGTTATGATGAAGATGATATAGCTGATCCAAAAGATATGGAAGAATATTATTCTCCAAAAGAACAATCTAAATATGGTGTATTAGGTATTAAAATTAAAAAAATGTAATTTTATTAAAAATAGTAAAATATGCCAAGTTGGGTGTGGACCAAAACATAATAAGAAATTAAAAAAAGGCTTAGTAAAATAAGGAAAAAACTAAGTCTTTTTCATTTTGTTAAAAACAATGATTTTATATTCTGGATCCACTTGTAGAGCCACTCTGCTAGAGATTAGCTGGAATAAACTAAAACATAAAGGTAATAATATTCCATATCTATTTTTTTTAATAGTTATAAATAATTTATCCACATTTTTTGTGGAAATTTTGAAAAAATAAGTTATCCGCAATATTATGAAAAAATCCACTATGTATTAATTAGCGGATTTTTTTAAAAGCATTTACAAAGAAAAAAAGTATTTATGAATTTAGATCATAATATAGTAGATGATAAATAAAATATAAGTTTAGATTTAATATAAAAAAACAAGAATTGATTTTCTTGTTTTTAAACTATTTTACTATTATCTTATTATTATTTTTAAATTTGATATTATCAACATCGGATTTAATTAATTGTTTACCAATATTTGGTTCATAATACATATAGTAATTATCTTTAGTATCATCTAACGAGTTATGATAAAAGGTAACTTCATTAATGGCATAGTATGGATTTAAACGACGATTTAATTCAGCAATTTTAATTTCTTCTGCTAAAACTAAATTACCTATTTTTTCACTACTTATTAAGCCTTTCTTAATCTGTTCTAAAATAGCAATATTCTCATTTTTATTTAAGTATTCATAATATCTATCATAAACTAGTTCTTCTAAGTATTTAATATAATCTGATGGAGCTTTAAAGTATTTTCTTTTTAAGATATTTTGTTTATATGAAAATAAATCAGCATATACGGTTTGCATCACGATGTTTCCACGAACTTGTGCTGGAAGGGCTTTTATAAACTTATAATAGTAGGCAAAGATTTCATATCCGTCCATATTATTTGGTATTTCTAGTTTATATAAATATTTTCTTGCTGCCTCTAGAAATTTTAATAGTTCTTTTTGGTCATTAAATCTGCGATATCTTTGATGAAAAAGTTCATTAGAATCAAGTAATTTATTTACTAAATATCCACCAGCAGAGTCTATATAACCTAAACTAATATCCAAATCTTCATTGTCTCTTCTATATTCATATATTTCTTTGGCAATTTTAATAGTGTCTTTAGTTTGATAACAACTAAAAACTTGACTTAGCTTTAAACCACTATATTTTTGGGGTAATATGTAGAATCCAGTTGTTTCACTTATTGATTTAGCATTACTAAGATCAATGGAATTTCCAATGTAATCAGTTGCATCAGCAATAATTATTTCACCATTATGTAAATCAGTTTCACACCATCTATGATCCTGATTATCAAATTGCATTATTTTAGTTTCAATTCCAAAATAGTTTAGAATATATGCATATAGCTCTGACCACTGGCTACATACAACATATGAAAATAATTTAGCGTTTTTTACATCAATGGGAGTATTAACGATAATTTTTTTCTGTTCAGGAGGAACTAAAGTATATGAAATATCATAGTATAGGTTACGAGCTAACTCAATATATACACATCTGGCGATTAATTTTGGGTCAGTTAATCTTTTAGATTTAACTTTATTAATTACATAATCAGTCAAGCTGTCAGTAACTAGATCCATAGGGATTTTGCTATCTTTAGGATTCTTTTCAGTATTTCTACTTATAATTAATTTTAACTTGTTTTCAATATCCCTAATTATTTTATCAAAGCCATCTTTATCGATAGTTTTTAACCTTTTTAAGTAATTTTCAGCCATTAATGTTTGATTTGATAAATCATTTCCATGATTTGAATCTACATTACATGCATAAATAAAATCTAGCATTTTTTTTAACTCTAATTCAATTTTCATAATTTATCTCCCCCTTTAATTACGCGTATTATAACACTTTTGTTCGCTTTTGTCAAATAAAAAAGAGCACAACTTGTGCTCATCTATATACAGAGGATCTTCACACTTATTAGTGAACCTTCCTCATTTATATATTATGCAGTAAAATACAAATTATACATAAATTATATGTTGTTTATATTTTTAAAATATGTATATAATAATACTAGAAAGTTGGGATAAAATGGAAAAAAGTGAATTGAAAAGAGAATTAACCAAGATAAATGATGAAGTAAAAGATTTATGGAGGTCACTTTGACATTGATCAGAAAAAAGGAAGAAATAAAAGAAAGAGATACTAAAATAAATGAATCGACCTTTTGGCAAGATCAAAAGAAGGCAGAACAATTCATCAAAGAAACATCAGAGATAAAAAACACTGTTAATTCTTTAGAAAGTTTAAAAAAAGATATAGACAATACCATTGAATTATTAAATCTTCTTGAATTGGAAAGTGATGAAGAGTTAGAAAAACAAATTAATACTGACTTCGAAACATTAAGAAGAAGAACTGAAGAGTTAAAATTACTTCTTCTTTTGAATGGTCCATATGATAAAAATGATTGTATTCTAGAAATTCATAGTGGCGCTGGTGGAACAGAAGCTTGCGATTGGGCAGATATGTTATATAGAATGTATACTAGATACTGTGAAAAAAAAGGCTTTAAATTAGTTGTATTAGATGTTCAAGCAGGAGAAGAGGCAGGAATAAAAAGTTGTTCGATTGAGGTAAAAGGTCACAATGCCTATGGTTATTTAAAAAATGAAAAAGGCGTTCATAGGCTAGTAAGACTCTCTCCATTTGATTCAAATAATAGACGCCATACATCCTTTGCATCTGTTGAAGTAACTCCTAAAATAGATAATAATATTTCCATTGACATAAATGAAAAAGACCTAAAAATAGATGTTTATCGCTCTAGCGGATGTGGTGGACAGGGTGTAAACACCACAGACTCCGCAGTTAGAATTACTCATTTACCAACAAAAATAGTTGTTACATGTCAAAATGAAAGAAGTCAAATTCAAAATAAAGAAACCGCAATGAACGTTTTAAAAAGCAAGTTGTTATTATTAGAAGAAGAAAAAAAGAAAAAAGAATTAGATAATCTAAGAGGGCAAAGTTCAAATATAGAATTTGGTTCCCAGATTAGAAGTTATGTTATGCATCCATATTCAATGGTAAAAGATCATAGAACAAATGCAGAAACAAGTAATGTATCAAAAGTACTAGATGGCGACATAGATATTTTTATAGAAAGTAATTTAAAAAGGGGAAAATAAAATGAAAAATACTACTACCAGCGAAGTAATTAAAAAGATATATTCAAAGAAAAAGATAAAAAGATTTATTGAATTATGTCTTGGTGCTCTTTTAGTAGCGCTATCATTTAACATCTTTTGTCTTCCTAATAATTTAGTATCTGGTGGTATAAGCGGTTTATCAATTATTACTGAAAGTTTATTTAATTTAACTCCTTCCGTTGTAATATTAGTAATTGATATGCTCTTAGTAGTATTAAGTTATTTTTTACTAGGCAAAGAAAAGACCTTTTATTCTCTAATCGGGAGTCTTTTATTTCCCCTTTTTGTTCAATTAACCACACCTGTGACTCAATATATATCACTTGGTGAAATTCCAACTCTTCTTGCTACTATATTCGCAGGTATAATTCAAGGTGCTGGAGCAGGACTAATTTATAAAGCAGGTTACACATTGGGAGGTACCGATATTATTAATCAAATGCTATCAAAATACTTTAAAATGAGTTTAGGAAACGCCATGTACTTTAGTGATGGGATAATTATTCTTTTAAGTGGTATAATTTTTGGTTTAAACAAAATTATGTATGGAATAATACTGTTATATATAATTAGTTACATTACCGATAAAGGTAATAATAGGTGTATCTGAAAGTAAGGCTTTCTATATCATTACCAAAAACCCAAAAGAAATAAAAAACTATATTATTAACGATTTACATCACAGTGTTACAGAGTTCAAGGCAGAAGGCGGTTATTCTGAAAAACAAGAATATGTATTGATGACAGTCCTACCAACCAAAGAATACTTTAAATTTAAAGATGGTATTATGCAAATAGATAATGAAACATTTTTTGTAGTAACAGATGCTTATGAAGTTGTAGGAGGACAATAATGAAAAACAAAAAGATAAAAAAAGAAGTTCTCAAGAGTTCAAATCAAAGTATCCAAAAAAGATACCTTCAAATGATTATTTCCCTTTTCTTTTCAGCAATAATATATAACTTTTTAATAGAGCCCTCCAGAATTACAACCGGCGGTGTCAACGGGATAGCGCTTATTCTAAAATACATTAGTCATATAACTCCCGCTATAACAATATTTATTGTTTCAGCTATACTACTAGTTTTTAGTTATATATTTCTAGGCAAAGAAAGAACCAAAGGAACGCTCGTCGCAACAATTGTTTATCCTTTATTTGTTTACCTAACTAACTTTCTTTCCCCACTAATTCAAATTGATATGAATGATCTTTTAGTAATTTCAATCTTTATTGGATTCGCTGGAGGAGTTTGTAATGGCCTACTTTATAAAACTGGCTTTAGTAATGGCGGACTTCCTATAATTAGTCAAATAATATATGATAAGTTTAAAATCCCAATTGGTAAAACTAATTTTGTCATTAATACAATTATCGTTTTAATAGGAGGATACTACTTCGGAATTACAATGATTATGTATGCCGTTATAATTAATTATATAAATAGTCTTGTTGTCGATAAAATATTATTGGGTGTTTCTAAAAATAAATCAATATATATTGTGACAGATGAAGCTGAAAAAATAAAGCAATTTATTATGGAAGAAATGAATCATACTGTTACAGTATTTGATGTTGAAGGAGCCTATACTAATACCAAAAGGGAAATACTACTAACAGTAATTCCAAGTAAGGAATACTTTGAGATAACAGAAAGCATTAAATTACTTGATCCTAACATATTTTATGTTGTAAGTGATGCTTATGAAGTTAAAGGTGCTAAATAAGGAATAACTAAGTTATTCTTTTCTTTTGCCAATATTTTCAAAAAACTTATCATATCTTTTCTTGTCGAAAAAAGTATGTTATAATCTAAATACTAAGGTGGTAGATAAAGTGGATATTATACGTTTAAAAAATGTTAAAAAACAATATAAAAATGGTGTTACCGCTATTCATGACTTAAATCTTTCTATTGAAAAGGGCTCATTTGTCTTTGTTATAGGAGATAGTGGAAGTGGTAAAAGTACATTGATGAAGTTGCTATATAGAGAAGAAAAAACCTACAAGTGGTCAAATTGTTGTAGGAGGCATTAATGTTGCTAAATTACGAAATAATAAAGTTTATAAACTTCGAAGAAAATTAGGAATTGTCTTCCAAGATTATAGATTGCTTCCTAAATTAACGGTTTATGAAAATGTCGCTTTTGCAATGGAGGTTATAGGTGCCACAAAACAAACTATTAGGATAAAAGTTTTAAAAGCCTTGGAAGTTGTAGGATTAAAAAACAAAGTACATAATTATCCTAGTCAGTTATCTGGTGGTGAACAACAAAGAGTTGCGATAGCTAGAGCCATTGTTAATAATCCTAAAATGCTATTATGCGATGAGCCTACAGGTAACCTAGATCCAACAATGAGTATGGAAATAATGAATGTTCTTGATGATATTAATAAGACTTGGGGAACAACAATAATAGTTGTAACTCATGATAAAGCCATTGTTAATAAGATGAAGAAACAAGTTATTACTCTAAAAGAGGGAAGATTAGTAAATAATAAAGAGAAAGGAACATATGATAATGAAGTTGCTTAGAATGTTAGGAAGAAGCATCAGAGATGCTTTTAAAAGTGTTTTCCGTAATTTTAGTCTTTCACTAGCTTCAATATCATGTATTGCAATTACACTGATTATAGTAGCTGTTTCAATAGTAGTTTCCTTTAATGTTGAAAATTTTACACAAGAGATTGAAAGAGATTTAACCATAGTTGTATTTGTAGATAATGATGCTACACAAGAAGAAGTAAATAATGTAAAAACAAGAATTAGAAAAAATTAATGAAATTAACAAAAAAAGAAATGAGTTTATAAAGATAAAAATAGTATTAAAAATGATATGGCCAAAGAATCAGAGGTTTTTAACACAGTCATGGCTGAATGGGATGAAAAAAGATAATCCATTAAAAGATACCTTCAAGTAAAAGTCAAAAATGCCGAAAAGATAGGTGTTACTGCTGATAAAATTAAAAAGATAAAAAAAGTATCCGTAGTTAGATATGGTGAAGGAATGGTTGAAAAGATGATTTCATCTTTCGAGACTATCAAAAAAATCACTTATATTGCAGTAATCGCTTTAATTTTAGTTACTATATTCTAATAATTAATACAATAAAGCTAACAATCTTTTCTAGAAAAAAGAGAAATTAGCATCATGCGTCTAGTTGGTGCCAGTAACTTTACTATAAAAACTCCATTTATTATTGAAGGAATGATTTTAGGAATGATTGGCTCACTATTACCAATAGGTCTTATTATATTTGGTTATCCAGCCCTTTATGATAAATTAGGAGGATATGTCTTCTCACCACTAGTAAAATTAATCGGCAGTGCTTCATTTGTTTATAACACATCATTAATAGTTCTAGTAATAGGTATTATTGTTGGAATGATAGGTAGTGCAAGTGCTGTTAGAAAATATTTAAAAGTTTAATAACTAGAAAAGGAGTTTATATGAAAAAAATTAGAATGATAGTATGTTTTCTTATAATAATTTGCCTAGTTATAACAACCAAAAATGTTCATGCTGTAACATTAAAAGAATATGAAGACAAAGTAGCTCAATACACAGCAGAATTAAAGGAAAAAAGAAGCAAAAAAAGCCAAGAGTGAAGCAGAAGTTGCAGAGGTTAAGAAAAATATTCAAAACATTGAAAATCAAATTAGTCAAACCGAAAAGGAAATAAGTAACCTACAAGCAGAAATTGAAAAAAGCAACCAAGAAATCATTAAGAAAAGTACAGAAAGTAAAAAGGTTATGGAATACTATCAAATAGCCAATGGTAACAATGCGTATTTAGAATATGCTTTTGGAGCAGAGACTATAACTGATATGATTTATCGTATGTCGATTGTTGAACAATTAACTGAATACAATGATAAAATCATGAAAGAATTAAAACAGTTAATTGCCGAAAATAATAAAAAGAAAACTCAACTTTCCAGTAAAAAAGAGGAATTAAAAACATTAAAAACTCAACTTGAAAGTGAAAAAGAAAGAATAGAACAAGAAATAAAATCAATAGAAGGAATTATACCATCAGTACAGGGACAAATTAACCTATATCAATCTAGAGTTAACTATTATAAGAAAAAAGGTTGTAAGTCAAGTGATGTCATAGGGGTTACTTGTGATGTTCCTAAAAAAGTAACTACAGGAGGAAACAGAAATAATAACGGATCAAATGTTGGAACAGGACCACTTATTAATGGTTCATTCCGTTTCCCAGTAGATGGTGGCTCTATTAGCTGGGGCTATGGTGGAGCTCATAAGGGAATTGATATTACTAAAAACAGAACATGTGGAGCACAAATTCACCCTATAGCGGCAGGAAGAGTTTACTATGTTGGAAATACACTAGATGTATATGGTGCATATATGGTTATTATTGTTCATAATATTAACGGACGCCTAGCCTTCTCACAATACGCTCATGTTCAGTCAAACATTCCTGTTGGTGTTGGACAGGATGTTGATATTAATTCAACAATCGCTTACATGGGAACAACAGGTTACTCCACAGGATGTCACTTACATTTGGAAACATCATGGGATAAAGGTTGGGGATATAACGCAAGTTATAGTCAATATATAAAACATATAGTAAGTCCATATAGTATTGGTGTACCAAAACCATAAAGAATCATTATTGATTCTTTTTTAAATTTACATTTATTTGCTAGCATGTTATACTTGTACTATAAAAATATGAGGTGTAAATATGAAAAAAAATATCACATTAGTAATAATTATAATTGCTGCAGTTGCTGCTATCTTGGTTTCTGCAAATAAATATTAAAGGTTTTTCTGTAACAGAATCATCTAAAAAATTTAAACAAGAATATGAGTCAATCAACGATAAAGTAAGCGAAAAAAGTAGTAAAAAGAATAGAAGTGTAAATATACCAGAAAATAACCCAATGGAATATATAACGGCTGAAAAACTTGTTAAAAAAATAGATAATAAGGAATCATTTGTTGTGTATTTTGGTTTTTCAGAATGCCCATGGTGTAGAAGTGTTATAGAAGAATTAATTACAACAGCACAAGAAGAAAATATAAGAAAAATATATTATGTAGACGTAAAAGAAATAAGGGATACTTATACCCTAAACGAAAATAACGAACCTCAAAAAGAAAAGGATGGTTCAAAGGGTTATAATTCCTTAATTAAAAAATTATCAAATGTGTTAAATGAATATACTCTTACAACAGATGATAATAAAACAGTTAATGTCGGAGAAAAAAGAATATATGCTCCCAATGTTGTTGCGGTAGTAAATGGTGTGAAGCTAAAATACTTGAAACTGGTATCAGTACTAAGGAAACTAATCCATATATGAAATTAACAAAAGAGATGAAATCTGATAGTAAAAAAGCCTTCAAAAAAGTATTTAAATATATAAATAAGTAGAGCAGTAAGCAGTTATATTACTAAAATAATATACATAATATTAATTATATATAGGAGAAAACTAATGGAACTGTGGCTAATTGAATTTATTAATAAATATGGTTATTTTGCAATTTGTTTTTTAATAGCCTTTGAAAATATATTTCCTCCAATACCATCGGAAATAATCTTAACATTTGGCGGCTTTATGACCCATAGTTCTAATTTAGAGATTCCACTAGTAATTATTTTTAGTACAATTGGAAGTCTAATTGGTGCCTTAGTTTTATATTTTGTTGGCAGTATCTTTAATAAGGACAAAATAATTAAACTATTGTCTACCAAAGTAGGTAGATCATTACATATCAAGGAAAAAAGATATAAAAAAGCCGATAATTGGTTTACCGAAAAAGGCTATATCACAGTATTTGTCTGCAGATTTATACCAATTGTCCGTAGCTTAATATCAATTCCCGCAGGAATGAATAAAATGCCTCTAACTAAATTTATTATATATACAACATCTGGTACCATAATCTGGAACAGCGTATTAGTATGCTTAGGCAGATTAATGGGAAAAAACTGGATGCTAATAGTCGAATATATGAATAAATTTTCCTATTTAATTTTATTTATTATTATATTAATAATATTTTATATAATTTATCATTTTTACTTTAAAAAAAGGAAAAAGAAAAAAGTTTGATTTTATTATCGAATTTTTTTCTTTTTTTATAAGCCATTCATATTATTAACTGAAAGGATTAATATTATGAAAATATGTGTATATGCAATTAGTAAAAATGAAAGTAAATTTGTGGATAGATGGGTTGAGTCTATGAGTGAAGCTGATGATATCTATGTCTTAGATACTGGTTCAATAGATGATACTGTGGAAAAACTAAAAAAAAAGAAAGCGTAAAGGTGAGTGAAGAGATAATCACCCCTTGGCGTTTTGATGTTGCAAGAAATAAGTCCTTAAATTTATTACCTGATGATGTTGATATTTGTGTTTGTACAGATTTGGATGAAGTTTTTAATAAGGGTTGGCGAAAAAGAATTAGAAAAAAATTGGACTAAAAGACACTACACGTTTATCATACATATACAATTGGAGCCTAGATAGTGATAATAAACCTATTGTAACTTTTTACCTTAACAAAATTCACACCCGTAATGATTATAAGTGGACTCATCCTGTGCATGAAGTCTTAACATATATAGGAAAAAAATATAGAAAGAGAAACAACAGTTGACGAAGTGACACTAAACCACTATCCTGACAAGAACAAATCCCGCTCAAGTTATTTACCTCTTTTAGAACTTTCAGTTAAGGAAGATCCTGAAGATGATAGAAACATGCATTATTTAGGAAGAGAATATATGTATTATGGTAGATGGAATGATTGTGATCATGTAATAGTTCTATTCAATTATCTTTTGAGTTCAATAGTCATGCCGGATTTAAATTCGAAAACCAGTTTATCATCATAAACTGTGATTTTTTTCAATTAGCCTTCTGACCGGTGCTCATCATATTCGCAATGATTCTGCTTGTTTGTGTTTGAAGAAAATATGCGTTCATTAGTTCGTTTCAGGCATTTCCTGCTCAGCATCGCTGTTACAACTGCCGCCTTCTTTTCCCTCAGGCATCTATTTCGCTATATAGCATCATACTCATTTTTTGTTTACGCACATTACAAGCTTTTTCCCTGCAATTCCGCCATTCTTTGGTCTATGTACTCAAGTGTTGCCGTAGAATCACCATTCAGCACATCTTCGATATTATGCTGTAGCTGCACCAAAAAAATTCTTCTCTTCCTCCAAGAGTCTTATTGATGGCTCTCATGACTGCTTTTTGAATTTCAGATTCACTGATTGCCTCG
>VOFK01003442.1_pt1 | contig 20092 bp, 32 predicted proteins | sample 5384121 | NCBI WGS metagenome assembly VOFK01 (sample SAMN12384730, study PRJNA508395) | human gut metagenome | isolation source: healthy gut J | host: Homo sapiens | reverse complement strand
GCACTTGCAGGCAACCGTGCATGCTTTTCACCTGCAACGAGTATGGGGAAAAGCTGCAATTTATAATGGCTCCGTGAAGTAGAAAAAGCGACTGGGTAACTGGGAAGCTGCAATGCAATATGCGGATGCTTATATGGTTGTTTATGATTCTATCCAGAAATTATCCGATAGACAGAAACTTGATGAATTAATGGATAATCATGAATTGAGGAGCACAAAAAAGAATGGTGTCTCAGCAAGAACGGGCTGTGATAGGTTATTTGGTAGGTACCGTTTTTTTTTTTTCTTGTGTTAGCAGGTATTTTCTTTTTTCATGTGGAATGATAGAAGAAGAAAGAAACGTTATATTGCTTTTGCAAAGAGAGCTTATGCAGAAGCGTGTGGACACTATGGAGTTAAGGGAAGAAAAAAGCTTTGAATCTGAGGACGAACGCATAAATAAATTGGTAGAGCTTGGGGGAGCATCAGCTAAAACATGTATGTCCATGTTTGAGGAAACTGAGTGCTATAAGAAACTGCAAGAAATGGAGAAAGCGACTCCTAAACAATTGCTGTCAATGAGTAGTGCTTTTAGAATGGAGATAAATGTAGCGATTCGCGAGGCGTTTATTGATGTAATGGCGAATTTGGAGAAGTGTTGCCCGGCTTTGACTAACGATGATTTATTTTATTGTGTACTCTCCATTGATGCATTGCTCAAACAGAGTTATTATAGAATTGATGAATGTACCTTCGGATGCTCTTAAGATGCGGAAGAACCGTATTAAGGGTAAGTTGAGAGAAGATATTTAAATACATATATTTGGATTGATAATCAGTACGTTATTGATGTTTTGTTACTGCCTGTTACCTCTTGTTGGGAGTGGCTGTTACCGTTGTTACCATAAAAATGGCTTTTCCATTATACTTGTGTACTTTTTGAAACAAGATTTTTAAAACACAATTATTATGAGAACAAAGCTTCTATTTTTTTCTTCTTATTAATGTTGCTTCAAGTAAACATGAGTACTTCTGCGATGGTTCTGAAAGACGCACATCGGATAATGCTAAAGGATATCAAGGCGTCAGGATCTCATCGCTCAATGCCTGTCCTCCCTACTGCTTTCATTGACGGATCATTACTATCGGTCGATTTTTCTTTCTGCTGTAACTTCTGCGGCAGTTACAGTAAGGAACTCTGCAACAGGTGAAATAGTCTATTCATCTGTAGAAATGAATGTAACTACACTTCGATTGATCTCACAGGAAAGAGTGCCGGCGAGTATTCTTTAGAGATTGGTATCGGCGATACGATTTTGTCAGGTGATTTTCTTCTTGAATATGAATAAAAAACTTATGGTGGTGGTTAACCGTACAACACGATGAAAAGGAACATTTTTATCGCATTAGCTGCATTCGCAATATGCAGTTCATGTAGCGACAGCTATTATTTACCGGAGACTGAGCAGGATTTGGCTCAATTGAATAGCGAGTATGATGACGTTAAGGCTAAAGAGGCTGATGACGAGGGAGAAAAAGATCGAGACTTTGGCTAGTGAAGCTGAGATTCAAGCATCTATGGATGAGTATAAGGCAGAACTGATGAATCGTGAGTCTGTGGCTAAAGAGAGAGTGATGAGAGATGTGTATGCAGCAAAGGGGGGTTGTTGGTGTATTTAAAATCAGTAGCTGTGGTACATACAAAGAACTCAGAATATCTATGGATTGTGAGGATAAGAGAGATAATTCGTATACTACGGAAATGTAGGTGCTATTATATTGAAAAATGGTAATGTTAATTTTGTTTTCTGCTTAACAAATGCAAGATCGTTATTATCCTGGAGGCGTATTGCTTGTGGATCATATAAATTATAATTTGACGTTGACTCAAGAATATCGTAGGGAAAATCGCCAAATGGATGTTATTGTTTGTCATCACGATACGGAGGATAATAATCCATCTAACTCTTTATTTAGTGATGATAATTATTATAATGATATAAATCATTTTATGGGTTATACGAAAATTGATAACGATGTTACACTAGCTTGGGGATTCCCGTTAATGGAGCTCCTTTTTAGTATTGCCAATTATTTTGGTCCTGCTGGTATACAATATGGTTTATTATCGACTACCAATGCTGCAACAGGAACGATTCATTGTGATGATGAAGATAGCAATAATAAGAATTGGGTGCAAAGATATAATCTTGGATATACTTTTAGATAATAGTTTTAATGAGTCTGTAGCATTAAATGATTTTGGGATTACTGAAAATGGAAATACGACCTATTCAATATCTTTAAGTACAGATGCTAAATTTAGTAAAAAATAATAGATTTTATCCCTCTCGTTTATATTGATGAAACAATTATTATACATATGTTTGCTTCTGTTGCTATTTTTTGCTCCCATGCGAATAAGGAGATAGTGGCAGAAGTGAATGACGAAACTATTCTTTTTTTATCAGATCTGTCGGAAGCAAGTAAACAGGAACTTTTTGATTTATTGAATATGGCTTATGAAATAAAAAATCAAAAGTATTGGACGATCTGATAAAGATGAAACTATTGGAGAAAGAAGCTAAAAAACAAAACATGACTATTGAGCAATATTTGGAAATGTATGTGGATATGAGAACAGGTACTAACTTAGATAGTATCAAGGCGCTTTATGGATTGGCTGATAATCAGGTAAATGTAGTAAGAAGTCAATTGTATGGCTCCTCTCAAAAAAACGATGGAGGGGGAACTTGCTCTGAAAAACAAGCTCCGTTCAATATTTGTCCAACAGTTAGTTGATTCATTGTATAGCAAAGCAAGTATCAAGAAGTATATCTTTCCTCCCAAACAACCCTAAATGCGTAATAGCCGACTTATGTGTCTATTATAGAGGAAACATGGATGCTTCTGTTAGCTTTATTGTAGCTTCTGATTTTTACTTGTGAACGCTGTGTGGCGTTTGAGCGTACATTACAACGCATTTATGATAAATATAAAGATAGAGTAAAGTTTGGTTTTGTCAGTTTTGGTGATTCCCCTACCCTTCCTGCATTAGCTTGTGAGGCAGCTGGTCAGCAAAATAGATTTTGGGATTTTCATGATTCTATTTTTTGCATATGAAGGAGTTGCTGATTCCACTTACATGTTATTTAATCTGGCAAGAAGCAATAACTTAGATATGACGCGATTTAAGCGAGATTTACTTTCGTCCGAGAACTACGAGACGCTGGACAAAACTATCAATGATTTGGTGAATCGAGGAATTTTTGCAACTCCTACTATCATCATTAATGATCGTCTTGTATACATGACTAATTCGTATGAAGAACTATCCAGACTTTTTAGAATATGAATTGAAGTAGAAACTGAAAAAACCTATAACTGACTATGAAGAAATCTATATGTTTTCTTTTTTTGCTATAAAATTAGGAATTTGTTTCTTTTGTTTTTTTTTCTTCCTTTCCTGCGAAGAAGAATTTAAAGTCGATATGCCTGACAATATAGCCAATGGAATTGTCTTTCGCGGACTTATCTCAAGTGGGCCTCCTCCTTATTTTTTTTCAACTGACTAAGCCGGCTGCTATGTCGGCAGAGAAGTATTATTATGAAGGGATTGAAGATGCCGAGATTGTGATAGAAGATGTCAACGGCAGGAATTAAAGATACTCTCCAGTTACTAATTCCTCAAGAAGAAGAAGGCTCTTCTTATGTGGAATTGCATTATTACAATTACAGGACTCAGAAAATGGAATATGAGCCATTAGGTAACGGGCGGTATAGGGGACGTGGAGTATATATAACTACAAAAATGTATGGTATAGAAGGGCATACCTATACATTAGATATATCTATTATAAGGGGGAGAACATCATACAGCCACAGAAACAATGATCCCTAAGACTGAAATAACAGATTTGAAAGTGCAGAGTTTTGATTTAGGAGAAGGAAAAACGGCATCTTGGGCTCCTATTATCAGTTTTGTCAATCAACCGGAGATCGACAATTATTATCTATTCCATGTGAAGGAATATTCTTCTTTGACATTCCCGGTTTCATCTATTCATTACTTATTTTGGGCTGATGAAAATTGGAGATATTCCATTCTGAGTGATGAACATTTGGGCGATACAGTAGCGGACCTTCTTGTGAGTGATGGTGAGGGGGTGAGGAATATTGCGCCTGGGTCGCATTATCCAGTCATTGGTGATTCTGTATTTATCACAATGGAGTCAATATCCAAAGCATGCTATGATATTTATGATAAGGCTATTGGGCAACTTCGGACAGATGGAGGTGCATATACCCCTACTCCCACCAGTGTGGAAAGCAATATTAGTGGTAACGTGTGGGGGAATCTTTCGGGTGAGTGCTTATTCTGAGAAAGGGATGTTTGTAGATAGAAGACATTAAAATGAAATAGCTAATGAAGAAACCTGTATATATTAACTATATTGCCAGCTGGGGGATTGGCTTCCTTTGTCTTTTTTTCTTATCCTGCGAAGAAGAGTTTAAAGTCAACATGCCTGATAATGTAGCTGATGGCATTGTTTTCCGAGGGCTTATTTCAAACGGTCCTCCTCCTTATTTTTTTTCACTTGAATAAGCCTGCTGCTATTTCTGCAGAAAAGTGGCATTATGAGGGTATTGAAGATGCGGAAGTAGTTATAGAGGACGTGACAGCAGGAATTAAAGATACGCTCCGATTGATAGTACCTCGCAAAGGGGATGGCGTTTTCTATTTAAATTACTGGAATTATCGTACTCAGAAAGAGGAAGAGGTTATGATGAGCTCTCAAGAGTGGCTTAGGGGGCATGGAATATATGTGACTACAAAGATCTATGGCATTGAGGACATACCTATATGCTGGATATTTATTATAAAGGAGAGCATCACACAGCTACAGAGATAATGGTTCCTAAAACTGAAATAACCGATTTGAAAGTACAGAGTTTTGATTTAGGAGAAGAAGGAAAAACGGCATCTTGGGCTCCTATTATTAGTTTTGTCAATCAGCCGGAGATAGATAATTATTATCTGTTTCATGTGGATGGGCATTCTTCTTTGACGTTTCCTATCTCATCTATCTATCGGTTATTTAGAGCTGATGAACATTGGTCTTATTCTATCCTGAGTGATGAACATTTGGGCGATACAGTAGTTGATCTTCTTGTGAGTGACGGAGAAGGCGTGAGGAATATTGCTCCCGGGTCGCATTATCCAACCATTGGTGATTCTGTATTTATCACTATGGAATCTATATCTAAAGCATGCTACGATATTTATGATAAGGCTATTGAGCAACTTCGGACGGATGGAGGTGCATATACCCCTACTCCCACAAATGTAAAAGTAATTAGCGGTAACGTGTGGGGTATTTTTTCGGGTAAGTGCTTATTCAGAGAAAGGAATATTTATAGATAGAAGACATTAACATATAATATTGTATATGAAGAAACTGGTCGTTTACATATTCCTGTTTGTGCTTTTTTGTTTCGGTCCTTTTTCAGAGCTATTGGCACAGACATTGGTTGTGAGAGGGCGCGTCGTTGATGGGCAGACCGGAGATTTTGTCTGATGCCAATGTTTTTGATTATACATCGGGTGTTGGAGTTTCTACAAATTCGTATGGTATGTATTCGTTAAGTCTTGAAAAAGGGAAACGAATTATTCACTGTTCCGTTTTAGGCTATGTTACGCAGACAGATACTTTGAATATAACCTCAGATAGAGTTTTGAACTTTGCCCTTCAGCCAGGCAATTATCAACTAAAGGATGTGGAAGGTAGTGGCAGACCGTAGGCATACCGAGGCAGTTTCGGTTAGCAGAAGGATATACAGGCTCTGCCGACAGTAGGTGTGGTGAGCCCGATTTGTTGAAGTCTCTACAATTCCTCCCTGGGTTTTGCTAGTGGAAATGAAGGAGCGAATAATATCTCTGTGCGTTGGCAGTAACCAATGGGGGAACTTGGTTCTGCTTGATGAAGCTATCGTCTTTAATCCCTAATCATGCCCTTTCGTTTTTCTCTGCGTTCAATAATGATGCGGTGCAAAGTGTGAATCTGTATAAATCGTATTTCCCGCTGAACTTTGGTGGACGGGCTTCTTCAGTGATTGATGTACGGATGAAAAGGGCAACAAATAAAGAATGTAAAAATGGCTAAGTCGGGTTGGTTGCCTCAAAGTCATGTTCGAGCCCAAGTTGGAGAAGGATAAAAGTTCCTATCTGGTTGCCGGTAGATTTGCTTATCCCGGGCTAACTTGCAGTTTGTTGGGAAATAAGCTTGCACCAGATCCACAGATGTACTTTTACGATGTAAAACGCAAAAAGATTAATACGATTATTAACGACCGTAATCGGATTTATTTCTCAGTATATGCAGGTGGCGACCATACTGTTTTTGACCGGTTTGTTCGGGGATATGGAATGGATTGGGGAAATGCTACATCTACTTTCCGTTGGAATCATGTACTTAACCATAAGACTTATGCTAACTTGAGTGCTATCTTTAGTAATTACTATTATTATCGCTATAAGAATTATTCGGATGGGTTGCATTATTTGTGGAAGTCAAATGTGCAATCTTATCAACTGAAGTATGATATGGAGCATACTGCTTCCGCAATCTGAAAATAAAAGCTGGAGGAGCGCTGCATTTTTTTATACAAGACCGGGCAGTCTTGATAACTATGGTGGCTTCACTCATGTGGTCCCTTTTCGGATGGACCGGAGGAAAATGCTGGATATAGCGCTTTATGGAGAAATCGAGTATCGGTTTGCTTCCCGTTTTCAATTAAATGGAGGGATTCGGCTATCTGCACTTCGTACCTTCAGGTCCCGGTTATGAAGCAAAGACATTTATCGTTCCCGAACCGAGAGCGGAACTTTCTTATGATCTGAATCATAACAACCGTTTGAATATATCTTTCAATCAGGCTTCGCAGAACTCTGCACATGCTTTCTAATTCTTCTGTTGGTATCCCATCGGATATGTGGATTCCAGCCAATGGGAATCTGGAACCTGAAGTGATGAGGCAGTTGGCTGCCGGATATGAATGGAACAAAGGCAGATCGGCAGTATACGTTTTCCGTGGAAGCCTTCTATCGAAAGTCAGATCATATCATTGATTTTAAAGATAATGTCAACATCTTTATGAATAATTTGATTGAGAAAAGAGGTAGAACAAAGGAGAAGCTGAAAGTTATGGAGTGGAATTTTATCTCTCCAAGAACAGAGGAAATCTGACGGGTTGGGCAAGCTATACACTTTCTCACGCTCGCAACCGACTGGCTAATATAAAGGACACAGAATATCGTCCGGTGTATGACAGACCTCATAATTTGAAATTGTTTTTGAACTACAATATCAGTAAACGATGGTCGTTAGCTTCTACTTTCTCTTATTGTTCGGGGATGAATTTGACTCTTCCGGTTGGTAAATATGAGTTTCAAGGTGCTCTTTTGTATATTTATAGTTCTAGAAATGGTTATCGTGCACCTGCTTACCATCAATTGGTTTATCAGCAGTCTATCGTATGAAAAAAGGAACTCTTACTTGTTCAATTATTAATCTTTATAACAGGAAGAATGTATTTTCTATTTATGCAGGGCGTGGAGATGTACATTATTCTATGGATGCCGCGAAAACATATAAAATCTATCTTTACGGGATAGTCCCATCCATAACCTATAGCTTTGAATTTTAAAAAATCAAACCGAAACATAAATTGCACATTCATTTTGATATGTATATGATTTCTTTGTACTTTTGTACCCATTCATCCAGTAAACTTGCAAAAAGACAATGAATCAGATACATTCCAGTATGCGTGTACAGCGCATCCAGCACTAAGATAGCCTCCGTATATTTTGAAGCAGCCGAAAAGCTCGGCAGCCTGCTTGCCAAACAGCATATCCGTCTGATAAATGGTGCCGGAAGTATCGGACTGATGCGATCCGTAGCCGATGCAGTGTTGGAGAATGGCGGTGAAGTGACCGGAGTTATCCCCCACTTCATGGTAGAGCAAAACTGGCATCATACAGGTCTGACGGAACTGATCGAAGTCACTTCCATGCACGAACGCAAGCAGAAGATGGCGAATCTGAGCGACGGCATCATTGCGTTGCCGGGTGGATGCGGCACTCTGGAGGAGTTGCTTGAGATTATCACATGGAAGCAGCTTGGACTGTATCTGAACCCGATTATCATTCTGAATGTAAACGGCTTCTTTGATCCGCTGCTCGAAATGCTCGAACGGGCGATAGAAGAAAACTTCATGCGCCGGCAGCACGGTGATATATGGAAAGTAGCACGAACACCGGAAGAAGCGGTGGAGCTGCTTCAGACAACTCCCGTATGGGACGCTTCTATCCGTAAATTTGCAGCGATATGATAGCCGCTATACTAAACTCCGGATTTGAGGGAACCCCCATCTCCTACTCTCCCCGTACGGATGATGTGATTGCCTTGACATTGCTCGCCTGCTTCTTTCTTTCCTCCATCGCTCTGGCTCGTGGAAAGAAGTTTCTCACCCAACAGGTGAAAGACTTTGTGCTGCATCGCGAACGGACAAGCATTTTTTGATAGTTCTACGGCAGCCGATGTGCGCTACCTCCTTGTGTTGGTAGTACAGACCTGTGTTTGACGGGTATTGTGTTCTTCAATTATTTTCATGATACTTGCCCGATGCTCATGACCAGGGTCTCCCCTCTCCTACTATTGGGGATTTATGTCGGCTTCTGTCTGGCCTATTTTTTACTAAAATGGTTACTTTTATATGTTCCTCGGATGGGTGTTTTTGACAAAAACAAGACAAATATGTGGCTGGAGTCTTACTCTACACTCATATATTACGTCGGATTTGCCCTTTTTCCCTTTGTTCTTTTTCTGGTTTATTTCGATCTGAATCTGACCAATTTAGTGATAATCGGACTAATTATTCTAATTTTCACTAAAATATTGATGTTTTATAAGTGGATAAAAAGCTTTTTTTTCATCAATTAAGTGCGGTTTTCCTATTAATTTTGTACTTTTGCGCTCTTGAAATCATACCCTGTCTGCTACTCTATCAGGGAATGATTCAGGTAAACAATGTATTGCTAATAAAAATTTAGGACGTTGAAAATTAAAAAAGTACTAGTCTCGCAGCCTAAGCCTGCGTCAGAGAAATCTCCCTATTACGACATAGCAGAGAAATATGGCGTAAAAATATATTTCTGACCGTTTATAAAGGTCGAGAGTCTTTCGGCGAAAAAGAATTCCGACAACAGAAAGTTTCAATTCTTGATCACACTGCCGTTATATTCACCTCCCGTCACGCAATCGATCACTTCTTTAATCTGTGTACGGAGCTGCGTGTGACTATTCCGGAAACAATGAAGTATTTCTGTGTCACAGAAGCGGTTGCATTGTACATTCAGAAATATGTGCAATATCGCAAACGTAAAATCTTCTTCGGTGCTACCGGAAAGATTGAAGATCTGGTGCCATCTATCGTAAAGCATAAAACGGAGAAATATCTCGTCCCTATGTCGGACGTGCACAATGATGATGTGAAAAACCTGCTCGACAAGAATCATATACAGCACACAGAAGCTGTGATGATATCGCACCGTGAGCAACGACTTCACACGTCGGATGAGGAATTTGATTATGACATGCTCGTGTTCTTCAGCCCTGCAGGAAGTGACTTCTTTGAAGAAAAAACTTCCCGGACTTTGATCAGAAAGAGATCAGAATCGGTACCTTCGGATCGACTACCGCGCAAGCTGTACGCGACGCCGGACTCCGTCTGGACCTTGAAGCACCAACAGTGCAAGCTCCCTCAATGACGGCTGCGCTCGACATGTTTATCAAGGAAAACAATAAATAAACAGAGTGAGCGTATATACTTTGTGTAAAGCCGAAAGGCTGAATAGTAAAAATATTGATCGGAAGATGTTCGAAGGCGGCAATTCCAAGTCGTTTTTCCATCTTTCCGATACGTGTTGTATATATGCCCATAGAACAGGGGGAAGCACCCGCCACGATACTGATCAGCGTTTCGAAGCGGCGTTTCAAACGGGCTGTAAAGCGCAATCGGGTGAAACGGCAGATACGCGAAGTCTACCGGAAGAACAAACTGCAACTGCTGGACGATCTTCAAAGCAGGGGCAGCGTCTCGCAATCGCCTTTATCTATCTGTCGGACGAGCTTGTTGCTACTGCCGAACTGGAAGAGAAAATGAAGATAGCGCTTTCGCGCATTTCTGAAAAAGTTATCCTCATGAAACCCCATGTTTGCCGGATATCCGCCTGCTGGATGTCCTTGAGAAGCATTGTGAGGAAGGTGTTGTCATTCTTGCTACTAATTCCCATCTATTTTTTACCGGGCATGTATTTCGCCCCTTACTCCTCCCTCTTGTCGGTTTACGCCTACCTGCTCGGCTTATGCGGTCGAAGCCATCAAGAAACACGGCCCCTTCAAAGGACTTTATCTGACTGTCCGGCGCATTCTCCGGTGTCATCCGTGGGGTGGTTCCGGCTATGATCCGGTACCTTAGAAACGATTTACCCAAAGAATGAGAGAGATGGAGAAAAATGCAAGTCATATTCTGGATATTCATACTCACAAGTCGGAGGAGGCTTCTCACGGCAGGGCGATTATCAACTATCAGTTGCCGGTAGGGGGCGCATTGTGCCTGTCGTCCTTCTATTCGGCTGGCATTCATCCCTGGCAACTGACAGAACGGGATGCGGAAGAACAGCTTGCGTATCTGCAGAAACTGCTTGTGGAAGGGCGGTTGGTGGCGGTAGGAGAGGCGGGGCTTGATAAGCTGACGGCTGCTCCGATGGAACTTCAGGTCAGGATATTGGGAAAGCAGGTGGAATTGTCGGAAAAGTACCGGTTGCCGTTGATTATTCATTGTGTGAAGGCGATGGAGGGAATTATTGGCGGTAAAGAAGGAGCTTCGACCGGTTCAACCCTGGATTTGGCATGGCTTTCGCGGAAAACCACAACAAGCAAGGCAGTTGATGGAAAATGGCATATATCTTTTCTTTCGGCGAGCATTATCCGGAACAGACAGTGAGGACGATGCCTGTCGACTGTATGTTTCTGGAGACGGATGATAGTCCGGTTGACATTGAGGAAGTGCTGCACCGGGTAGCAAGAACACGAGGCACGGATGTGGAAGAGTTGCGGCAGGCGATTCGGGAAAATATCCAAAAAGTCTTTTTAGGCGTTAAGAGTTGTATCTTCCGAGAAAGAGTCGTACTTTTTGTCGCACATGGAATTGAAAGACAATAAAAACTTAATAAAAAAGAGTAATACGATGAATTTTGTAGAAGAATTGAGATGGCGTGGCATGCTGCAGGACATCATGCCGGGAACGGAAGAGCTGCTGAACAAAGAGCAGGTGACTGCCTATTTGGGTATCGACCCGACTGCCGATTCACTACACATTGGTCACCTTTGTGGAGTGATGATCCTTCGTCATTTACAACGCTGCGGCCATAAACCGCTGGCACTCATCGGTGGCGCTACAGGTATGATTGGCGACCCTTCCGGAAAATCGGCAGAACGTAACCTGCTGAATGAGGAAACATTGCGTCACAATCAGGCATGTATCAAAGAACAGCTTGCCAAGTTTCTCGACTTCGAGTCGGATGTGCTAACCGTGCTGAATTAGTGAACAACTATGACTGGATGAAAGAGTTTTTCTTTCCTTGACTTTGTTCGCGAAGTGGGCAAACACATCACTGTAAACTATATGATGGCAAAGGACTCTGTAAAAGCGTCGTCTGAACGGAGAAGCACGTGATGGATTGTCATTCACCGAATTTACTTATCAGCTGCTTCAAGGCTACGACTTCCTTCATCTATATGAAACCAAGGGTTGTAAACTTCAGATGGGAGGCTCCGACCAGTGGGGAAATATCACTACCGGAGCGGAACTGATCCGCCGTACCAATGGGGGAGAGGTGTTCGCGCTGACTTGCCCGTTGATCACGAAAGCTGACGGCGGTAAATTTGGTAAAACCGAATCCGGAAATATCTGGCTGGACCCCCGCTATACGTCTCCATATAAGTTCTATCAGTTCTGGCTCAACGTGAGCGACTCTGATGCTGAACGCTATATCAAGATTTTTCACTTCAATCGAGAAGGAAGAAATAGAAGCACTGGTTGCCGAACACCAGCAGGCTCCGCACTTGCGTGCTTTGCAGAAACGTCTGGCGAAGGAAGTGACTGTCATGGTTCATTCCAGAAGCAGATTACAATGCAGCAGTAGATGCGTCTAATATACTGTTCGGTAATGCTACTTCCGAATCGCTGCGTAAATTGGTCGAAGATACGCTGCTGGCTGGCTGTATTCGAAGGGGTGCCTCAGTTCGAAATCTCTCGTGACGCTCTGGCGGAAGGAGTGAAGGCTGTTGACCTGTTTGTTGATAACGCGGCTGTATTTGCCTCGAAAGGTGAAATGCGTAAGCTGGTTCAGGGCGGTGGCGTATCGTTGAATAAAGAGAAACTGGAAGCCTTTGACCAGGTAATTACGACTGCTGACCTGCTTGACGAGAAATACCTGCTTGTTCAGCGTGGTAAAAAGAACTATTATCTGCTGATTGCGAAGTAAAATTCAGCAATTTGCAGGGTGGCAAAGTAAAAAAGTAAACGAAATATTTGGAGGTTTGCTCGCAAAACCTCTATCTTTCACCGCTTTTTTAACAGAAAGCACTTATGTTTGTCCTATGGTGTAATGGTAGCACAACAGTTTTTTGGTTCTGTTTGTCTAAGTTCGAATCTTGGTAGGACAACAAAAAAGGCTCCGATAGTCATTGATTATCGGAGCTTTCTTTTTGTATCATTTTATATCGTCGAAATGGCTGTCAAACTATGCGTATGCCGGCTTGTTCTTTCAGAGAAAAAAAGGTAAAGTCTATTTCTATTCTGTTAGGTGAAAAACTCCTTCGAAACGTATTATAGTTCGTTAAAAAGATGTACATTGCATCAATTCTGGACATTTTGGTGGATAATGGAACAAAATTGCAAGGTTAACCCGTTTTCTTTTACTATTTTGCATCGTGTACGTAAACGACGTGCATTTGAGAAAGAAGCTTATTCAATAACTATAAATAAATAAGGTATGAAAACGAACTATGAAATTCGCTATGCTGCGCATCCCGAGGATGCAAAAAGTTATGATACTGCAAGAATCCGTCGCGATTTCTTAATCGAAAAGATATTTGTTCCCAACGAAGTGAATATGGTGTACTCCATGTACGACCGTATGGTTGTAGGCGGCGCGCTTCCGGTAGGAGAGGTGCTGACACTCGAAGCGATTGACCCGTTGAAACTCCGTTCTTCCTGACCCGTCGTGAAATGGGTATTTACAATGTAGGCGGACCGGGCGTAGTGAAGGCCGGAGACGCGGTTTTCGAACTTGACTATAAAGAAGCCCTTTACCTTGGTTCGGGCGACCGTGTGGTGACGTTCGAAAGCAAAGACGCTTCCAATCCTGCCAAATTCTATTTCAACTCACTGACCGCACATTGCAACTACCCCGACCGTAAAGTGACGAAAGCGGATGCCGTAGTGGCTGAAATGGGCTCGCTGGAAGGTTCCAACCACCGTAACATCAATAAGATGCTGGTCAATCAGGTATTGCCCACCTGTCAGCTACAGATGGGTATGACGGAACTTGCTCCGGGAAGCGTATGGAACACGATGCCTGCACACGTGCACAGCCGTCGTATGGAGGCTTACTTCTACTTCGAAATCCCCGAAGAGCACGCTATCTGCCACTTTATGGGTGAGGTGGACGAAACTCGTCACGTATGTATGAATGGCGATCAGGCGGTTCTGTCTCCCGAATGGTCTAGCCATTCGGCTGCGGCTACCCATAACTATACCTTTATCTGGGGTATGGGCGGCGAGAATCTCGATTATGGCGATCAGGACTTCTCATTAATTACAGATTTAAAATAAACAACTACAATAGTTTCATCATTTAATAACAAAAAAATTATGAATCAGTATTTGAATTTTTCCTTTTGAAAGGTAAAGTGGCTCTCGTTACAGGTGCTTCTTACGGTATCGGTTTTGCTATCGCTTCTGCTTATGCAGAACAAGGCGCTACTGTTTGTTTTTTAACGACATCAACCAGGAGTTGGTGGACAAAGGCATGGCTGCTTATGCTGAAAAGGGAATTAAAGCTCACGGTTATGTATGCGACGTAACAGACGAACCGGCTGTTCAGGCAATGGTTGCTACTATCGAGAAAGAAGTAGGTACGATTGATATCCTTGTTAATAACGCCGGTATTATCCGCCGTGTTCCTATGCACGAAATGGAAGCTGCTGACTTCCGTCGTGTGATTGATATCGACGAACGCTCCGTTCATCGTTTCTAAGGCTGTGTTGCCTGCCATGATGAAGAAGCGTGCCGGTAAAATCATCAACATCTGCTCTATGATGTCTGAGCTGGGTCGTGAAACTGTATCGGCTTATGCTGCTGCCAAAGGTGGTCTGAAGATGTTGACTCGCAATATCTGCTCTGAATATGGTGAATACAACATTCAGTGTAACGGTATCGGTCCGGGTTATATCGCTACTCCGCAAACTGCTCCTCTGCGTGAGAAACAAGCAGACGGAAGCCGTCATCCATTCGATTCATTCATCTGCGCCAAGACTCCTGCCGGTCGTTGGTTGGATCCGGAAGAACTGACAGGTCCTGCTGTGTTCCTGGCTTCTGAGGCTTCTAACGCTGTAAACGGTCATATCCTTTACGTAGACGGTGGTATCCTTGCTTATATCGGAAAACAACCGAAATAACGATAACAAGAAATTGCTATAAGGTGATAGGGTGGTGAGGAGATTCCCTTTACTGCCTGTCACCTTATCGTTTTTCTGTTGAATAGTTTACGGTTTACATTTATCCCCTTTCGTTTTTACCTGATTCTATCCCCTTATTTGTTGTGTATAATATGAAGAAGATATTTATTCTGGCTGCTGTTGCCCTGATGGGCTTTGCTTCTTGTGCTGGCAGCAAGCAGTCAATGACGGTTACAGTGACCAATTCTCTGGCGTTGGAGCGCGCAGGTGAAATGGTTGAAGTTCCGATGAGTGACGTTACGGCCAAGTTGCAGCTGGCTGATACGGCTCAGATCGTAGTGCTTAATGAAGATGGTCAGCAAGTACCTTATCAAGTGACGTATGACGAGAAAGTGGTTTTTCCGGCTACGGTGAAAGCAAATGGCACAGCCACTTATACTATCCAATCTGGTACTCCCGAACCGTATAATGTAATTGCCTGTGGCCGCTCTTATCCCTAGAACGTCTGGACGATGTGGCATGGGAGAATGACTTGGGCGGATACCGTGCCTATGGTCCTGCCTTTGCAAAAAAGCGTGGTGAACGTGGTTTCGGCTACGACCTCTTTACTGAAGTATAACACTACGGAACCGATTCTGGAAAGTCTTTACGCTGAAGAACTGGATAAGGAAAAGCGTGCCAAAATTGCCGAACTGAAAAAGACAGACCCTAAAGCCGAACTGCAAAATGCTATTCTTACCACATTGACCATGGCTACGGAATGGATTGTTATGCCGTGGGTCCCACGCTGGGTTGCCGGCGTTGCCGCTTTGATGGCAGGTGACACTATTATCTATCCCATTGCTATCGCAATTGGGAAATCCTTTGATAAATGGTCCGCTGCGTTTCAACGGTGAAGCTGGAGTTTTATCCGCTGGTGGTCCGTGGAGGTTAACGTGGTGGAAACACGCGTCATCTCGCGGATGCAGGTTCTTATCTAAATAAAACAGTTGTTTCATATACCAATTTGAAAGAAGCAATGCCGGTGACTGGGACTTGTATTGCGTGAACCGGACGGTGCGACTTGTGGCAGATGCTGCAAATGGCTATATCACTTACGTAGATCCTACAACTGACCGTAGCGGTGCAAACGGCAAGATATTTGTCGGTGCTGCATTTCCTGCACAGGTAAAGAGGCGAAAGTGGTTCTTTTTTCTGAAAAGGAAAAAGAAAGAACGTGGCGGGGCCGACGGTCATGTTTTAGCAATCAGCGAGTATGAACCGGGTTCGGAATATACTTATTATTGGGGATCTGCCTGGGATAAAGCTGCTATCAAGACTCAGGATGCCTGGAATAAATATATGGCTGAATATGCGCAGAAGTTGCGTACTCCGTTGGCGGTGGCATATTAATTAATGTGCTGAATTGCTTATACAGTCAAAAAAGAAGGGATTGTCGGGGGTGTGACGAAACGCCCTCTTTAATTTCTTTTTGCTCACTGAATACGCGATTCATTATTGAATATCATGCGTCTTTTCTAATAGATGAAGCAAAGGTTTCTTTTTATCAAAGGAACCTTTGCTTATTTTTTATCTTTCTGAAAAAGAAAGAGAATTAAGAATGTGTCTTTCTGGAAAAGAAAGATAATGTCCTTGAGCTATCTTTGTAAAAAGCGTGTTGTTCGTAATATTCAGTATGTTGTTCCGTCTTCTTTCTCTTTTTCACGAAGTTCATAGACTAATTCATTTTCTGTCATTGTGGTCACTGTCCACACTTCTGTGTAATTATTCTCTTCAGTGTCGATGAGAGTCAGCTTATTACCGGAGTAGCTCCATGTACCATGATAATAATTAGTACTTCCGGAGGAGTTGTCAGACATCTTTTTTCTACATACGTACCATCTTCCTTGAACTCTATGGAATAACGGTTGGTTCCATTTACAAAATCTTCTTTAGAGTCACTTACCTTTTCACCATCTTCCCATTCTTGTGAAAGATAATACACTCCATTCCATGTTCCTAACAATAAATCGCGTGAACCGACAGCGTCATCGTCGTCATCGCCACAGGAATAAATGCTGAACGACAGTAATACTGCAACTATGCAAACGGTTGCTTTCCAGATTGTTTTCATAATAAATTGTTTTAATTGTTTGATTTTGAGATGATTTGTTTTTATGGGATTATTTGATAATCGTTTCCACATGTCCATTCTTGAAGAATAGGTAGAACGAGCTGGAATACATCCATTGCACTTCTCCATTTGATTCTTGAATAGTCTGCGGTTTGCCGAAGGCCAGCAGACATTCATCTTCCGTTCATCATGCCTTTTCACCGGCTTGTTGATACTGATTTCATTCCAGTGAGTAATCGGTGAAAGCTGGTTCGTTATGATGAAGTCGAACATTTTGTTCAATACTTGCGATTCAACCTGTACGAAATCATCCATGATTTCTTTGTGAGATGCTTTCTTGTCCGGTTGCAGCTTCTCCATGGGAGTGATTTTTTTTCATTATCACTGCTGATGACTCTATCCGTATATTGGAAAGATAATAAACCAGTTTGCCGTCTTTACTTGAAACAGGGCCTTGCAATAGTAAGTATTCTTTTGGCTTGAGTCTGCTTGCGAGGCAAGTATCAGATCGCAACTGAAGTTTTAGCCGGCGCGTTTACCTCCGTTATCCCTTCCCCGTAACTGCGGACAGACATTTTTTGACGGTCCATAACAGTGCATTAGCGTAGATGTTTACATCTTGCATATCACTGAAAGGGGTAAACCGCTGACCACATATTTATTGCCGTCTGCACTGACAGGATAAGTTCTTTTTTCTGTTCGGTGAAAGTCTGTGCTGTTAGTGGGATAATTCCGTACCAGTAGATACAAGATTACCAGAAATTGTCGTTTGGTCATCATATTCCGTTATTTTTAAGAAAACAGCATCCACGGCCCTTTTGTGAAAAAGAAAAAGATCGTGGACGCTGAATAAATAATATGGTTTTATTGAGGTTTGTTGTCCTTTTAGAAGGCAATACCCAGACGAATCATAAAGTTACTGGTTTTGAATCCGTCGGCATCGCTGAATGCATCTATAAATCCGCGCGTTGGTAGGTGAGATCCAGATTGAAACGGTCATACAGACTCCTACGCCGATATTCATACCGGCATCAAAATGATTGTAGTCAACCTCCATATAATCTGCATAATCACCCCAACTGATGCTTTCTCCATCTTCTTTCATTTTGCTTGTGTAATCGTAACTAGCGAAGACTCCTCATGCGGGTCGATACCGGACGTTGTCCGCCACAGCAAATTTCCATCCGAATGTGAACGGAGAATTGTATGTTGTGAGCCATACCATTTCGTGTCGTCCACTTTGAAACCACGGGGCCAAGTCCTCAACCCATTCCCCAGTATCCTCCTGTACTGCCTAAAGGTTTCTGACAACCAAATGTTGCGTTATATCCGATGTTTGAATCAGCTCCTTTCCCTCCAAACCGAGAAATTCATGATATTCAAACCTGCACGCAAGAACCATTGTGTGCTGCTGGCTTGCTTCTCTGTTTTGACGATTGCGCTTCTGATGATACGATTTGCGCTTGAGTTCCTACGCACAATAAGAGTGGCAACCATTGATAGTACTTTTTCATTGTTATTTATGTTTTAGTTATTAATTCTTATTCTTAACGACAGGTGCTATCTGGCTTTTTTCCATCCGTGGTGATAACTTTTGCAGATGTATCCATTCATAATCGTCCCGTGGCAGGATGCCAGTTGACGAAGATGCCGATAACCTACTACTGTGACTGTGTATCCCCCCTGTTTTTCATTATCTTCCACTTTGAAAGTGGCTCCCATGATGACATCGCAGTTGTATTTGATGGTGGACAGATACGTCCCCCCATGCACGGATGTTGTCAAGTTCTCCTTTCATGGCGATTTCCAATTCCTCTTTGCTTAGTGTCCATTCATCCTTGATCCGTCCCTTATCTTCCAGTATTTTTCACCTCGACAACTGTAGGTTTGACACAAACTTCAGTAACCGCATCACCTGCACGTGCCTGTGCGTCGCGAAACTTGAAGACCGTTTTTTGCGCATGGGCCCGACGGCACAACCGATAACCAGAGCAATAATCAGAAATAGTTTTTTCGTTTTCATGTCCTTTTGTGATTATATGTTAATTATGCCTGCAAAGGTATGCGAAAGCGAGTATACTACCGGGTGAAAACATAGTTCCAAGAACGATACGAAATTGTATCCTATTTTATACACTGGGAAGCTTCCGGTGTTGATACTGTCGGACAGATCACGGAAGAAATCAGGTCGAGGATGTAGGAGATGCGCCAGAGCAGGTGGATGTCGATATTCTCTTCCGGAATATCTTGTAAACATTGGGGCGTGTGCAGCATAGTTGGGTAGGAACCAGGTGACGGTGCGTCCCCAAAGCCCGTGAAGCGTGTTCAATAAGTTGTCCCGCATGAATCATGTGCCTATTCTGCTTATGTGTGTCCCCAGATTCCCGTTGGCGGACAATTCAATCTATTGTTGACAGGAATATATAGAAAAGGCGGGGAATCCTCACCCTCGTTCGTTCGTGTTCAAGGCCTTCGCAATGCCAACTATCGGAACGAACAACGGTGAAAAGCCCACGCCGATATGTGGCACACTCCGTAGCCTCCCTTTTGTTTTCAAAGTGAGGAATGGATGTATATAACATACACTGTGAGGACAAGTCTTTGTTGCTGTTAGTCATTCCGATAGGTCAAAGTTTAAAGTTTGAACACAAAATGACAAACGCTTGTAAACGTCTTCAATATAAACGTCTCTCCACGCCACCCGGAGGCTTTCTGCGGAAGAGATCGTTGCAAAAAAAAAAATGGTTGGAATGGTAATGTAAATCAGAAACTTTTTGAATGGTTGTTTGCCTCTTTTTGCCCTTTTTTTTTGCCCTTTACCAGGCGAAATGTGCTGCACTGGGCATCTTGCTTAAGAAAGAGGAGGATCCTTTCACCTTTGGGGCACGAAACGGGCTTTTAACTTCACAAAAGCCGGGGCATAACCAACTTATATTTTTTCTTCTTGTCAGGGAGCTTTTTTATTCATCAGAAACCTTTTCTTTCTTATCCAGGAAAGCTCTGCTCTTTTCGAAGTTTCTGTTTTTCAAAGATTATGTAACACCTTGAATTCATAACCTTCTCTTTCAGGAACTCGATGGCACGGGAAAGTGCGTATTGCAGGTTGCGTTGTTCCATGACTTCAAAGCGAATCGTGAAAGTGATGATAGAACCGTTTCGCGCATAGCGTTTCACGTTGTTCAACGCGTTT
>VOFK01002969.1_pt1 | contig 20113 bp, 28 predicted proteins | sample 5384121 | NCBI WGS metagenome assembly VOFK01 (sample SAMN12384730, study PRJNA508395) | human gut metagenome | isolation source: healthy gut J | host: Homo sapiens | reverse complement strand
TCTTGGTGCTCTCCGCTAAAGATGGCGTGCAGGCTGAACCCGTGTTCTGTTCCATGCCCACAGAGGCCGAACATCCCCACCATTATCTTTTTATCAACAAGATCGACCAGGTTGGCATTGATTTGGAGAGCGTATATCAGTCTGTTCGGGATAAGCTCTCCGCTGATATTATCATCAAGCAGACAGTGTCGCTGTCCTCGAAATAACTCTGACAGAAAACACTAGTGCAGAGGTGGGATTCGGTCATCGAAAATAACGATGAGTTATTGGCAAAAGTATATCGCAGGAGAATCAATCAGTCAGAAAGAACTTTGCGCAAGAAGAACAGCGGCGAGTTCAAGACGCCTCCCTGCTCCCGGTCTATCATGGTAGCGCCAAAAACGGCCTTGGCATTCAACAGTTGATGGATGCGGTGATAGGGCTGTTCCAATCGACCAAGGAACAGGGGAGCGCCGCCCTGTGCGGTAGAGTTTTTTAAGGTGGAGTATACAGATTGCGGCCAGAGGCTTGTCTATCTGCGGCTATACAGCGGAACGCTGCGTCTGCGGGATACGGTGGCCCTAGCCGGGAGAGAAAAAGCTGAAAATCACAGAGATGCGTATTCCATCCAAAGGGGAGATTGTTCGGACAGATACCGCCCATAAGGGCGAAATTGTCATCCTTCCCAGCGACAGCTTGAGATTAAACGATATATTGGGGGACAAACCCAACTTCCTCGTGAAATGTGGAGTGATGTTCCCTTCCCTATGCTGCGGACGACGATTACGCCAAAAACGGCAGAGCAAAGAGACCGGTTGCTGGACGCTCTTACGCAAATTGCGGATACTGACCCGCTTTTTGCACTACGAGGTGGATTCCACCACCCATGAGATCATTCTTTCTTTTTTTGGGTCGGATGCAGTTGAGGTTGTTTCCGCTTTGCTGACGGAAAAATACAAGATTGAAACAGCAGTGAAGGAACCCACCGTCATTTATTTAGAGCGGCCGCTCAAAGTGGCCAGTCACACCATCCATATCGAGGTGCCGCCTAACCCGTTTTGGGCATCCATCGGACTGTCTGTTACACCGCTCCCGCTTGGCTCCGGTGTAAAATACGAGAGCCGGGTTTCCCTGGGATACCTGAACCAGAGTTTTCAAAACGCTGTCATGGATGGTATCCGTTACGGTTTGGGGCAAGGCTTGTGTGGCTGGAACGTAACGGACTGTAAGATTTGCTTTGAATACGGACTTTACTATAGCCCGGTCAGTACGCCGGCGGACTTCCGCTCATTGGCCCCGATTGTATTGGAACAGGCATTGAAGAAATCTGGGACGCAGTTGCTGGAACCTTATCTCTCCTTCACCCTATGCGCCCCAGGAATACCTTTCCAGGGCTTATCATGATGCGCCGAAATACTGTGCCACCATCGAAACGGCCCAGATAAAAAGGATGAAGTTGTCTTTACTGGCGAGATTCCCGCCCGTTGCATACAGGCATACCGTACTGATTTGGCCTTTTACACCAACGGGCGGAGTGTGTGCCTGACGGAACTGAAAGGGTATCAGGCCACCGTCGGCGAGCCAATCATCCAGCCCCCGTCGTCCAAACAGCCGTTTGATAAGGTGCGCCATATGTTCAGTAAGATTCCTTGATACGCCACAGCAAGGATGGTTATTGCATTTCCCTGCCTTTCGTGGTAAAATGTAGTTGTAAACCACCAGAGAAAACAACAACCCTGCTACCCCCGTTATCACCACCGATAACAATTTTGATAACAGCCCATCGTATAGGGCTGGATAATATGGACACATCAAATAATCAAAAAAAATGAGGTATCAAATTTATGAAGCAAAATCCGTTAAATATGATGCCCAACAACGAGTGGGAATAAATATTTAGTGTTTTCTGAATCCTGAAAAACGTTGGTAATACAGCGTTTTTCAGGATTTTTTTTTTTAGCGGCTACAAATTGGCTACATTTGCAGCGATTTTTGTAGCCAGAGGCTCACGGCATAATGCCGTCAAGCTGTCTGGCTACCTCCACCTGCTTGTTGGGGTACAGGTGACTGTACGTGTCCATCGTTGTCTGTACCTTTTCATGTCCGAGCCGCTCCGCGATCAGCAGCGGAGAGAAGCCCATCTCCACCAGCAGGCTGGCGTGGCTGTGTCGAATGTCATGCACCCGTATCCGCTTCACGCCCGAAGCCTTGCAGCCGTACTCCATTTCGTGGTACAGAAAGCTCTTGGTGTAGGGAAAGAGCCTGTCGTCCTTTTGCAGCCCGTAGCAATGGGACATATACTCCTGCAAACAGTTGCAAAGGCCGTCGGGAATAGGGATAGTACGGATGCTTTTCGGTGTTTTCGGAGTGGTGATAATATCCTCTTTGCCGAGGCGCTGATAGCTCTTGTTCACCGTCAGGGTCTTCTTCTCGAAGTCGATGTCCGACGGTGTGAGTGCCAGCAGCTCTCCCTCCCGAATTCCCGTGTAGTACATGGTCATGAATACCGTGTAGCTGGCGGGACGGTCTTTCATGCTCTCGATAAATGTCTGGAACTCGTCCTTTGTCCAGAACAGCATTTCATCGGCTTTCTTCTTGCCCATGCTCCCCGCCTTGTGGCAGGGATTTTCTTTCAGCCCATAGTATTTGACTGCGTAGTTGAAAATCGCCGTGAGCTGGTTGTTGATGCACTTGAGATAGGTCTGGGCGTAAGGCTTGCCGTTTTCATCCCGGTAGCTGGTCAGGGAGTTCTGCCATTGGCGCACGTGAGTGGGCTTGATCTCGTTCAGCGGATTTTCTTGAAGAAAGGCGTTACCTTCAGGTCGATCAGCCATTTCTTGCTGGCAACGGTTGAGGGCTTGAGGCGGTGCTCCATATCCTTGACATACAGAGAGATGAAGTCACCGAAGGTCATGCCGAGGCTGCCCGTAGATTGGCTGATGAAGTCACGTTCCCATTGCAGGGCTTCCTTCTTGGTGGCAAAGCCACGCTTCTTTTTGTGGATGGTCTTTCCTGTCCAGTCCGTTACCCGGATCTGCGACATCCAGCGACCGGTATCGCCGTCTTTTGTTACTGACATTTTTACCTCCTTCCCTCAAGAATCAGGCTTTGATCAGGTTATTCACTCGTTACTCTCGCTTTTACCGTATTCCTTTTCCAGAAACTCCGTCCGCTTTGCGATTCGCTCATCGCGGTCAAGCTCTTCCGGCTCTGTGCATTTGACTGCGTTCGCAGCATAGTATGCAAGCGTCTGCTCCTTCCAGCGCTTATATGCTGCCTGCGTGGAGTTATAGGCGCGAAGCTCGCTGCGCTCGTCCTCCCACTGTTCAAGAAAGAGGCACATATCCGCATTGAACCCTGCCGTGCTCTTTCCATCAAAGGAAACCGAGCACTCCCACTGCTTGCTGCGGGGCGGCTTCTGCACATTGATCTTGAAGTCGATGCCCTCTACCGTTTCCAGCTTAAAGAGGAAGTCCATCACGTCGGAAAGCGTTCTGATCTGCGTTGTACTGGATTCGTAGCCGAGGATATAGGTCGGCGTTGAATCCAACAGGTCGGCAATCTGATTGACAACGGCAATCGACACTTCAATCTCTCCGGTTTCGTACTTCTGTACGGTGCGGAGGGATTTTTTTAGCATTTGTGCCAGCTCGGTCTGGTTCAGCCCTTTGCGTTTTCGGAGCTGCTTGATTCTCTGCCCAATGGCGGGATAATCGAAATTGTCCATGTCTGATTCACCTCGTCCATATCATATCACAGAATAAAGCGAATTGCAAGTACATATTTTTATTTTCTAAAGGCTTGACAGATGCATCTTGTGTGCGTATAATAAAATATGTACTCAAGATGCGCATTTCAGAGGGAATAGAGAAAGGAGGATGAACAAAAGATACGCAGACTGAGGAAAAACACATTGAAACAGGAGGTACTATGAGAGCACAGTTTATCACAGCGTCAGAGGTGGCGGAGATCATGGGCATCAGCCGCAGCAAGGCATATCAGATTGTCCGGGAGATGAACAGAGAGCTGAAATCCCAGGGCTATCTGACCGTAGCCGGAAAATGCCCCGCCCAGTATTTCAAGCAGAAGTTCTACGGCTTCCAGATTCCCGGAGGTGAGCGCAATGACGGAAAATGAGAAAACGACCGCCCTCATTCCATCTGTTGGCGCAGATGGAGGGCAGCCGCCTCACGATTCAACTAAACAGAGGATACCACATGAAACCTGCGAAAGCAATCCCCCTGAGGAAAATATTGAGGAAATGCGTGAGAGAATCCGGCGCATGAACGACCCGCATTATCTTCATACCGTTTCCATGACAGAGCTGTATCAGACCGCCTACAAGAGCAGACCGCCCGTCATAGACGGTCTGCTCTACTCCGGGGCATATATCCTCGCAGGAGCGCCCAAAATCGGAAAATCATTTCTGGTAGCGCAGCTTGCCTACCATGTCAGCACAGGGCAAAGGCTGTGGGGCTATGAAGTCCATCAGGGTACGGTTCTGTACCTTGCGCTGGAGGATGATTTCCAGAGAATCCAGAGCCGGATGTTTATGATGTACGGCGTGGCGGATACCGCCAGCCTGCATTTTGCAACGGCAGCAAACAAAATCGGAAACGGTCTTGACGAGCAGCTTGAGAATTTCATAAAGGAACACCCCGACACGAAGCTGGTTATCATTGACACCATGCAGAAGATTCGGGAAGCCGGAGGCGAGGCTTACAGCTACGCCAGCGACTATGAGATCATCGGCAAGCTCAAGCGTTTTGCGGACAGGCACAGCATTTGCATCGTTACCGTCCATCACACAAGAAAGCAGCCAGCCGGGGACAGCTTTGAAACGATCTCCGGCACAACAGGACTTCTCGGTTGTGCAGACGGAGCACTCCTGATGCAGAAGAAGAAGAAGAAACGGACAGCATTGGAGGCCACGGTCGATGCGGTGGGGCGAGATCAACAGGATCAGATTCTATATCTGAAAAAAGATGCCGACACGCAGATATGGAGCCTTGAACGGACAGAGAACGAGCCGTATCAGGAGCCTCCCGACCCTGTATTGGATACGGTTTCCCAGCTTGTTTCCTCCGAAAGCAGAGAATGGACAGGCAGTCCGACCGAGCTTGCGGAAGCGGTGAATACAGGCATGGCGGCAAATGCCCTCACCAAATACCTGAACGTAAAATCCGGCAGGCTGCTGGACGAGTACCATGTGAGGTATGAGAACAGAGCAAACACTCCGGGCGGCAGGTGAAGCTCACCTATATGGTAATCGACAATGTAGAGTACGAAGTAATCGAATGAGGACGGCGCGACGGCTGCGACGGTCGCGACGGTGGAAATGATGCCATCAAAGCAACCGTCGCAATCGTTGCGACCGTCGCGGAAAGGAAAGGATAGGAAAATGAAAAGCGTACAAATCCCCTATGATCTGTTCATCGACCTCGCCATGTACCATCTGCGGGGCGAGGATGATTTTGAAGAAGAAATCCGGCAGGGCTTAGAGCAGAAGCTCGACGCCATGCTGAACCGGCAGCTCTATTCCCGGTACAAGACTGCTCCCACCGAAGAGGAACGGGAACAGGCAAGGCAGGAGTATCTTGACCGCCGCGGAGTGCCGCAAAGCTATCGCTGGACTACTCCTCCTTGGGAACTGTGACAGGAGCGTGCCACGCTCCTGTTGCTGGCAGACAAGGTAAAGCATTGGCTGACACAGCCCCTCGCATCCCCGTCTCCATCGAAAAACCCGCAGATTTTGAGATGGATGGCGGAGAGGATTTTCAAAATTCTCTCTGCCTGTGAGCGGCAGCGTTGAAGCAAATTCGATTGCTGAAAGGCTGGCGGTCACGCCGTGGATTTTGCAAAGTGGGTACTACTTGCAAGCCACGGCAGAGGCTTCCGCAGAAGCCGCATTCCCCGTTCCCCCTCGGAGAGCCCACGATACTTTGCAGCCACAGGATGAAAGTATCATAGTGGGTTATTACACTTCCGCAGAAGTGCTCCCCCAAAGCTGCCCCGTCCTGCACAATCTGAAATCAGGAGGTAAACTGCCTATGGCAAGAGGCGACGGTATTCACCGTACCAACGCAAGAAATATGAGGCTGACCGCTGCCAAAATCGGCAACGCGCAGCAGCACAACGAACGGGAAAAGGAATCCTATGTCAATCAGGATATTGTCCCGGAGAGAACACGGCTCAATGTTCATTTCAAGAAACCGACAACTGGATATGCGGAGATGTTTGAGCAGATGAAAAAGGACGGGATCATCTCCACCCGTGGACTGAAAGAGGACGCCTTTCTCTACGGCGAGCTGGTCTTTGACGTAAACACCGCCTATTTTCATAATCACGGCGGCTATGACTTCGCAAAACAATTCTACACCGACGCATACAAATCCGCAATAGAAATTGTAGGCGGCGAGCAGTATATCCTTTCGGCGGTTATGCACGCCGACGAGCGCAACCGCGCCATGTCCGACGCGCTGGGCAAGGACGTGTACCATTATCACCTTCATGTGGTCTATATCCCCGTCGTAGAGAAGAAAATTCTGTGGTCGAAGCGGTGCAAGGATAAATCGCTGGTTGGGACAGTCAAGGAAACGATACAGCAGGTCAGTATGAGTAAAAAGTGGGATTCCAAGCCCGCGCTGGACGAGCATGGGAAACCGCTGCTGAACGCAAACGGAAAAACTGTGCTCCGAAAATCCTATTCTGTTCTGCAAGATGATTTCTTCGCCGCCATGCGAAAGGCAGGGTATGACGATGTGGAGCGAGGCGAACGCGGCAGCTCGGAGGAACATCTGACGGTGACACAGTTCAAGGTGCAGCAGGAACAGGCGCGGCTGGCAGGATTCACAGAGCAGAACCGTCAGCAGGAAAAACAGGCAGCAACGCTTGGAAGCAAAATTGAAAAAATCCAGAATCAGCGGGTCGATGTGCGGTCTATCGAAAAAATCGTGGCAACGTCCATTCCCTTCTCATCCAAAGTTGCCGTGGAGCGTGAGGACTTTGACCGACTTTCCACTCTGGCAAAGAAGTACGTTACAGCAGAGAAAAAGGAATCCAAACTGCAAAAGGCGTTGGATGCGGCAAACAAACTGATTGCAAAACTCAAGGCTGAGATTGTCGGTTTGAAGCAGGAGATTTCCGATTATAAGTCTGTTCGCGGCAAGCTCCGTGCAGCAGAATTGGAGCGTGAAAATACGGAGCTGCGCGGGAAAGTCCGCAGCTATGAGGATGTGATTCAGCGCAATAATCTGTGGCGATTCTTCCATCCGCACAGAGAAAAAGCGGTCACGAGGGACGAAGCTCGCTGATTCCTGTGTAGAGCCGGAAAAAACGCATTTTATCGAATGGGAGCGCGTCAGACAGGGCAGACATCGTCCGGCGCGCTTCTGTTTGAAAATCGCCGTTTTCCCCAAGTCAAGAGCCGGAGAAAACAGCCGAAAAATGCCACTCCTGTGCGACAGAGGGCAGAAAGGAGAGTTTATGAGAACAGGGCTTACGAAGCAGGAAAAGACCACTGATATTTGGTTTGACGAGAAAGAGCCGCTTATCCATATCCGCACCCACAACACCGACCTCAAGAACAGGCTGACCGCCTATGCCGCAGCTCACCCCGGTGAGTGCCGCCAGACCGACGCAGACCCGGACACGGGCTGCATGGAGTTTGAAATCCGCAAGGGGCGCTTCTCTTTCCGTCTGACCGCCCCATACAGCGAGGAACGCCGCAGGGCGGCAAGCGAAGCGGCGAAAAAGTGCGGCGTTCATAGAAGAGTTACACATTTGTATGGAGACAGGAATTGAAAAGTTCGCGCTTTGCATGGTATAATTATATTGGACAAGTTTATCCGCACAAAGCGAAAGATGATGATATGCCCGAAAGGAGGAACACTTTTATGAAACGACTGCCAATTATTGTGCTGACGCTTGCGCTCTGCCTGCTGACAGCGGGCTGCGGCGCAAAGCCGAACGAGCCAGCCGACGGGGACTCTGCAAAAGCGGGGATCGTCGAGCGGATGGCAACGGTAAAAGCAGAGGAAATCAAATATATCTCATCATTCTTTTCCCGTGAGCATGTAAGCGCCGAAGACATGGCCTCCGTCCTCAATGCCGCAGCGGAACACCATAGCGAGCAGCCCGGTCAGGGCTTGGACCATTATACGATGGAGATATACCTCTCCGGGGGGCCTGACGCATATAACTCATCTGACGAACACTTCGTTTTCTTTGCCGGATTGGATGAAAACCATATAAACGGCATTTATTTCAACGGAAAAGGCGACAGCTCCCGCATGAGCTTTGAGGACGAAGCGCTCTACTGGCTGATCCGCAACGGCTACCGCACCGAAGTACAGGTAGACAAAGACGCTTATGAATACCATCAGGCCATTCTTGACCAGCGGGCGCAGCGATTGGCCGCGCAGTGCGCCTCTCCCTCCCGAACGGATATCCTCACCGGCTATGAGGTTGTGCAGTTTTATCAAAAAGAAGTCCTTACGGATGAAAGCGGCAGCTACACGGTCTATTGCTGGGAACCCGCCTTTCTGACGGATTCTCCCGATGATATTCCGTGGGCGGGTGGAATGTACCTCGATGCGGACGGCAGGCTCTGCGCCTATGAGCAGTACACCTATTTTGTGACAAAAGGGGAACCCGGAGACTTCCCGCCCTACCGCTTCCTGCCGTTGGATTTGTATAACGGAGAAACCGAAGAGGCGGAAAAGCGCACGCTTTGCAGCGTATCCGGCAGGCGTTTGAACCGGCGGTTCAGGCACATTGGGCGGAGGATGTGTTGGCCGGCCTTTCCGATTACCACGAGGTTTCCGTCAGTACGGCAGAGCCGCTGGCCAGGGTGCTGCTTTCCTGCGAGTATGCCGTAAAGGACTTCAAGGTGCTGGGAATCGAGGCTTCTATGAGCAGCAGCCTATCGTTTTTCACAGAAGAGCTGTACGCTCTGGACGAGCTGACGCCGGAGCGTCCGCTGCTGCTGAATATGACATTCTATGGTCTGCTGCCGTATTACGGGGTATCCTACGTCGATGACAGCGGCGAAACCATAAGCTATTCCATCAATATGAGCGGCAAAGACGGCTCTGTGATTTTAAACCGAGTTTTTACCGTACACACAGTGCGGTACAGCCCCGAACGGTCGATAATCAAAAACACCAAAGCGCAATCGACAAAAATCGGTTGCGCTTTTTCATTGCCTTCCCCATACAGCGCAGAACGCCGCAGGGCGGCAAGCGAGGCGGCGAAAAAGTGCGGCGTAAACGATATAGGTAGAAGCGTTCATAAAAATCTGCTATAATTCTTTGAAAAACCTATTGACTGGCACCTTGGGGAATAGCTTATCCTGTATGTGGAGGTGAGTACAATGCTCATAAATGAAGTATGCAAAGAATGTAACCTGACCAAAAAAGCAGTTGAGTATTACACAGAGCAGGGACTAATCCAACCAAGGATAACAGAAAACGGGTATCGGCAGTTCTCCGAGACAGATACTTTGAAGCTCAAGCGAATTGCAGTTTTGCGCGGGCTTGGCTTTTCCGTTCCAGAGATTCGCACAATTCTTGAGAATGATAGCCGCACAGCAATTTACGATGTCCTCAACAGGAAAGAGCTTGAAATCGTCGAGCTGCAAACAAAGCAGGCATTGATAAAACAACTTGCGGAAAGCGGCGATTGGGAGCATATTGAAGGACAAGTGGAGGCGCTTCAAAACAAGCAATCCATATTGAACCGTATCCTTGATAAGTTTCCGGGCTTCTATGGAAAATTCGTATGCTTGCACTTCGCTCCGTTTTTTTGAGCGAAGCAATCACAACGAATGAGCAGAGGGAAGCGTTTGAAACGATCATCCGATACTTGGACGGCATTTCAATAGCTGTTCCCAGCGATGTGCAGCAGTATCTTGATGAGATTAGAGAAAATGCTGATGCTGCTGTGACGCAAAGCGCATCTGCTGAACTTGCGGCAGCTATGGCAGACCCGGAAAAGTATATTCACGACAACAAGGAAATGCTCGAACAATATCGAGCAGTTGCGAAATCGGAGGAATATAAGGCATCTCCCGCCTACCGACTGCAAGAATATCTAAAAAGCAGAATTCCAAAGTGAGAGCGGCTATAACGATGTATTCATTCCCGCAATGCAGAGGCCCCCGCTTACCGGGAGTATCACAAATTCATAGAACTTCCCAAGCGGCGAATGAGGTTTTCTTGCGGCATTTCCAGCAGGGCAGTGATTTTGTAAAAAAGTTCATAGAACAATTCCCTCTTGTCCAGTGACAAAGCGCAATGGTCATACCTCCAAGATGTTTTTTGAGGTGAATCAGGCGGTCAATTCCGGGTGATTATTGGCGGGAATCATATCAAAATCTGTTGCAAATCATTTAAAATAAGTCGTTGCGAATGGTTAGTACGCATAAAATGGCTGGCTACAAAACGGCTACAAAATTCGTCGTTGCGAAAGGAACCTATGTAAAGCCCGAAATACGTGGATTATGTGGACGAAAAGCGTATCGAGAGTGCACTTTATAACCCTAAATCAAAGCCTAAGACTTGAGTGGGAATGAGAAAAAAGTGAACATGAGGGGCTGCGAAGCCTTGAAAACACTCACTTTTTGAAATTCTCATTTCCCGTTTGATAGCAAAATAATAGCAGATACCCAAACTGTTTTGTTTAAAAAGAACATTACAGCACTCTTCAGGTTTACTGTTTAAATACGGAGACACAGAATGGATAAAATTCTTATAAACGACCTGCTGCGGCTGTCTGCCCATGATATAAAAGCAATACTCGATTAAAGCTCAATGTATTTAACGGAAATACCGACCCCTTGGAAGAGTATAAAAAGATCCCGATAAAATTAACACGGAATGGTTTTTTATGGCACAACCAAAGGAGATACTTTCATACAGGGCAGATCGCCATTTGCCTGCTATATCTCCATGACGATAAGTGGCTCCTGACGACGATCAAGCGGATTGTAAAAGAATTAGATGTTGTTGATAATGTCGGCTTTGAAGCAAATGAGATTGATGTGTACCGAAAAATACTTTGGCAGATTGGTTCTGAAATATCACAATACAAAACGCGGTATGGGGAGAACCTATATGTCAATCATGGATGAGCTGGAGGTAATAGAGCTTTTGCCAACAGCGTATGATGGTGACGATTTTCCCGGCTATGAAAATATCAGACTCTCCTTCTCGCAGCTGGAAGCCATTATTTGCAACAAGCGTAGCGGATGGCTCGATGCGCTGCGGAATCAAAAGGCAGTGTACCTGATTACAGATACCAAAAATGGCAAGCTATACATTGGCTCGGCAACCGCGCAATATGGAATGCTGCTTCAAAGATGGACAAATTATGTGGTCAACGGTCACGGCGGGAATGTCGAACTCAAGCGTATTGTTGATACAAAGGGATTTGACTATGTAAAGAAAAAACTTTCAGTATTCTGTACTGGAAAACTATAACGCCAAAATGGATGATCATTATATATTAAGACGCGAAGCGTGGTGGAAAAAGGGCACGCTTTTGTACCAGACAGTACGGCTATAACAAAAACTAAGCTCGTATTTCACAAAGCTACGCTGAATGAAGCCGTCATCAGTGGGCGGCACACGCTTGGGATCAGGGTCATCGCCCTGCGCTGCGCGGGCTTCAACAATGTGAGATATCTGGGCGCTGCTTCGGAAAAATCCGGGTGTTCCGCGTTCCCGCGTATTCGCCTTTTACGCGGTGGCCGAACACGCAATGGCACTGCTGCTCACGGTCAACCGGCACACCAACAAGGCCTATATCCGCACCCGCGATTTCAATTTCAGCCTTTCCGGCCTCACCGGCTTCGATCTGCACGGCAAAACAGCCGGTGTTGTGGGAACCGGCAAAATTGGGCGCACGTTTGCTGAAATCTGTAAGTGCTTCGGTATGCGCGTTCTGGCATACGACAAATTTCCGTCTCCTGACAATGGGCTGTCTTATGTACTGCTGCCGGAGCTGCTGCCACAGGCGGACGTTATTTCCCTCCACTGCCCGCTGACAAGCGAGACGCGGCACATGATCGACGCAGCTGCCATTGCCGGAATGAAGCCCGGGGGGTCGTGATCGTGAATACCTCCAGAGGGGCATTGATCGACACGGAGGCGCTCATTGACGGCCTCAAGCGCCGCAGGATCGGCGCTGCGTGCCTGGATGTTTACGAGGAGGAGAGCGACCTGTTCTACGAGGATCGCTCGGACAGCATTATTGAAGACGATGTGCTGGTGCGGCTGATTTCGATGCCCAATGTGATTGTCACGTCTCATCAGGCGGTTTTGACCCGCGAGGCGTTAAACAACATTGCAGCGGCCACGGTGGTGAATCTTCTGAAATTCAAGCGCGGCGAAGCCGCGCCGGATCCGGGGTCTGCTACCGCTGCGCACAGGAGGGCTTCCACGATATGCAAAACCGCGCTGGCGCTGCCAGCGCGGTCATTTCAATTTTCCCGGGTTTCGAGCATTGCCCATGCGATCACGAAAAACGGCGTTGACAGGCACATGGAGATCCCGAAGAACGCCTGCACGCAGTACCCGAGCACTGCGCTGCCACAGATGAGAGCTGCGGGCCGTTCCCCTGCCCTGCGTACAAAGCGGACAGCGGAGCAGCCAAGCGCGCCCAGCCAGCAGAGCAGGGCGAAAAGGGCCCCTGATTTGCAGGATGTTCAGATACTCGTTGTGCGCCGTATCGATCCCAGTACGGCGTACAATGTGTCCGGCTTCGTCGTACCGCTCAAAATACGCCGTAATACGGCGGGACAGCGTATCCGGGCGCCGCCGAACAGCGGTCGCTCCTTTACTGCCTGCCAGACGTTTTTCCAGATATAGATCCGGCCGGAGCCAAAATCGTCCTCCGCGCGGCCATGCAGAAGCGCGTGCGCTTCACCGAGCATTCCGGGCGAGTCGGCTTAAGCAGGAATCCGCGAGGAACGCCGCAAGCAGGACACCTCAATGATGATTGTCGCTGCGCGGCGCTTTTTTTCGTCCAGCGCCAGCGAAGCGGCAGGAGAACAAGGCCGGCTGCAGTACCGAGCAGTCCGGCGGAGACATTCATCCTGACGCTGACAGTCACGCACAGCGTCAGCGGCACAAGCAGCCAGCAGCGGCGGAGCTTCCACGCGCCATAGAAAAATGCGGGTACGGCCACGCACATCACAGCCGCCAGCAGGTCTGTATTGCCGATAGTACCGAGATATGCGCCGCTGTAGGCGGTTCCGGCATCGGAATAGGCCAGCCCCTTCGGGTACAGGCCAAGCGGGTTTCCGCCCGCCAGCTGCCAGAGCGCCAGCAGGCAGCATAGGCTCATGGCCGCGCCGAAGACGTCAAAAGCAGCCATGCTTTCGGGCGCGCAAGCCGCCCCAGCAGCAGGAAGACCGCGCCATACAGCGCAAGCGTCAAAAAGTCCCTCGCGCCGTGAAAGACCAAGCCACGCGTCAGCGCGCCACGGTGAAAGGAACGTCGAGGAGCAGGCTGCAGTACCCCCAGCATCAGCCATTCAGCCGGGCGGACGGCACGCAGCAGCTTGCGAACAGACCGTTCTGATCTGCCGCAGTGCAGACAGCGCCGCATCGGCGCAATAGACGATCGTCAGAAGCAAAAACAGCCGGTATTTGGCCTCCAGAATCTTGGTTGGTAGCCGTCCGGCCTCCGTCAGAGGAAATGCGCTCAGCATCAGCGCAAGGTACATCGGAGACGGTTTCCGCCGTCCGCGCGCTGCGGTTCATCTGCGTTCCAGCGCGGCCTGCAGTGCGCCGCAGAGCGGAAGGCCGGCGGACGCGTCTGAAAGAAGAAAGACTTTAGCATATGCGGGTGTCTTGGACGCGCTGGCTGTCAGCGTCAGCTCGTTTACGCCGGTATCCGACGCGGCGATTTTCTGAACGGACAGGCCTTCCATCAGACCGTCACTGTCATACAGCGCCAGCAGGCAGGGTAAACTCCGTTCGCGCCTCCGGGGTCCGGCGCGCATATCGCTCACGTCCACGTCCAGCAGATATGCGTCTGACCGGCAGACGTGTCGGCGCGCAGCGTTCCGGCGAAGGCCGCAGCGGAAGTGGTGTAACTCAGCGTCGTGGGCCGCACGTCCGCGGCGGCGATGCGGCTGCCGCTGTCGTCGCGGAAAATCGCGTTTGACAGGTCAATTGCGCCGGGAACGGCGTTCTGAATCGTGAGTTTCAGCAGGCTGACTTGATCGGCGACGGGCGTAGCCGAGGCGAAGCTGGCGCGGAGCTTGCCGGGCTCAGCGTTGATCTGACAAGTACCGGAAGGCTCGGCCTGCACGGAAAGCGACTGGTCGTAGGTCAGGGTGAAGCTTCCGCCGCAGACGATGCCGCGCCCCTGTAAAACAACGGATACGACCGCAGAGCCGTCCGGCTGGATCGCACCGCCGACAGCCCGAGCTTTGGCGCACGGTCGGATGGGAGCACCACATCGACGCTGCCGTCTTCGGCGGACGCGTCAATCGATTTTCCGTCTGTGTCGTACATACGCACGTCCGTCAGCGTGACGGCGGACGTATCCCCCGCCGTTCCGACGGTGCGGAACATAAAGCTCTCCTGTAGAGACGGCTTTGCGTGCCGCTGAAGCTGACGTGCACCATACCTAGCTGCGGCTCATTCCATGTCAGAAGATCTGACGGCCGGGTGCAGCTTCAGAACAGCGGTCAGCTGCAGGCAGGAGGGGTCATATTGCATCGTAAAATTCCCGCCTGCCGGAGATAACGTTCGCTTCCAGCTTAATCGCCATGCGGACGGACTGCCGCTCTGCCGTCTGTTCACGGCTGAGGATCAGCCGGGCGGTGCTGCGGGAAACAGTTCCGTTTTCTACAGCAGCCGCAACGGAAGCGCCGTTTTCGTCGTACAGGCGAAGGTTTTTCCAAAGAGTGAACGGAACTGCCGCCTTCTGGCGTCGCTTTGGAAATGCGGAATTGCAGCGTACACAAGTCTGTATTTTCCAGTACAGTCGTCGACACGAATGTCATGAGCAGCAGACCAGGGCTGTTCGTGGTTGAAAACGCACATTGCGCCGTCTGCACGCGCTCCATTGGAGCAGCTCAATCTCTGCCGAGTCGTAGGCAAGTTCAAATCTGCCGCTGTACACGCTGCCGGTCAGACGCACCTGCACGGAAACTGTTTCACCTGCGCGGCCGCTGGCCGAAGTGATCGAGAGTGCGCGGCCCGCAGCCTGTGCGAAGGGTGTGCAGAGGGTGAGCAGCAGCATCAGGACGAGAAGCAGTGGGAAAAGTCTTTTTTTCATAGCGCGGCCCCCGTCAGTTGAGGCTCGGGATGAGTCTTGCATCGTAGCGCAGGATCAGAATCGCGTCGCCCGCATCGATCAGACCGTCGTGGTTGACGTCCGCAGCGGCTTCCTGCTCCGGCGTGAGCGTAATGAGACCCACGGATGGCGCGCAGGCAGAGCAGTGCGTCGGCCGCGTCGATATAGCCGTCGCCGTTTACGTCACCAAGCTGCGCGGCGGCGGTAACGATGATCTTGATCTCTGCGGAATAGCCGCCATCAACCGTTGTGGCGGTGATGGTTGTTTCGCCGACGGACAGGGCCGTTACGATACCTGTGCGGGAGACGGTCGCGGTCTGCTCGTCGCTGCTTACCCAGGTCAGGTTTTTGACGGTCGCGTCGTCCGGGGCGATGATGGGCTGGAGTGTGACGGTGCTGCCCATCATGAGCGTATGCGTCGGCTCGTCAAACCGGATGCCGGTCACGCGGACGCGTTTTGGCTGGACAGTCACGATGCAGCTGGCGCGGTAGTCCCCTGCTGCCGCCGTTACGACGGTAACGCCCGCAGCAAGCGGCGTGACCTTGCCGTCCTGACTGACAGTGGCGGCAGTCTGGTTGCTGGACGTCCAGCGGATGGTTGCTTCTGTGCCCTCGGGCTTCAGCGTCGCGGTCAGCTTTTCGGCCTCTTCTCCGGCGTAGAGCGTCAGTGTATAGCGGTCGAGCGAGACACCGGTCAGGCCGGACTCACCGGGCTGTTCGCCGGTGACGGTGATGGTGACGGACGAAGTGCATTCGCCAACACTCGCCGTGATCACCGCTTCTCCCTGTCCAACAGCGACGACCTTGCCGTTGGAGAGCACGCGGAGAACAGAGGGGTCGGAGCTTTCCCGATATATGGCAGATATAATCCTCCGGGCTTACAGCTGCATCCAGCATGCCGAACTGCCGACGGTGGGGACTGCGGCGCATTGGAAATTGAAATATCTGACAGCAGCTTTTTCCGACCAGGTAACACGGACAACTGCTTCGACCCGTTTTTCATTCCCTTCCGAGTATCCGTTGGAGAAGACAAGCTCTGCGTGCCCATCAGGAGTGTTGGGTGCAGTCAGGTATCCCGTTTCTAAATCGTATGTCAGTGCTTCATCTTCGGATTCGACTTTCAAACTATTGCGAATCTCCGGGCTGAACCACAGATCAAGAAATACGGATTCGTTCGGGCGCATGGCTATGCTTTCTGCTGCTCCAATTTTATCGTTGTGGGTATAGTACCGGATACGAATCGGGCGCATGGGTTCATTTTCTGCATTCAGATTTACATCATATTCAGGTACTTTGAGGTAGTAGACTCCGTCCGCGGAAACCTCGGAAGCTGAAACTGGCATAATAGAATCTTTCATGTATTTTCCGTCAGCATCATAGACATAAATATTGTCTTTTCGTGTCGTTTTCACCTTCATCACGTTGAATCTGTACGACTTCTCCGGCCTTGTGCTCGCCGATGGAGAAATAGCCACTCTGCCACACGTCCTGCCATTCTCTTTCCTTTTTAGAGGTGAAGCTGTTGCTATCGTGTTGTTATTCAGATGAGACACCAGCTTGTAGCAAATGTTCAATTTTTTTACGCGTGTAAAATATTGAGATAAATCGCATTTAGCCAGCAGATAATAGGTACCCGGTTCCAAATCCCAAGCATAATTCTCTGTAGTTTTCGAAGTTGAACTTACTATATCGAATTCATAGAGACTGCCATCATCCTGATTGTCGAAATATGCTTCCCGGTAGAGTTTGAAAACACAGGGTCGCCTTTTTTGCCCGTGTCTGTTTTAGAGACATTCAGCAAACGCAATACCTTTCTGGTCACCCTCCGGCACAGTAAACCGGAACCAATCCATGTCATTCAGCGCAGAAATATCAAATGCTTGCGTAAAATCCTCATAAAGCGGCGTAGCATGGTACCATACATCGTTATCCTCGATTTCTTCTGGGGGGATCAGTGAGATCGTCGTTGAGCAGATTCTTTCACTGGATCCGCCATCCAATTCGATATAATAGAGGCCTTTTTCTTCAAATTTCCAATAAAAATTAGAAGCCGATTTCCTTCCGAACGAATCTTCATGCCAAACTGACTTTGCCTTATCTCCGTATTCCACAAGGGCCTGCCCGGTATAAACCATGGCCTGTATTCCCGCGCAGTCGGAACTGACGTGCAGCGTCATGTGATCCTCCGGAACAGTAAAGCAGAACCAATCCGTGTCGCCGCTGTTTAGGACATGAGAAATCAACTGCCCCGGCTCAATATAGGCCGCGTCAAGCCAGGTATCGTTGCTTTCATAGGGATCGTCGCCGCCCTCCTCTACACGGATACGGAGCGGCACACGCTGGATGTTACTGCCTTTCGCGGACAGTTTAATTCGTGTACTGCCCCTGTATGGCTGCAGGAAAGAATGCGTGAATGTCGAGGAGATATAACTTTCGACGCTACAACAGTTCCATCCGGCGCGTAAACCTCATAGGTTATTTCCTCCGTTTTTCCCGGTATCAACATTCAATAAACGGAGCGTATAGAACTTTGATTGTCCTTCCTCCGGCACTGCTTCAAAAGCTGAACCAATCCGCATCGCCGATTCCACCAATGCTGAACGCCGCGTCTGTGCCGATTGGCAGCGGAGTCGCAGTCTCTTTCGTGTCGTTCAGCTCGTTTTCATCACCGTCCAGCAGACGAATCTCCATGGAGTCGAGTGAATCGTTTTGGACGCCGTCATTCAAGGTCAAATAGTGGTGCGCCCCGGCTGTGCCGTATGCAAAAAAATAGTCCCATTCTTTTGGTTCCATATCATATGAGCCATTCCAATGGAGGCGAAAAAACAGTTCTATCCGCATAATTAAAAAAAACCACCGAAGGTCAATGATATGTCCTGTCCAGGCTTTGTCTGTTGTAATTACAAAAGAATCCCAGTCACTATAGTCCAGTGCAAATTTTACAATGTCGCCGTCATGCAGTTCGGTTGGAATTACATCATTGTTCCTGTTCGTCATTTTCTGTATTCGTGCAGAACAAAACGAACCGTCATCGGAAATTTTCAGCCGATGACGACGCGCTCAGATCAACATTCTTTTTTCGCCGTGCTCGTCCCAAGTTATATATGCCATTTGTTCCATAGGCTGTGCGTCCGGCGATTTTCAACGAGGTAAAATCCTTGCTTTCAGTCAGCCATTCAACCTGCACACGCATACCGTCAATCGGTGCTGTGAGCGTATAGCGGAATATCCCATCTTCCTCAAACGTCATCTCTATCGGCTGCTCAAGCTCAATGCTGGTTCGCTCTTCATCGCTGCCGCAAGCACTGTTCCACACAGCAGCAGAAGCAGCGTCAGCAGCATCCATGTCCATCTTCCGACTCGTTTCATGGTTCAGGCTCCTTTTCTTTGTATCTGTCTGCTTACAGTATAGCGCGCTTTTCTCCGGAGTTCAACCATGTTTTGCTGCAAAGATAAAACCGCCCCGCAGCTGGGAACGCTGGGAACAAAACGCGCAGAATGGTTTGCTGCAAAAGCAGGATCTAAAAATCCGGCGAATTCAGGTGCACCTCCGCGCTGGATCGCACGGAATAGCTGCGGACAGAGTCGTCCGCCCCTACGGTGTAATATTCAGGACAGCAGCATTTTGTCGTTGGCTTCGTCGCTGCCGCTGGCGCGGGAGAACATGGCGAGAAGATCCGGGACGGTCAGCTTTTTCTTTTCTTCGCCGGACACATCCACGACGACCTGACCGGCGTCCATCATGATGAGGCGGTTGCCATGGGCAATGGCGTCTTTCATGTTATGTGTGATCATCAGCGTGGTCAGCCCGTGCTCCTGCACGATGCGGTCAGACAGGTCAAGCACCTTGGCTGCCGTGCGCGGGTCGAGCGCGGCGGTGTGCTCGTCGAGAAGCAGCAGCTTCGGCTGCTGCAGCGCCGCCATCAGGAGCGTCAGCGCCTGCCGCTGGCCGCCGGAGAGCAGACCGACCTTCGCGGTCATGCGCTCCTCAAGGCCGAGATTGAGCGCATGGAGACGTTTCTGGTACTCGGCGCGCTCCGCCTTTGTGATGCCCCATTTCAGCCCCCGGTGCTGCCCGCGGCGGGCGGCGAGGGCGAGGTTTTTCTTCGATCTGCATGGTTGGCGCGGTTCCCATCATGGGGTCTTGAAACACACGGCCTAAAAGGGCAGCGCGCTTTATGCTCCGGCAGGCCGGTGACGTCCGTGCCGTCAATGACGATCTTGCCGCTGTCGATCTGGAACGAGCCCGCAATGGCGTTCAGCATAGTCGACTTCCCTGCCCCGTTGCCGCCGATGACAGTGACGAAATCGCCGTCGTTCAGGGTCAAATTCAGGTCATTCAGCGCCGTTTTGGCGTTGACCGTACCGGGGTTGAAGGTTTTGCAGACATTGATAAGCTCAAGCATGGCGCGATTCCTCCTTTTTGGCTTTTCCATGGAACATTTTTGCCCTTCCAAAACGGAATAGCGAGGGAAGAGCGCGATCAGGGCCGTGATGAGCTTGAGGTCGTTCGTGTTCAGGCCGAGCTGCAGCACGATCTGGAGCACAAAGTAATAGATCACAGCGCCGATGGACACGGCCAGAAGCTTGAGACCGAAATTCGTGAACAAGCTTGCCGAAGATGACCTCGCCGCGATGATAACGCAGCAAGAGGCCACAAATGACGATGCGCCGCGCTTCATGACATCCCGCCGCGCCCGAAACTGGTGCGAAGCGCCGCCGGTGAAAGTACGCCAATCGTTCGAAAGCACGAGACAAATACAATTGCTCGGCGTTCTGCGGCTTGATGCTAGTAATATGTAATTCGAACGAAGTATACGTGG
>VOFK01002337.1_pt1 | contig 20128 bp, 22 predicted proteins | sample 5384121 | NCBI WGS metagenome assembly VOFK01 (sample SAMN12384730, study PRJNA508395) | human gut metagenome | isolation source: healthy gut J | host: Homo sapiens | reverse complement strand
AAGAAAACGGATTTAAAGTGACGAGCATCAGAAATTTATGGTTTTTGCAAAGAACAACCGCATAAGCGAATTTAAAGAACGACATCTAAAGAAAGCATTCGAAAGGCGGAGCGCATACGATGTGTTTTATTCCGCGTAACTGAAAGCGGATTTAAAAGTAAAGCGATTACGAGGCGGCAGAGATGCCGTCTTTTATGGTGCCCGCATCAAAAAAGAGGTGCCGGAAGGAAATCTATATTTGTCATAAATAATGATGAGTAAGATTTTTCATATTCGCGGTGCAGGGAATCTGTGGATAAATAAAGGTGCTTATGATAAACTCATAAACGAATGTATATATAGTAGTATTTATGAAGAAAGGAGGAGTGTATGGGTCTTATTAAAGCAGGAATAGGCGCGGTCGGAGGCGTACTGGCCGATCAGTGGAAGGAAATTCTTCTATTGTGACAGCATGCCGCCTGGATGTCGCAGCGATGAAAGCGACAGAAACGGACCGCGGCTTTAAAGTCGCAGAGCGCAGAAGACAGGTGGTTTCCAACGGATCCGCTGGCTGCCGTCAACAACGGGCAGTGCACGATGATTGCGGAAACAGCAAGCGTCGTCGATCGTCTTCGCGCCGAACCGGGAGAGGCATACCAAGCGATCAGTCATCGGAACCGTCGCTCTTCACGGGCGGTTCGGAATGGGCGTGAAAAGCGGTCATCGCCGGTACTCAAACAGATGGGGGAGTATCGTTTTAATATTTGGCGCGATGGCGGGAAAGACCAGCGCGTTTATTTCTTCAATAAAAAGGAAATAGTCGGGAACAAGTACGGCAACGCCCAGCGAGATTCCGTTCGGTTGATGCGGGATACCGGGCTGAAATTCGTCCGTATCCGCGCTGTTTTGGTGAATACAGTTACAAGATCGGATCCGATCCTCTTTACACCAATGGCAGGCAACGCGTCGGACAGTTCGAGAGCGCCCGGTGATTGACGGCCAGCTGAAATCAGAACTGCTTACGGGCTCTCCAGCCGGCATTTGCCAAGATTTCGCCCAGCGTATCGACTACACCTCCTGATCTGCGGACACACGTTTGAAATTGCCGAGGCCCCAATAAAGCGCTTTCCCAAGAAATGAACTTAGCCCGCCCTGTTGCTCTCTTCGCGTGAACACAACCAATGAAAAAAGCGAAGACCAAAGATCCAAACCCAGCCAAACCCGCCATGGGGCGAAACGGGAACCGTAGACGCAAGTCCGACGCATGCGTACGGCGGCGGGCAATAAGCGGTCAAGCCCATCTGGATTCTTAACAATATGCGCAGGCGCGTTGCGGCGCGAACGCGTCCAATCTTTACGGTATGGCGCGGCCAGAAGCAAAGCAGATGCCCCAGCAGTAACTCCAAGCTGGCACCGCCGTCCTCAGCCAGCGGCTGAAACGCGGAGTGCGGTAGGAAAAGCCAAGTTCTGCGCCAACTGCAGGAAAACCCGCTCCATGCCTCTGCGGCTGGATGGACCTGCGCGGAAACGCAGTACGAAAAGAGAATACGGAGCAGAATTCTGTGCCAACTGCGGGCAAGCTCCGCTCCTGCGGCTGGAATGGATCTGCAGCGACGCAGCGCACCGAATAAAGTTCTGTGCCAACTGCGGACATCCCCTGTCCGTAATGGAACATTGAGAAAAAGGCGTATTTCATTAAGCGTCCTGTCCCTTATTTCACACTGCCGTTTTGTTTCGAAGTGGGAAAAGGCGGCGTATTTATGGAAAAGGAGGCAGAAACTTCATGGCTGATTACTTCCCAGTAAGCTTTTAAATGCCCCCAATTGCAGCGCTCCTCTTGCATATGCTCCCGGCGACGGATCATGTGACCTGCGAATACTGCGGCATCGGAACTGTCCATCGCTGATCCCAGCGTTCTACGCGGCGAGAAGGAAAAAGCGCGGCAAAAGCGGAAGAAGCGCGGCAGAAAAAGTGGGATACCGACGGTGCGGGAAAGGAATGGAGCGAAGACGAGGCGAAGATTCTCCGCGCCTTTACCTGTTCTTTCCTGCGGAGCGAAATCGTCTGCGATGAAAAATACGATGCCACGGAATGCTGCTACTGCGGAAACCCCGACGATGATTGCCCAGCGTTATGACGGCGCTCTTGCGTCCCGACTCATGTGATTCCGTTCCAGAAGACGAAAAAGGATGCCGTGAAGCCTGCTAATTTTCAAGGATAGTCACCCTGCTGTCCTCACTTTCTGTCAGCCAGAACCGGGTGGATGACGATATCGCAGCAGCATAGTTCCTTCTTTTCTGGCTCTTTGACTCAAAAGTCACCGCTACCGCCAGCTACAAAGCGAAAAATGTAAATACTTTCGTTGTTGGAAAGAATCAGATCACGGAAGAAAGCGGTTTACCGGTGCGACCGTGAGGAGAAATGAAATTTAACCGGGCACCCATGGACGGCAGTAAGAAATGGACGATACATGGATGGAAAGCATCGGACCTTTTTCGATATATTCCACCATGGGAGCCTTTTTACCACGGCATACCTGGCAGGGTACCTGGCCGATAAGTGATGCCGCGAAGAAAATGGCGCCCGCGCCGATGAGCTGGTAACAAATACCGCGGCTTGCGCAGATGGATGACACACCGTCACCGGTTAGACAAGCGTGTAATCGGAAGCGATGGTTTCTGTGTCCAAAGATGACACCTGCTGCCGGTGCCCTGCTTGCGCCGGTATGGGCTCTTCCACCACTTATAACGGCACGCCGTATACTTTCATTGATGAACGCCCAGAGCGGCAAGTTTAGTGGAAGCCTGCCGGTAGATGTATAAAGTTATCCATGTACACGGCGGCGGCATTTGTCGTCTCCGTTCCCATCCTTTACTTCCTCATTAAAATGATGTTCGGTTCTTTTATAAGGAGGCGGGACATGCGATATCTCAGATTCCATGATGCTCCTTGCCGTTCCTCTTCTGCCCGTGATGTCTCGACGCAGCGAGATGCCGTCTTTCCATGACGCGGACATCGTGAAAGCGAGGCGGTCGCCGCGGAAGTAAAGAACGCGCTGGAAGCGGTAGAGAAGAAACATAATGTCCGTATCGTTGTCAGTTTCACAGTGCCCTCCGTGATAGGAATGAAAATCTGGCGATTATGCCGACGCAACCTCCGGTACTGGTGATCAGAGGCGGAGAAAAAGGAAATATGGCTCTCGTTCTTGATATGCAGGAAACGCGATCGCGCCATCAAGCCACCGATCCCAAAATGAAGGCGATGATTGCCGAATGATAGCAGGGCATCAAATGTCGACGTGTCGAGGTGCTGCCCGCCAAGCGACAGCCAGCCTGCGATTATGGCCGGCGATCCCTCAGCCTGGGCGAGAACATCGCCGACCAGGGCGGCCTGCGCGTTTCCCATACGGCATTCCGTAACTCGCTGAACGGCACCGAGCCCGCGCCGATCGACGGATTCACCGCTGACCAGCGGTTCTACCTGGACGCTACGCTGTGGGCGCAGAATATCCGCGACGAGGAGATCGCACGTCTTACGAAGCTCGACGTACACTCGCTGGGCAAATGGCGTGTGAACGCCACGCTGCGTAATCTGCAGGATTTCTACGATGCGTTCAGTATGACCGACGGGGAGATGTTCATGCCCGAGGAGGAGCGCGTGGTTATCTGGTAGGCGGGTTCCGCCCGATCGATATGCCAGCGGCCGGGATCCACTCGGCCGCCTTTTTGTTCGCCTGCCGGGCGGGTTGTAATGTCGAGTATATCGAAAAACGATAAATATTTTTTGATATTCAAAAATTTGTTGTTATATTTGTCGCCGAACAAACCTTAAAAATAACTCTCAGCGACCATGGATTTACTCACAGTAGAACACGTCACCAAGCAATACGCCGGGCACAAGGCCCTCGACGACGTATCGCTCGCAATCCCCCGAGGTTCGGTCTACGGGCTGCTCGGACCCCAACGGGGCCGGCAAAACGACCCTGATCCGCATCATCAACCGCATCACGGCGCCCGACAGCGGCCGGGTGTTGTTCGGTGACCGCGAGATCACGCCTGCGGATGTTTACCGTATCGGTTACCTGCCCGAGGAACGCGGCCTTTACAAGAAGATGAAGGTCGGCGAACAGGCCGTCTTCTTCGCCCGTCTCAAAGGGCCTTCGCGCCGCGAAGCCGTCGTGCGGCTGAAGCAGTGGTTCGTCCGGTTCGGCATCCAGGAGTGGTGGGACAAGAAGATCGAGGAGCTCTCGAAAGGTATGGCGCAGAAGGTACAGTTCATCGTCACGGTGCTGCATGAACCCGAACTGCTGATCTTCGACGAGCCGTTCTCGGGCTTCGACCCGATCAATGCCAACCTCCTGAAGGAGGAGATCCTCGCCCTGCGCGACAAGGGCGCCACGATCATCTTCTCGACGCACAACATGTCGTCCGTGGAGGAGATCTGCGACCACATCACGCTGATCAACAAGTCGCGCAACATCCTCTCGGGGTGTGTCGACGACATCCGTCGGCGCCATGGCTCCAACATCTTCGAAGTGGCCTACCGGGGCGATGAGGCGGCGCTGCGCCGTGCCGTCGAAGGCCGCTGCGAGATACTCGAAGGTTCGCAGGACAAGTCGGTATACGCCACGCTCAAACTCCATGTCGAGCGCGACGAAGAGGTGCGCGGAGTGATCGCCGCGGTGAACGACGCCGTCGAGCTGCGCTCGTTCCAGGAGGTCATCCCGTCGATGAACGATATATTCATCTGCGCCGCTCCGTCTTCGCCGCCGTCGCGCAAACGACGTCTGTGCCCTTTAAAACGATACGATCATGTCACAAGTCAGCATTATAAACATAGGGGACGCGAATTCAACGAGCGCGTCCGTAAAAAATCCTTCATCATCACCACGCTGCTGATGCCGCTGCTGATGGTCGGCCTGATGTTCGCCCCGATGCTCATCATGAAGTATTCGCGGCGGCGACGAGAAACATATCGCCGTGATCGACGAGAGCGGGCTGATAGCCCCCAGGCTGCAAAGCGGCAAGGAGCTGATATTCGAGTCCACCGACCTTTCGACCGAGGCCGCGCGCAAGGAGCTGACCGACAAGTTCGGCGTGCTCTACATCGGTTCGACATCCTCACCAACCCCAAACAACGTGAAAACTGTATGCGTCAATTCGTCGTCGTCGCTGTCGGTCGAAAGCAACATCACGGGGCAGATCGAGGATATCATCGAGGCCGAAAACTCAAGTCATACAACATCGAAAACCTGTCGCAGATACTTCAGGAGGTGAAGACCCGCGTCGGTATGCAGACTTTCCGCAACGATGAGTCGCAGGAAGAGGAGGCGCACGCCAAATCGTCGGTGGTCGCCACCGGAACGTCGGCTTCGTGCTGGGCATGATCCTTTACATGTTCCTGCTGATCCACGGTTCGATGGTCATGCAGTCCGTGATCGAGGAGAAGAACAGCCGCGTGCTGGAGGTGATGGTTTCGTCGGTGAGGCCTTTCGACCTGATGCTGGGCAAGATACTCGGCGTGGCGTCGGTTGCCGTCGTGCAGGTGCTGATCTGGGGCGCGCTGTGCGTCGTAGGGCGCTTGCGGCGCAGATGATGCCGCCCGAAATGATGGAGGGCGTGCAGGCCATGCAGCAGGGAGTTCCCGGCGCAGCGGCTGCGATCGACGTGAATCCGGGAGATGCTGCAGGTGATGGCCGCCGTGACCGACTTCGGCTATATCCTCCGTATCTTCGCCTACCTGCTGCTGTTCGTCTTCGGCGGATACCTGTTCTACTCGGCGATGTTCGCCGCGGTGGGATCGGCCGTGGACAGCATCAGGACGCGCAGCAGTTGCAGACACCGATCACGATCCCGATCATCCTCGCCCTGCTGGTGATGATAACCGTCAAACGACCCCAATTCACAGATGGCCTTCTGGTTCTCGATGATCCCCTTCACGTCGCCCGTGGTGATGATGGCGCGTATCCCTTACGGCATTCCCCTGTGGGAGATAATACTCTCGCTGGTGATCCTCTACGCCTCGTTCACGGCGATGGTGTGGTTTGCGGCGAAGATCTACCGTGTGGGTATCTTCATGTACGGCAAAAAGCCGACGTTCAAGGAACTTTACAAGTGGATGCGGTATAAGTATTAGTCCGCACCGCGAAACGGGAATGACCGGGCCGTACGATGTCGTGCCGGCCCGGTTTGTTTTCGTGCTGCCGGGCCGTCCGCCCCCGTGCGAAATCGGCGGGTGCCGGGATTTTCCCGGTTTTTACTATCTTTGGGGGTATGAAAGAGTCGAAATTCGTCAAAACCAAGATCGTCGCGGGCTATGTCATCCTGATTGCCGTATGCGTCCTTTCAGTCGTCCTTTCAGGTATGTTTACCGTGCGGTGGTGCGTTTTTCGACCTCCGACGGCAAGGTTATTCGCTGCTGCACCAAGCGCAATGTCATGGGACAAACCCTCTACCACCTCTACCAGGCCGAAAGCTACGGGCAGCTGATGATCGCCGGATACAAGTCTTACGAGGCGCGGTACAAACGTGAATTGCGCACCGTGCGCGGCTATATCGACTCGTTGCGCAACCTGGCCGGGGAGCAGGATTCGCTCCAGACGATGCGCCTGGACAGCATTGTGAGGCTGCTGGGCGACAAGGAGCGGCGGACGATGAACCTGCGGCGGACGATCCGTTCGGCGGCTACGGCCAGCCTGCTGGACAAGAACTATCCGCGAGCTGATCGGCCCGGCGGACGAGTGATGGACAGCAGTAAGGGGGTTCTGCGCGACAGCGTGTCGGTGCGTACGGTGGTGCAGGATACGCTGTCCGTGGCGGTGCCGCGGCGCAAGCGCAATTTCTTCCGCCGTTTCGCCGACCTGTTCAGTCCTCCCAAAGAGGATTCGAGCATCGTGATCTCCCACCGTGAGCGGGTCGTCGATTCGCTCCCCGCGACGGCCGTGAAAGATACGATCGCCATCGTCCTCAGGACGTTGCAGGATCGGGTGACCAGCGACCGCATCGGCATTTACGACCGGGCGTGGAACGAAGGGATGCGCCTGCGGTACAGCAACGAGCTGGTGAACACGAAGATATACCGCCTTATCATGGATTTCGAAGCCGAGGATACGGCGTTCCTGCTGGGCAAGATCGACCAGACGGAGGCTATCCGTCGCCGGTCGTCGTACGTGCTGGGCGGTATCGCCGCCGTCGCCGTCGTGCTGATGCTGCTGTTCGTGGGTATCCTGCTGCGTGATATCAACCGCAGCACCCGCTACCGGAGGGCGCTCGAACGGGCCAACCGCGACAACGAGGCGCTGCTGGCGGCGCGTGAGAAACTGATGCTGGCCATCACGCACGACATCAAGGCGCCGCTGGGTTCGGTGATGGGCTATATCGACCTGCTTTCGCGCCTCACTACGGGCAAACGCGAAGGGCTTTACCTGCACAATATGAAGGAATCGTCGGAACACCTGCTGGCGCTGGTCAACAGCCTGCTGGACTTCTACCGGCTCGATATCAACAAGGTCGACGTCGACAACGTGGCGTTCTGCCCGGCACAACTGTTCGAGACGATCCGCGAGGGGTTTGCGGCCATGGCCCAGGCAAAGGGCATCGCCCTGGTGCTCGAAGCCGGGCCGGGGGCCGGGGACGAGGTGATGGGCGATCCTTTCCGGATCCGCCAGGTTGCCGATAACCTGATATCCAATGCGCTGAAATTTACGGACGAGGGCAGTGTGACGATCCGGGCCGACGTCGTGGAAGGACGGCTGGTATTCTCCGTGCGCGACACCGGGCGGGGCATCGGCCGCGAGGAGAAAGAACGCATTTTCCAGGAGTTCGTACGCCTGCGTTCGGCGCAGGGCGTCGACGGGTTCGGTCTGGGGCTTTCGATCGTCGACCGTCTGGTAAAACTGCTCGGCGGCAGCATCTCGCTCGAAAGCCGCCTGGGCGAGGGCAGTAAGTTCATCGTCTCGGTACCGGTAGGCCGCAGCAGCGGGAAGAAACCCGACGGCCCGCAGCAGCCTGCCCGCACGGCCGCCCGCCCGGACTTGAAGGTACTGCTGATCGACGACGACCCGCTGCAACTGGAGATGACTGCCGGGATGTGCCGCCAGGCCGGGGTGGCTGCCGAGTGCTGCCAGTATCCCGAATATGCCGCCAAACTGGTGGCCGAAGGGGTGTTCGACGCTGTTTTTACCGATATACAGATGCCGTCGGCCGACGGGTTTAGCGTATTGGCCGCGGTGCGCGGGGTCGACTCTGCAATTCCCGTGGTGGCCGTTTCGGCGCGCGGGGAGATGGATGCCGGGGATTTCTCGGCACGCGGGTTCGCGGGATGCCTGCGCAAGCCGTTTACGGCGAATGAACTGGTTGCCGTGCTGAACACCGTCTGCGGCGCGGATGCCGTGCTGAACACCGTCTGCGGCGCGGATGCCGCGGTGGCGCCCGTCGGGTGCGGGGTTGCCGCGGCCGGGGCGGAACAGGCGGACGGAGTGGATTTCAGCGCTCTGACGGCCTATGCGGGTGACGACACGGCGGCGGCACGGGGAATTCTGGAATCCTTCGCAGAGCAGGGCGCGGCCAACTGTGCCCTGCTGGAGCGGGCGTTGGACGAAGGCGATACGGCGGCACTGAAAAGCCGTGGCGCACAAGATGACGCCGATCTTCACGATGCTCGGGGCCGTGCAGGTGGCGGCGGCGCTGCGGACGGCGGAAAGCTGGGAAGGCCCCCTGACCGACACGTTATGCCGGGAGGTACGCACGGCGGCAGAAAATATCCGTGCGATTATCGCGGAAGCGCAAAAAAAGGTATCTTTGTCGTGAATATGGAACGGATTCTGATCGTAGACGACGACATCACCTTCGGCCTGATGCTCAAGACCTGGCTCTCGAAAAAAGGGTTCGGGACACAGACCGCAGCCAGTGCGGCGGCAGCCCGGACGGCTCTTGCGGAAGGAGGGTTCTCGCTCGTGCTGAGCGATATGCGGTTGCCCGACGAGGACGGAATCGCCCTTTTGCAGTGGATGTCGGGGCAGCGGATCGAAGTGCCCGTGATCGTAATGACGAGCTATGCCGAGATCCCAGAACGCCGTGCGCTGCATGAAACTCGGCGCCCGCGACTACGTCGCCAAGCCCGTCAATCCCGACGAATTGCTGAAAAAGATCCGCGAGGCGCTTGATGCCCCGGCGCCCGTGGGCGATGTCCTCCCGGTAACGCCGGAAAAGGCGCCGGAGACTTCCCGGGCTGCGGGCGGGGATATGCCCAACTATATCGAGGGGCAGAGCGATGCCGCGCGGCAGCTCTACGAATATGTGCGGCTCGTCGCGCCGACGAACATGTCGGTCTTGGTGAACGGCGCCAGCGGCACGGGCAAGGAACATGTGGCGCAGCGATCCACCGCCAGAGCAAGCGCGCCGGAAAGCCGTTCGTGGCGGTCGATTGCGGCGCCATTCCGCGCGACCTGGCTGCTTCGGAGTTCTTCGGCCATGTCAAGGGGTCGTTCACGGGGGCTGTCGGCGATAAGACGGGCGCCTTCGAAGCGGCCAGCGGCGGCACGCTCTTTCTGGACGAGGTGGGGAACCTTACCTATGAAACCCAGGTGCAGTTGTTGCGGGCCTTGCAGGAGCGCCGCATCCGTCCCGTGGGCAGTAACCGTGAAGTTGCGGTCGACATCCGGCTGGTCGCTGCGACCAACGAAGACCTTGAAGCGGCAATTGCGCGCGGGACGTTCCGGGCCGACCTCTACCACCGGATCAACGAATTTACGCTCCGTATGCCCGAAGTGAGGCAGATGCGCGAGGATATCATGCTGTATGCCGATTTTTTCCTCGACCAGGCCAACCGCCAGCTGGACAAGCATATCGTCGGGTTCGACGGCGAAGCCGCTGCGGCCATGGTGCGTTATGACTGGCCGGGAAACCTGCGGCAGATGAAGAACACGGTGATGTCGGCGACGCTGCTCTGCCGGGGCGATTATATCTCCTGCCGCGAACTGCCGGCCGAAATCGCCGGGGTTTCCGGTGCGGCTGCGGTGCCGTTGCGCAACCCGGCCGGCGAGGAGAGCAGATACGCCGCGCCCTGTCCATGGCCGGGGAAACAAGTCGCAGGCCGCCAAACTGCTCGGCATCGACCGCAAGACCCTTTACAACAAATTGCACCTCTACGGGATCGAGTGATGCGCCTGCGTGTGGAATTTTTCCACATCCCTGTGGCGCAATTCCACACTTTTCCACATACCGCCGGTTCTGGCGCATCTTGTTAACCGCTGTCTGTCAGCGGATTTTTTTTTTTGTCCGGATGGCACGCCCCTTGGACTTTCGAAAGTCGGAAAGGTTGATGAGACAAATTACGAACCTGAGGAAATGAAGTGGAACCTTAAATCATTAAGAGCTATGAAAAAGACAATTGTAACGATGGCAGCTTTGATGCTGATGGCTGGGGCCGCATTCGCATGCGCACAGCAGCCCGAGAAGAAGGACGCCTCCGCGGCGACCGAAGCTACGGCTCCCGCAACGGAGTCCCTGGCTACCGATGAACAGGAGAAATCGGAGTCCGGCGATGCGGAAAAAGACTGATTCGACTGCCGGAGAATCAGCCAAGGAGGAGAATAAGGTTGAGAGTACAAGCACAAGTGAGGGCAACTCCTCCTCCGCATCGGAAGCTTCGGATTCCGCTAAGTAAACTTGCGGGATAATCATCAGTTAAACAATTGTTTGCCGGGGTACCCCCGCCTTATGGGCGGGGTACTTTCTTTGTGCGTCCGGGCCGGGACAGCGGCCTGTGCCCCGGCATAAGTACGGACACAAAAGGCGGAAGCCGGGATTTCCGGCCTCCGCCTTTGCGAAAGGGGCGTCGTGCGGACTACTCCTCGATGAAGTCGATGTTCACCTCGCGCTGGAACACCTCCTGCAGCGAAATGTTCGTCTCGGTGGTGGCGATGCCCTGAATGCGCAGAATGCCGTCGAAAATCGTACGCATGAGGTGTTCGTTGTCCACGCAGTAGAGTTTCACGAGGATGTTGCCCTTGCCGGTGATGAAATGCGCCTCCACGATCTCGGGAATTTTCCGCAGTTCCTCCACGGTCTGCTTGAGCAGCTGCGGGTCTTGAGCGTGATGCTGATGTGGGCGCAGACGTCGAAGCCCATCATCTTGGGGTCTACGATCAGGCGGCTGCCCAGGATCACGCCCGAATCGTCGAGCTTGCGGATGCGCTGGTGAATCGCAGCGCCCGAGATGCCGCATTCGCGGGCGATCTCCAGAAAAGGCATGCGCGCATTCTTGATCAGGTATTTGAGGATCTTGCGGTCGATTGCGTCCAATGCGGTTTTAGCCATGGCAGGATGTTATTTGATGACATTCAGTTCTTTGCCGACCTTGGTGAAGGCTGCGATACAGCGGTCGAGCTGTTCGATGGTATGGCCTGCCGACACCTGCACGCGGATGCGGGCCTGGCCTTGGCACGACGGGATAGTAGAATCCCGTGACGAAAACGCCCTCGTCCTGCAATTTCGCGGCGAATTCCTGCGACAGTTTGGCGTCGTAGAGCATCACGGCGCAGATGGCCGACTGGGTGGGTTTGATGTCGAAACCCGCCGCCATCATTCCGGCACGAAAATGTTCGACGTTGGCCACCAGCCGGTCGTGCAGTTCGTGGCTCTCCGCGAGCATCTTAAAGGTCTCGATCCCGGCGCCGACCACGGCAGGGGGCAGCGAGTTCGAGAAAAGGTAGGGACGCGAACGCTGGCGCAGCATGTCGATGATCTCCCTGCGGCCGGTGGTGAATCCGCCTACGGCGCCTCCGAATGCCTTGCCCAGCGTGCCCGTGAGGATGTCGACCTGGCCGCGGCGGTCGTAGAGTTCGGTGATGCCGCGGCCCGTTTTACCCAGCACGCCCGCCGAGTGGCACTCGTCGACCATCACCAGAGCGTCGTACTTTTCGGCCAGGCGCAGATCCGATCGAGCGGTGGCGGCATTGCCGTCCATCGAGAATACGCCGTCGGTGACGATGATGCGGAAACGCTGGGCCTGCGCCTTCTTGAGACACTCCTCCAGGTCGGCCATGTCGGCATTGGCGTAGCGGTAACGCACGGCTTTGCAGAGACGCACGCCGTCGATGATCGAAGCATGGTTAAGCGCATCGGAGATGATGGCGTCCTCCTCCGAAGAGCGGTTCGAAGACACCCCCGTTGGCATCGAAGCAGGCGGCGTAGAGAATCGTGTCCTCCGTGCCGAAATAGTCGGCAATGGCCTTTTCGAGCTCCTTGTGGATGTCCTGGCAGCCGCAGATGAAGCGCACCGACGACATGCCGTAGCCGCGGTTGTCCATGGCTTTTTTCGCCGCCTCGATCAGCCGCGGGTTGTCCGAAAGCCCGAGGTAGTTGTTGGCGCAGAAGTTTAGCATCTTACGACCTGCAACTTCGATCTCCGCACGTTGCGGCGAAGTAATGACCCGTTCGCGCTTGTAAAGCCCTGCAGCCTTGATTTCAGCGAGTTCTTGCTGCAGGTGTTCTTTGATTTTTCCGTACATATCCGTTAATGTTTTGATGAATTTCCGGTGTGTGAGGTGTCAATCTGTTAGCAAATATACGATTAATTTTCGAAAACAGCCACCGCCCTCTCGCTTTTTTTCCATGTCGGGGTTACAATTTGTTATTCGCCACCGTCGGCGATCCCCCGGGTACGGCGTCCCCATGTCCGGCCACCGCAGGCTTCCGGGCGGTTTTTTCGGCGGCGTTTTTTTGCCGCATAATTTTTTAATACCTTTGTTGCTCAAATAACAACCAGCTACCTATGAAAAAATCGTGTGTATTGGTCAGCGGCGGCGCCGGTTATATCGGTTCGCACACCACCGTGGAATTGATCGGTGCGGGGTATGATGTCGTGATCGTCGATAATCTCTCGAACAGCGACATGAATGCAGTCGAGGGCGTGCGCAGGATCACGGGCGTCGACGTCCCGTTCGAAAAGGCCGACTGCTGCGACCGCGACGCCTTTGCCCGGGTGTTCGAAAAATACGACTTCGATTCGGTAATCCATTTCGCGGCGTCGAAGGCCGTGGGCGAATCGGTGAGCAAACCGTTGGAATATTACCGCAACAACCTCATCTCGTTCATGAACGTCATCGGCCTGATGCGCGAGTACGGGCGGCAGAACATCGTCTTCTCGTCGTCGTGCACCGTTTACGGCGAGGCCGACAAGCTGCCCGTCACGGAGCAGACGCCCCGCAAGCCCGCCACGTCGCCCTACGGCAACACGAAGCAGATGTGCGAGGATATCCTGCGCGACTCGCTGGTCGCCTACGAGGGGCTGAAAGGCATTGCGCTGCGTTATTTCAACCCGATCGGGGCGCACCCGTCGGCGCTGATTGGCGAGCTGCCGCGCGGCGTGCCGCAGAACCTGGTGCCCTACATCACGCAGACCGCCGCAGGCATCCGCGAATGCCTGTCGGTGTTCGGGGACGACTACCCGACGCCCGACGGCTCGAACATCCGCGACTATATCGACGTGGTAGACCTGGCGAAGGCGCATGTGGCGGCGATCCGGCGCATGATCGAGGACAGGAACAAGGCACGGTACGAGGTCTTCAACATCGGCACGGGGCGCGGGGTTTCGGTGCTGGAGCTGGTTCGCAAGTTCGAAGAGGTGAACAACCTGAAACTCAACTATAAGATCGTCGGCCGCCGTGCGGGCGACATCGTGGCCATCTGGGCCGATCCGTCGTATGCCAACAACGAACTGGGCTGGCGGGCCGAGCGCTCGCTCGACGAGACACTCGCGGCAGCCTGGAAATGGGAGAAGCATATCCGCGGCATCGAATAGCACAATGCACTGCTGCAAACCCGAAAGGGACGGATCCGCACCGGATTCCGTCCCTTTCCCGTAAATACGCTTATGGTTGTTTGTATTTACTTTCTGCGCCGTATGTTGTCGGTGAGCGATTCGACCCGGCAAGGGCCGTCGTACGTTATCCGGGCGGCTGTCGAAGCGTTTATCCGCAGGGTGCCCGAGCACCACACGTCGGCCTTGGCATAGTTCGATACGGTCAGGTCATAGTCGGCGACCCGCAGCTCGGGGGCGCTGAACACGGCTCCGGACGATACCCTGACCGCGGCGCTGGCGACCTGTGCCGACCCTTTCAGGTTGATCTTGCCGTAACTGCCGACTTCCGCCTCGAGCGAATTCCCGCTGAACGTGCCGCTGAACGAGCCGCCACTGCTGACGGTCAGTTTCGCCTGCTGGCTGTTCACCGTCACCGCGCCGGAGAATTTGGCGTAGCTGTCGACGCTCAGCGTCAGTGCATCCGAGATCAGCGTACTGCTGACACTGGCGCCGCTGCTGATCTTGAGCGTCAGGACGGAAGCTTTGATGTCGTTCGAGAACTTGGCGTAGCTCCCGACCGTGACTTGGCAGTTGTTGCGGCAGTCGACGGGCGCCTGTGCCGACCCGTAGCTCGAAACCCGCAGCTCGCAGTCGTTGCAGCGTACCGAGCCCGAGAATTTGCCGTAGCTCGACACGTTGAGCTGGGGGCGGTACCCGGGGTGTCGATGTCGGCGATGACCGATCCGTAGCTCGAAACGGAAACTGCGACCGAGGGCCCTTTCAACGGCAGCTTGCAGGTCACCTTGCCGTAGGAGCCGGCCGATATCTGGCGCAGGGCGGCCGATTTTTGCGGAACGACGACCGAAACCGAAATGTTCTCCGTATTGTTGGCGTTGACGCGGAATTTCAGCATCCCGCCGTCGCGCTCGAGCACCAGGTAGTCGATCACATTGTCGTCGGCCGTCACGCTGATGGTTCGGGCCGTGGGGCTGACCGTGACGTCGAAGAACGCCGCGGCCGAAATGCCCGTGTAGTCGCCCGCCTTGCCCCAGTCCTGCGTCACCATGCGCCCGCTGCCTTTCAGCCGCGTGTTCTGGTTGCGGCGGCGGTCGACGGCGGCACGTTTGATGTTGGTGCCGATTTCGCCCTCCGTGTTGTAGAGGCGGCGGATCTGCTCGGCAGTGAGCACGGCGGCGAATTTGTCCACATAGTCGCAGCTTGACCTGCGCCGTGGCGGCGATGTTCGAGAGCTTGGTTTTGAGCCCCTGCCGTTGTGCGGCTCGTCCGTTCCCGCCGCCGGGGTGTTGACGGCCTTGTCGAGCGCCTCGCGGTAGGCTTTGTAGAGCGGTTCGAATTCCTTGCGCTGGCGCGAGGTAAGCCCCAGTTCGCGCACGACCTGCTCGCGAGCGGCCTTGTTCAGCTCTTCGATCGACTGGTTGGCGACGGCGGCCGTTTCGGCGGCGTCGATGGCGGCGCGCGCTTCGGCAATGGCGCGGTCGATCTCGCGGTCGGAGGCGCCGACGGCCCTGCGGGCCTCGGCCATGGCACGGTCGATCTGGCGGTCAGTGGCGTTTACGGCGCGGCGCGCTTCGGACAAGGCACGGGAAACCTCCCGGTCGGCCGCGTTGCCGGCCCGTGTTGACGATAGCCCGGGCTTCGGCCAAAAGCTGTTTCAGTTCGTCACCGGCGGGCGCGGCCTTGCCTGCGAGGGCGAAGAGGAGCGCGCAAAGAAAAGTGAGGAGTTGTTTCATAGCGCATGGATTTTTAAAGTTGCTGGTTGTAGAGTATGTCGTCGTAGTTCTCCGCCGCAGCCTGTTGCAGGGTTTCGGTCGGGGCCGTGGCGAGCATCTGCTCGATGTCCGGCAGCGGGGCCTCGGCGCGGTGGCTGAGGTGTCCGGAGAGGAGGATGCCCGTTGCCAGGAGGGCTGCCGCGACACCTATCCCCCCGCCAGGTAAAAAACGCCGGCGGGTGCGGGCAGCGGGTGCGGGCCGTGCCGCCGTATTGCGCAGGATGCGTTCGTGCAACGCTTCGAGGCGATGCTCAGGCAGGTCGTAAGGCAGCCGCCTGCCGATATTTCCGAATTCGTGGTTCATAGTTCCCGTGTTAGTTTCTCTTTCAGTTTCTGTACCGCATGGTGGTAATTGACCTTGAGCGTCTCTTCGCGCTGCCCCAGTACGCGGGCGATCTGTCCGTAGGGCATCCGGTCGTAATAGCGGAGGTTGAAGACCAGCCGTTGCTTGAGCGGCAGCTCCAGGATCGCCTGCTGGAAACGTACCAGCGTCCGGTCGGCATCCTCGCCGCACTCCTCCGCCACGCGGCTTGCCAGGATGCGGCTCACGTCGTCGAGCGAGGAGAAGAGCCCCGGCCTGCGCCGCCGCAGCATCGTCAGTGCGGTGTTCGTGGCGATGCGGTAGAGCCATGCCCCCAGTTCCCCGGCTCCGCCCCGGAAGGTGCCGATCTTGTCGTAGGCGCGGATGAAGGTTTCCTGTACCACGTCTTCGGCATCCTCGTGGACGACGACCAGCCGTCGTGCGTGCCAGTAAAGCGGCCGCAAATACCCTTAGCGGTCGGAACGCCCCGCGTCGGGTGGCGGGATTGCGTAGCGCCGAGTTCTTCTGCCGCGGGTCGCTTCCATGAGGGTTTGTCTGTAAGACGCGTTAAAGTTGCAAAAGTTAAATCCCAAACCGAAATTTTTTTGCCCGGAAACGAATTTTTTACGGTTGATTTTCGATTCTTGATATTTTACCTTATCTTTGCGATCCGAAACAGGCGGAATTGGGGCGCGGCTTGCGTGGCCGGGCTGAGAACCGCCGGTGGTAACACATTAAAAAACAAACGTATTATGAAAACTATCTCTGTAAAAGCCGTTAAGCGTGATGAGTACGGCAAGAAAGCGGCCAAGGCCGTACGCCGCGAGGGTATGGTACCCCTGCGTACTGTCGGGCAACGGCGAGTCGGTTTCCTTCTCGGTAGACCCCCGCGAGATCAAGGCCCTGATCTACACCCCCAACTCCTACATCGTCGAGTTCGATTTCGACGGCAAGAAAGAGCAGGCCGTGCTGCGTGAGGCGCAGTTCCACCCCGTCCGCGAGCAGATCCTCCACCTGATTTCTACCGCATTGCCGAGGGTAAACCCGTATCCATCGCCATTCCGGTACGCCTGACGGGTAACGCCGAAGGTGTGAAGGTCGGCGGTAAGCTGACGCTGTCGGCCCGCAAGCTCGTCGTGAGCGCGCTGTTCGAGAACCTGCCCGACGAACTGGTCGTGGACGTAACCGAACTGGGTGTCGGCAAGACCATCTTCGTAGGCGACCTGGCATTCGAGAACCTGAAATTCGTCACTCCGGCTTCGACGGCCGTTTGCGCAGTGCGCGTAACCCGTGCATCGCGCGGTGCGGCGGCACAAGCCTAATTGGTAGCGTATGAAATACCTTATTGTTGGGCTGGGAAATATCGGCGCCGAATATGCCGGAACCCGGCACAACATCGGATTCAAAGTGTTGGACGCCCGCCGAGGCGTCCAACACGCTGTTTTTACGACGGCGCGTTACGGCGATGTGGCCGAGCTGAAGCATAAGGGGCGTACGCTGATCCTGCTGAAGCCCTCGACCTACATGAACCTTTCGGGCAAAGCCGTCCGTTACTGGATGGAGGCCGAGAAGATCGCCCCGGAAAATCTGCTGGTCGTATTGGACGACATCGCGCTCCCTTTCGGCACGCTGCGTATGCGTCCCCGCAGTGCCGGGGGCATAACGGCTGAAGAATATCGCCGAACTGCTGGGAACGGAGGACTACGCCCGGATGCGCTTCGGCGTGGGCGGGGATTTCCCCAGGGGCCACCAGGTCGACTATGTGCTGGGGAGTGGTCGGACAGGGAGCGCAAGGCGGCCCGAGCGGCTCAAGGTGTTCGGCGACGCGATCCTTTCGTTCACGACGATCGGGCTGGAACGCACGATGAATTTTTTCAACAAGAAATAGGCGAATAGTTGAAAAGAGCCGATAGGCTCGAAATAAAAACGGACGGGATATCGCTTGCATGATGATCCGTCCGTTTTTGGCGTTTTATCCCGTGGGGATTTTCAACTGTTTGCCGATCCTGCCATCGAAAACCACGCCGCAGGTTATGGGTGCCGCGGATGCGCGCAAATTCCGACCGGACGGTTCGGGCTTTGCCTGCACGCCGCGAGAACGAGGCTGCTGCGGACGCCGCCGCGGGAGTTCGTATGGGAGGCGCAGGACATGCTGGCCTACTCGTCCCCGTCGTAGTAGATTTCGTCCATCAGCCCGTCCAGTTCGCGGCGCTCCTTTTTGGTCGGGCGTCCCGTACCGCGGTCGCGGAAGACGAAGATAGTTTCGCGCGGGATGCTGAGCTTGTCCAGCTCCTCCTGCGGGGTGATGTTGAGGCAGTACAGGGGGACATTTTGGCCGGCTGGCGGCTCGACACGAAGTCGAGCACCCGGTAGGAGTAGGTCACCTGCATCTTGCGCACGGCGATCACGTCGCCGATCTTCACTTCGCGCGAGGGTTTGGCGGCGGAGCCGTTTACCGTGACTTTGTTGTTGCGGATGGCATCCGCGGCGTCGCTGCGGGTTTTGAACACCCGCACCGCCCAAAGGTATTTGTCGAGTCTTTCGCGTCGTCCATGGCCGTGTTATTTTTCGTAAATGGATTCGCTGCGGGCGTATCGTGCGACTGTCGTCGCTCTGGCGGCTGACGCCGAGGATCATGCCCAGCGCGATGGTGGTGAAGATGGTCGACCGCCGCGCGAGATCAGCGGCAGCGTCGTCCTGCTTCGGGGATCAGGTTGACGGTCACCATGATTATGCAGCAGCGCCTGGCAGGTTATCAGCAGGGCGAGCCCTAGTACCAGTAGCCCTGGGAATGCCGTCCCCGCAGCGGCGGAATATTCGATGCCCCGAAAGAATATCCACAGGTAGAGCATCAGCAGGGCCAGTGCCAGTACGATGCCGTATTCCTCGACGAAGAAGGCGTGGCGTAGTCGCTTTCGATGGATCATCTGACGCGCATGGCGTTTCCTGTCCGGCGCCTTCTCGCCGAAGACCCTGCCGTTGTGAATGGCGATCATCGACCGCTCGGTGCCGGTGAGGTGCTCTCGATCGGTTTTTCGGTCGCGAGCGTGTCCAGAGATGGATCCATGTCGAGACGCCCTTCGGCAGTCTCGCTGCGCCCCAGGTTGAGGGTCATGATGAAGACGATGCCGATGCAGGCCAGCCCGATGAGTTTCACCCGTTCGCCCAGCCGGACGCGCCCGATGAGCATCATCGACCCACGAGGCCATGAAAACCGCAGGAGTGTGGGCTGGAATCGCGCACGACCAACCGCGCCAGATGCGGCGCTGTACTGCGACGAACGCCACGTCCAGGAATTCTGAGCTTATCGGACCATATTTTTGTCGATTCGACGCCGTCCGGCCAGTTGCCGGGCCAGGGTACCGTGGCGACCCTTCAGCGCCCGGAGGCTGGAACTGGAACGGGCCTCGAGGGGTATCCAGCGGGCGGGCGCTGCCGTGCCACGAAATGACGGCGACGGAGTGCTACCGAAAGGAAATAGACGGGAGAACAGGTTGAACCGGTGTTGATCTTCTGCACGGCGATCGGCGATGATGAGAGGTTATTTTATTGATCGCATGAGTTGCTGGCGCAGGAAATGTACGCGCCGTGTGGGCGTCGTAGGTCATCTTGCCGTCGACGAGCAGACCACCAGCACGGAAATCAATGCCGAAGCGCCAAAGACGATGATCCATTGTCGCCGGTAAAGAGCCGAACTTGTGTTTTGGCTTTGGGGTTTCGCGGCGCCTCGGTATCGGTGCCGCGCACGCCGCGGCGTCGCGCGTCCTGGCGCCCTGAAAGTTCTCCTGTTCGCCAAAGCGGGGATTTTCCGGCGCTTTCCCGTCCAGGGGCTCCTGCGTTTTATCTCTTCGCCCAAGTGTGTACCTGTTCGCCGAGGTTTCACCGTGCTATGCCTTTCGTTTACCCACGCCTTGAACAGCTCGCCGCGGAATGAAACCAGCAGGCGGGCGTAGGAGCAGCAATTGCGTCACCGGGTCAGGTGGCTTTGGCGTCTCCATCGCGGCCATCAAGCACCACACCCGCAACCTCGATCCTGAAGTTTTGCGTTGTCCGCGCCCGGTAGTCGTTGCCTTTGTCCGTGCCCCCTGGCGATCCATACCACGGGCGCGTCATGTAGTATACCGGAGTCGACATTGCGGCCTTTGGAATGTTGGATCCACAGTACGCCGCCGCTTTCCCGGACGGAACCAGACGGTGGCAGACGGGGTCTCTGGCAGCCTGGCCAGTTGCGACTTGTCGGTGACAAGCTTTCAAA
>VOFK01004253.1_pt1 | contig 20173 bp, 29 predicted proteins | sample 5384121 | NCBI WGS metagenome assembly VOFK01 (sample SAMN12384730, study PRJNA508395) | human gut metagenome | isolation source: healthy gut J | host: Homo sapiens | reverse complement strand
ATCATGCGTCAGCCGGGCGGTACGCCGGGCTGCGTGGTACGTGACCGTGATGTTTATCTTCCGATTTACCGGGAAAAGTGTGGTGCAAAATGAGGAAAAAGGTTGCAATCGTCACCGGCGCTGCTGGTGGAATCGGATATGCCTGCGCAAAGCGGCTGCTTGAAACGGCATTGCTGTGGTCGGAATGGGGCGCAGATTCGTCATGCAGAACCCGTTGGAGGGAGATTTTACCTATGTGTCTGGCGATATCAGCAAGGATGCAGACCGAAAAAGCTGGTGGATACGGCCCTGCAGATCAACGGTGCATTGGATATTCTGGTCAACGTGGCCGGTGTTGCACCGAAGGTGCGCGCGGATCTTCTGACAATGACGGAAGAAAGCTATGACTATGTGATGGACATCAATACCAAGGGCACCTTTTTTCTCACACAGCTTGCAGCAACCGCCATGATTCAAAAAAAGAATCTGCGCAGAAGGGCAGCATTGTCAATATTTCTTCTCTGTCCGCGTATACCAGCTCGGTCAATCGCGGCGAATACTGTATTTCCAAGGCAGGTGTATCCATGATTACAAAGCTGTTTGCAGACCGTCTGGCGCAATACGGCATTTCGGTCAACGAGATTCGCCCCGGCATTATCGCCACAGATATGACGCAGACTGTGCAGAAAAAATATGACGTGCTGATCGAGGACGGTCTGCTTCCAATCGCGCGTTGGGGCCGGCCGGAGGATGTCGCAGCTGCGGTCTGGGCGTTTTGCAGCGACAGCCTTCCGTACGTCACCGGACAATCACTGGATGTAGACGGCGGGTTCCATCTGCGCCGTTTGTAAGGAACTGCTATGAATCAATTACAGATTATTCAGACAGATGCGGTCGTTGTAGGGACAGGCGCAGCCGGGTATCAAGCAGCCTGCTGCATTCGTCAGGATGGCAGAAAGAGCGTCTGCATCGTAACTGAGCAGATCGACTGGGGGACCTCACGCAATGTCGGCAGCGACAAGCAGACCTACTATAAGCTGGCGCTTGGCGGCGCAAAGGCAGACAGCATACGGCAGATGGCACAGGGGGCCACCTTTTCTCCGGCGGCAGTGTAGACGGCGATCAGGCGCTTTGCGAAGCGGCACTTTCTGCTGGCTGCTTTCTGCATCTGTGTGAGCTGGGCGTTCCCTTCCCGACAAACCGCTATGGAGAATATATCGGCTATCAAACCGATCACGACAGCTTTGCCAGAGCAAGCTCTGCTGGACCGCTGACGTCGAAATACATGACACAGAGGCTGGAGGAGCACGCAAAAAAAGCCTGAACATTCCGGTATATGACCAGCTGCGTGCCATTGAGATTCTGAAATCGGACGAGATCGTCTGCGGCCTTCTGTGCCTGCACACGAAAACCGGAGAACCGGTCGTCTTTCGCGCGGATCATGTTGTGCTGGCAACAGGCGGCCCAGCCGGGATCTATGCCGACAGCGTTTATCCTGTCTGCCAGACCGGTTCCTCCGGACTTGCCATTGCGGCAGGCGCTGTCATGCAGAATCTGACCGAGTGGCAGTATGGCCTTTGCGTCCGTCGCGCCGAGATGGAATGTCTCCGGAACCTATATGCAGGTGCTTCCGCGGCTCGTCTCTGTGGATGAACAGGGCGCGGAGCATGAATTTCTGCACGATTTTTTTGAAGATCCCTATGAAGCACTCTCTATGCTCTTTTTAAAGGGGTACCAGTGGCCGTTTGACAGTAAAAAGGTGATGCACGGTTCGTCCGTTATTGACCTGCTGGTGTATCGGGAACGGGTACTCAAAAAGCGTTCCGTATATCTGGACTATCGCAAAAATCCGTTCGGCCTGTCTGAGCTGATGTTTGAACGGCTGCAGCCGGAAGCATATGAATATCTTCGCAAAGCGGGAGCCTGCTTTGGCCGTCCCATCGAACGACTGGAGCGGATGAACCGGCCTGCTGTTGAGTTGTATCGCAGAAAGGGTGTAGATCTGGCAAACGAGAAGCTGGAAATCGCGCTGTGTGCGCAGCATCATAACGGTGGAATTGCCGTGGATCTGTGGTGGCGCAGCTCTGTTGCTGGGCTGTATGCCGTCGGCGAATGCGCCGGGACACACGGTGTATCGCGTCCCGGCGGCAGCGCGCTTAATGCCGGGCAGGTCGGCGCCGTTCGGGCGGCACAATGGATCTGCGAGACCGGACCGTCGCAGACAACACACGACGCCTTTCTTCGCACCGCGCGAGAAGCTTCTGCACGGCACAATGCTTTTCTGCAAACGGATATTGCAGCAGCCGGACAACGTAGATCAGGGCAATCGCCGCCGCCCGCCGCCGCATGAGCGACCACGGCGGCGTGATCCGGCAGCAGTCCGCTATGGAAGCTACCCTTGAAGCTGTAACCACGCAGATACAGAAGCTTTCCGATACAATCGGCATAGGCAGCCGTTCTCGTCTTGTGCGCGCCTATCAGCTGCAGGATCTTCTTCTGACGCAGCAGGCCGTCCTGCATGCCATGCTCGATTTCGAAAAACAGCAGTTCAAACGCGCGGCTCAGCGCTTTACCCCATCCGCAGGGCAAGCTTCGGAAAAAAATCTGACGAGCTGTTCCGCTTCCGCCCGGATGACGGAAAACACTTTACGATGATCCAACAGGTTCGCTTCGCCGACGGGATATGGACAATTTCATGGCGGCCGACTCGTCCGATCCCTTCGGATGATGACTTCTTCGAGAATGTCTGGCGACAATATCAGGACAACAGGAATATTTACTAGAGGGCGAGCAGATGTATCAGATCGGATTGGTTTTCCGTTTCTTTTCGCCTATCACCCGAAGAGATCATACGGATAGCAAAGGATGCGGGACTGAATCGGATCGAATGGGGCAGCGACGTCCACGCACCATTCGATGATGCGGAACGTTTAAGCACGATCGCCGCATGTCAGCGCTCGGCGGGGCTGCGGTGCAGCTTTACGGAACATATTTCGTGCTCGGGCGAGATGATCCGGCTGTGCTGAGCGGATATATCGCGGCGGCAAAATGCCTTGACACGAGTGTGCTTCGGCTGTGGTGTGGAACCAAAGGCTCCGCAGACTATACGCCGCAGGAGCTGCAGGCACTCTATGGAGACTGCCGCAGCGCCGCGTCTATCGCGCAGGCGCAGGGGGTTACACTGTGCATGGAATGCCATAACCACACCTTGACAGACACGAAGGAAAGCGCGCTTGCACTGATGGAAGCGATAAGCAGCCCTGCATTCCGGATGTACTGGCAGCCGAACCAATTGCGCAGTGAGCAGGAGAATCTGCAGTATTTGAAGCTGCTCAGACCCTATATTGTGCTTGTTCATGTTTTTTCAGTGGAAGGATGTCTGCCGATTCCCCGCTCGCAGACGGGATCGAGGTCTGGAAGGCCTACTACGCACATTGAAAAAGGAAACTACGCTCCTTCTGGAATTCATGCCAGACGATCAACCGCAATCGCTACCGATAGAAGCTGCGGCTCTGCGAAAGATCATTGAGGAGGTCTGATGATTGTGGAATCAATTCTTCTTTGCGATTCTCGGGAATCGGCCAATCGCGTATATGGAAACAGCGTGAAAAGCCGTATAGAGCAGCAAATCGGAGTCACGCAAGTATTCACCAAAAGCAGATGTGCTGGCCAAACCCAAAGCTTTTCAAAAACGCGCTTCATTTTTTCTACATGGGGAATGCCAAAAATTCACGGAAGAAGAGATTAGTGTGTGCTTCCCTTCACTGGAATGCATTTTTTATGCGGCAGGAACCGTGCAGGCGTTTGCAAGACCATTTCTGCAACGTGGCGTACGGATCGTCAGCGCATGGGCAGCCAATGCGGTTCCGGTAGCGGAGGTAACGGTCAGCCAGATCATTCTGGCCAACAAGGGGTATTTTGCCGCGTGTCCGGCGTACTCACAAAAACACGCCGCATCCGCCCGTTGGCGGTATCGATTCGATCTATCCCGGCAGCTTTGATACGCTGGTCGGCATCATTGGCGCAGGAAAAGTTGGCAGTCTGGTGATCCGTATGCTGCAGGCCCATCGTCTGAAGGTCCCCAGTATATGACCCCTTTCTTTCTGCGAAGCGCTCACAGGAACTTGGTGCAGAGCCTGCATCTTTGGAACGAATCTTCTCGCAATGTCAGGTCATCTCCAACCATATGGCTAACAACGCACAGACGGTCGGAATGCTAAATAAAAAGCTGTTTTCTCTTATGAGGCCCACTGCCACCTTTATCAACACTGGCAGGGGGGCGCAGGTGGTGGAGGAAGATCTGGTGCAGGCCATGCAAGAACGTCCGTATGCAGCAGCCTTACTGGACGTCACATACCCCGAACCTCCGGAAGCGGACAGCCTACTTTATCGCCAGCCGAACATTTTCCTTTCCCCGCATCTGGCAGGCAGCTCTGGAAACGAAGTCATGCGCATGGCAGAATATGTGTTGGACGAGTATGACCGCATGCAGAACGCGCTTCCACTTCGATATGAGGTAACCATGGATATGTTGAATTCTATGGCCTAGGGTGTATCTGAAAAGTCAAAAATAGCGAAGCATACAAGAAAAAGAACAAATAAGTGGTAAGACACGGACAGAAAGAAGTGCCAAGCATGAAAGCCCGTCGTTATGAATTTACCGATAAGGAATAGGAGCTGGTCCAGCCGCTTATCCCGATCTCGCATACCGGTTATCCGCAGAAAGATATTCGTGCGCATCTCAATGGCATCCTGTGGCTTGCCCGCAGTGGTGCGCGCTGGAGCGATCTCCCGGCAAGATTCGGTCCGCATCAGACTGTGTACAGCTGTTTCTGCCGCTGGCGGGACGATGGGACTTCGAAAAAGATCTTTGAGCGCTGCGCGACCCCGGGCACTGGCTCGGAGCTGAGCATGGATTCAACGTCGATCAAAGCATCCGTGCAGGCAGGTCGTGGAATAAGAAAGCGAGCAAAAGCCAGACATCAAGCAGCATCGGCAAAACGCGCGGAGGGTTGAACACGAAAATCATGCCATCGTCGGAAAAGACCTGCGGCCTGTGGCTTTTTTGCTGTCTGCCGGAAATGTTGACAATTGTACGGAGGCAGTTCCTCTGCTGAAGCTGCTTTCGGATCTGAAGGACTGCGATATTCTTGCCGACAAAGCCTATGGCACAAAAGAGATCCGAACCTATCTGCATGACCAGTCCGCCCGCTATACGATCCCACCGAAAGTGAACACAAAGCAGCCGTGGCCGTTTGATAAAGAGACGTATAAACGGCGGAATGTGATAGCGCATTTCTTCAATCGACTCAAGGAATTTCGCCGTGCTGAGACACGCTATGACAAGCAGGATGACTCCTTCCTTGCTTTTGTTATGGTCGCCGCGATCTGCGTCGCTTCGGCATTTTGCACAGCTAAGCGCTGAAAACACCACTGCAATCCGAACCCGCTTGGGTTGGACACAGTGGTGTTTTTCTTATTTTCCTTGAATTTTCAACGCTTTCACGTATTGCCTATCTGAAAATGATTCGCAGTGAGATTTTAACAACCAGCGGTCATGTGTCGAACCAGCAAGCATTGCAGAAAGCCTATGCCGAATATGATACCTGTATAATGTAGGTGTTCAACGAACTACAAAGTAGGGATTACCGCATACAAATTGGAGGTCATCGAGCTTGAAACAAATCAGTGACAAAAACATCCTAAAAAATGGCGCAACAAAGCAGACTGTCGGTTAGGCGGCCAAAAAAACGAGGATGACAGATTACCCCAGCGAAGGTAACGGAGAGGAATTTAAGACTATAAACTCCATATGGGCAAGCATTTCAAAGGCTTTTTTTGAGAAATCTAGCGAGCTACAGGGGGCTTATCCTCCTGTGCAGGCAGCTGGATTGTACGGCACATTCTTGCTCAGAATGTGATAGATATCGCGCATAAACGAAAAGGCGGGGGATCATTTCTGATGAAGCGGTCCGCCTGCCTTTTATATCTGCTCAGCGCAGTGTCCGCACGTACTCAGAAGGCGTCATGCCGGCCACGGTGCGAAACTGACGAGAAAAGTGCTGCTGGCTGGAGAAGCCCATGCGTAAGGAAATTTCACCCATGGACAGCGTGCCGTCTCGGAGAAGGAGCTTACTTTCCTCAATGCGGATCTTTGCCAGATAATTGCCCGGCGTCATGCCAAGCTGTGTGCGAAAAATACGGTGCAGGTAGGTTGTGCTGATGTGCGCGGCATCGGCGAGCTGCTGTAACGTGATCTTTTCTCCTGCTTTAGAGGAAATGATCTGTACCAGTTGGTCAGCGATGCGCTGTTCGGCGTGACTGGTGGATGGGAGCTGCGCTGCTGGTTGGAAGGAACGCTTTTTTTCGCAGCGGATCAGGTCAGCCAGAAGCAGTTTCAAAAGGCTCTCCACACAATCATATGCGAAGTCTGTACTGTTGTGTTCGTCCAGCATCCGGCGCAGCAGTGTGATCTGGCGTGCGGTAAGCGCAAGGACCTGGCCGCAGAGAGAAGAGCAGGGGGAATCGACGGCCGCACGGAAAGAGACGGTTAGAAAGCTGACGGGAAGATCGGCATACTGCATGTGCCAGATGTTCCGGTTGATGAGCAGCATCTGCTGTGGCCGGAGCAGAATATCCACGCCGCCGACCAGATTGTGCAGTTCGCCCCGGTCGACATAGACCAACTCCAGTGCCTCATGCTGTTCGCCGCGGAAGTAAAAATCCCTACTGCATTCCTGATAGAAAAAGGTATAGAGCCGCTCCAGCTTCAGATCGCTGGAGGCACCGTAGAATATCTCCGCCGGGTGCTCGCCCAGAAGTGAAAGCACATCGGGATGCGCGGTGCAGATGTCAAAGCAGCAGAGGGCATCCAGCGCGGTGACTGAAAACCGGACACCGGGGCGCAGCTTAAAGACACGGTCGAGATAGTAGAGACTGTAAGACTCTGCTTCATAGATTACAAGCAGCGGCATCCCGGAAACATAATCCAGAACGACTGGCTCTTGCGACAGCCACTCTTTTATGGGTTCGCCGGCACGGACACAGCAATGACTGGTGCACGGCATATCGTCCGGGAGCGAGGCGATGACAGTGCCGAATGTCTGCGCGGAGGAGAGGTTCTTGATCTGCATAGTGAAGCCTCCTTTTGCACTATATTTATCACAAGCTACTTGGAAATGCAATATTTTTTTCCATATACCGCATGGAATTTATACGATACTGCACAGAGTAGGGGGGAAACGTTGCTTTCCGCTGCAGACCCGGCTAAGATGAGCTCAGAATAAAAAACGGAGCAGGAGACGTGAAAAAATGGACAGACAAAAACCAACTCTTGTGATCATGGCCGCGGGCATGGGCAGCCGCTTTGGCGGCCTCAAGCAGATCGAGCCGATTGACGGAGAGGACATATCATCATCGACTTTTCCCTGTTTGACGCATGGCGCGCGGGCTTCCGCGACGTGGTGTTCATCATCAAGCGCGAGATGGAAGCGAGTTCCGCGAATGCATCGGCGACCGCATGGAGCAGTATTTCCATGTGTCCTACGTCTATCAGGATCTTGACCGCTTGCCGGAGAGCATAGAGGTTCCGGAGGGACGCACAAAGCCGTGGGGTACCGGCCATGCGCTGGCCTGCTGCAAGGGCGTGGTAAACGGCCCGTTTGCCGTCATCAACGCGGATGACTTCTACGGCCGCACGGCGTTCTCGGAAATCTATGATTTCCTTGCGGCACAGACCGATGAGAGCAAGTATGCGATGGTCGGCTATCGCCTGAAAAATACGGTGACGGAGTTCGGCTCCGTGGCACGCGGCGTCTGCGAGATCGAAGACGGGATGCTGACCGGTGTGACGGAACGCACGAAGATCTTCAAAAAAGGCACGGACGCCGAATACACCGAGGATGGGGAGCACTTCTTCCCGCTGGCGGGCGACACCATCGTGTCGATGAATCTCTGGGGATTCTCGGCGCGTGTGTTGGATGAGCTCTGGGCGCGCATGGGCGCGTTCCTGACAGAAGCAATGAAGACAAATCCGCTCAAGTGTGAATACTTCCTGCCGTTTGTGGTAAATGAGCAGCTTGCAGACAAGTCCGCAAGCGTGCAGGTGCTGCCGTGCGAGGAAACATGGTACGGCGTGACCTACCGCGAAGATCTGGCATCTGTCAAGGAAGCCGTGGCCAGGATGAAGGCGGAGGGCATTTATACGGAGGAGCTTTGGAAATGAACGAAAACCTGTTTGAAGTACTGCGCGGCTTCCGCCTGGACGCGGAGCCTGTTTCCTGCGAGCCGTATGGCTGCGGGCATATCAACGTGACGTATCTGGCCGTGACGGCCAGCGGCCGCCTCTATATTCTGCAAAAGAATCAATCATCACACGTTCCGCGACGTGGCCGGTCTGATGGAGAACATCACGTCCGTCACGGAATTCCTGCGCACAAAAACAGACGACCCGCGCAGCGTCCTGACACTGGTCAAAACGGCGGACGGCGCAAGCTATCTGCACGCGCAGGATGCCTATTGGCGCGTGTATGACTTTGTGGGAAGATTCGATTTGCCTCCAGCTTCCCGAGACGGACGAGGACTTTTATCAGAGCGCTGTGGGCTTCGGCACATTCCAGCAGCTTCTGCCGGATTTCCCAGCGGCGAAGCTGCACGAGACCATCCCGAATTTCCACAACACACCCGACCGTTACCGCGCGCTTCTGGAGACATTGGAGCGCGACCCCATGCACCGGGCAGCGCAGGTTCAGCCAGAAATTGAATTTGCGCTGGCCCGGCAGGCAGAAATGGCGGCCATTCAGAACGCGCTGACTGCCGGCGAACTGCCGCTGCGCGTCACGCACAACGACACGAAGCTCAACAACGTCCTTCTGGACGCGAAGACACGCCGGGCACTGTGCGTCATCGATCTGGATACGGTCATGCCCGGCTCGAGCCTGTATGACTTCGGCGATTCCATCCGGTTCGGTGCGGCTACGGCGGCAGAGGATGAAAAAGATCTGTCCAAAATGGAGATGAGTCTCGAACGATTCCGCGTTTTCACACGCGGCTATGTCCGCGCCTGCCCCGGCCTGACGGCAAAGGAGCTGGAGCTGCTGCCAATGGGAGCTAAGACCATGACGATGGAGTGCGGCGTCCGCTTCCTGACGGATTATCTGGATGGCGACCACTATTTCGCTGTCCACCGCGAGGGACAGAACCTCGACCGCGCCCGCACCCAGTTCAAGCTCGTGGCGGACATGGAGAAGAAATGGGACGAAATGCGGAAGATCGTGGAGGAGGAAGCAAAATGAATGTTCTTGTGACCGGCGGCGCGGGCTACATCGGCAGCCACACCTGTGTGGAGCTGATCGAGGCGGGCCATACGCCGATTGTAATTGACAATCTCAGCAATTCCAACCCTGAAAGCCTGCACCGCGTAGCCGAAATTACCGGCAAGACGGTGGAGTTCATCGAGGGCGATGTGCGCGACGAGGCGCTGCTGGAAAAAATCTTTGCAGAGCATGAGATTTCCTGCGCCATCCACTTCGCGGGCCTCAAGGCCGTCGGCGAGTCCGTTGCCAAGCCGATGGACTATTATCAGAACAATCTCGATGCCACCTTGATGCTCTGTAAAGTCATGGCAAAGCACAACGTCAAGCGCATCATCTTTTCCTCGTCCGCGACGGTCTACTCCGGCGACAACGAGATGCCGCTGCGCGAGACCTCCAAAACCGGAAACTGCACCAATCCCTATGGCTGGACAAAGTACATGGGGGAGCAGATCCTGTGCGACATCGCAAAAGCGGATCCCGAATGGTCAGTCGTGAACCTGCGCTATTTTAACCCTGTGGGGGCGCACAAAAGCGGAAAGATCGGCGAGCATCCGAACGGCATTCCCAATAATCTTATGCCGTATATTTCGCAGACCGCCATCGGCAAGCGCGACCATCTGAACGTGTTCGGCAACGACTATCCCACACCCGATGGAACAGGCGTGCGCGACTACATTCATGTTGTTGATCTGGCAAAGGGTCATGTTGCCGCGATCCAGTATTTGATGACCCACACCGGCGAGGGCGTGTTCAACCTCGGCACCGGTCACGGCTACAGCGTGCTTGACATGGTTCACGCCTTTCAGGAGGCAAACGGCGTCAAGGTACCGTATGAGATCACCGCGCGCCGCCCCCGGGGACCTTGCGACCTGCTATGCAGATCCCGCAAAAAGTCTGGAAGTGCTCGGCTGGAAGGCGGAAAAAAATCTCGTCGATATGTGCCGCGACACGTGGAACTGGCAGAAACAAAATCCAAACGGATATGAGCAATAAGGAGCGATCAAAATGCTGCACCTGAATATCATCAAAGTCAAAACACCCGAAGAAATGGGAAAGGCGGCTGCCGACGAATTTGAGGCCGTCATCCATGCGAAGCCCGCGTGCGTGATTGGTCTTGCCACCGGCTCGACGCCGCTGCCGCTGTATCACGAGCTGATCGCCCGCGAACAGGCCGGTCTGATCGATTTCAGCCGTGTGCGCTCGGCAATCTTCGACGAGTATAAGGGTCTTGCGCCAGACCACCCGCAGAGCTACCGCCGGTTCATGCAGGAAAATCTGTTTGACCACATTTCCATCAAGCGGGAGAACACCATCGTTCCAGACGGCCTTGCTGCCGATATCCCTGCGATGTGCGAGGCGTATGAGCGGAAGATCGAAGATTGGGGCGGCGTGGATATCCAACTGCTCGGCATCGGCCACGACGGCCACATCGGCTTCAACGAGCCGTGCGACCATTTCCCGGTTATGACGCATGAAGTGAAATTGACGGACATGACCCGCGAGGCGAACAAGCGCTTCTTCAACTCCATCGACGAGGTTCCGACTGCCGCGATCACCATGGGTATCGGCACCGTCATGGCAGCCCGGAAGATCGTCATGATCATCACCGGAGCGGACAAGGCCGAGATCCTGCATAAAGTCTTCTTTGGTCCCGTCACGCCGGAGGTCCCCGGCTCGATTTTGCAGTTCCACCATGATGTGACGCTCATCTGCGATGAGGCAGCGGCAGCCAGAATGCCGCAGTAAGGACGGCTATGCAGTATTTAGGCATTGAATATCAGATCAAAAACCTGCCCGCGCTCGATGCGGACTTCATTCCGTTTGGCGTGTGGGCAAAGGCGTATCTGAAAGAAGCCGCCCGCCCGTTCAAAATCGCCGTGGAGCGCGAAAACGGCCTTGTTTCCGTGTTTGAGACGAAGCTGCGCAGCGCGGAATTCGCCGAGGCGAATGTGCGCTTTGTCGAGCGCTTTGTCAAGATGCTCCTGTGGAGCGTCGGCGGCTGGCGCGTGTACCTCTGCGGCGACGACGCGATCGCAAAGCGTATGCAGGACGAGTACCGCGCGGGCGGGAAGCGGGAATTCGACGTCGGCTTTATGCAGGACGTCTATGAGCGCCCCTTTGAAATTGTAATCTCTGACGAGGCGCGTTTCCCCGCTGCCTGCGAACAGACCAGAAGGGTCGGCGGTCACACAAACGGCTGCCGCATCGGCTTTGACGCGGGCGGCTCCGATCGCAAGGTCTCCGCTGTCATAGACGGCGAGACGGTCTACTCCGAGGAGGTCGTCTGGCACCCGAAGACGAGCGAGGACCCACAGTACCAGTATGACGGCATCGTCGACGCGTTCAAAACGGCGGCGTCCAAGATGCCCCGTGTGGACGGCATCGGCGTGTCCTCCGCAGGCGTGTTCATCGGCAACGCGCCGATGGTTTCCTCCATCTTCCTCAAGGTCCCGCGTAGCCGCCGCGAAGAGGTCAAGACCGTCTTTGACCGCGCCGCGAAGGAGATCGGAGATGTGCCCATCGTTGTTGCCAACGACGGCGACGTGTCCGCGCTCGCAGGCTCGATGAGCCTCGGCGCAGGCTGCGTGATGGGGCTTGCGATGGGCACGAGCGAAGCGGTTGGCTATGTGAACGCTGACAGTAATCTGCTCGGCTGGTTCAGTGAGCTGGCGTTTGCCCCGGTCGATCTGAACGAGAACGCCATGCGCGATGAGTGGTCGGGCGATCTCGGCGTCGGCTGCAAATACTTCTCGCAGGACGCGGTCATAAAGCTGGCTCCGGCGGCTGGCATCGCGCTGGCAGAACGCCTGACGCCGGCGGAAAAGCTCAAGGAAGTGCAGAAGCTGGCAGAGCAGGGCGTTTCGTATGCGCAGGATATTTTCAAATCCATCGGCGTGTATTTGGGGCATACGCTCTGCCTCTATGAAATGTTCTATGATATTCGCAATCTCATCCTTCTGGGGCGTGTTGCGTCGGGCGTAGGCGGGGATCTGATTGTCGCTGAATGCCAGCGCGTTCTGAACGAAGAATATCCCGAGCTTTCTCAGAAGCTCCGCGTCATGCTGCCGGATGAGGAATTCCGCCGCGTCGGTCAGTCAATGGCTGCCGCGAGTCTGCCGGAGGTGTAAGCATGCTGTTTAAAAACGCAAATATTTTCGTGGACGGACGTTTTCAGCACGGCGCTTTCCGCGTGGAAAGCGGCAGATTCACGGAGGTTTTGAACACTGTTCCTGCGGAGGACGGCATCGATCTGGAAAACCAGTATGTCATTCCGGGTCTTGTGGACGTCCATAACCACGGCAACTCCGGCGCGGATTTCTCGGACGGCGACTATGACGGGCTTGTGAAAATGGCGCGTTACCTCGCGCAAAACGGCGTGACCAGCTTCGCGCCCGCGTCCATGACGCTGCCGTATGACGTGCTGGAGGCGGCGTACAAGACTGCCGTGCAGCTCAAAAACGCCCCTCCGTCCGGCTGCGCACGCATCGTGGGCATCCAGATGGAAGGGCCGTTCTTCTCCGAAAAGAAAAAGGGCGCGCAGAACGGCGCGCACCTGAAGCCGGATTTTGCCGCGTTCAAACACTTTATGACGCTTCCGAGGGGCTTCTCCGCATCGCGGATGTGGCAGCGGAGCTGCCCGGCGCATTGGAATTCACGAAGCTTGCAAGTAAGCTCTGCACGGTCTCCATCGCGCACACCGACTGCACGTATGAAGAGGCTTCCGCCGTCTTTGACGCAGGCGCGAGCCATCTGACACACCTGTATAACGCCATGCCCGGTATCCATCACCGCAAGCCCGGCCCCATCGGCACGGGCAGCGAACGCGAAGCTGTGGTTGCCGAGCTGATCTGCGACGGCCAGCACATCCACCCCAGCGCCGTGCGCATGGCGTTCAGGCTCTTCCCGGGCAGGATTTGCCTCGTTTCCGACGCGCTGCGCTGCTGCGGTATGCCGGATGGGCAGTATACGCTCGGCGGACAGGATGTGTTCCTCAAGGGCGGCGTGGCGAAGCTGGCGGATGGCACGCTCGCGGGTTCGGCCACGAATCTCTATGACTGCATGAGAAAAGCGGTCGGATTTGGCATCCCGAAGGAGCAGGCGATTTTGTCTGCGACGCTCATTCCCGCGTGGGAGATCGGGTGCGACAGGGCGATCGGATCAATCGCCCCCGATAAGCTTGCAGATTTCGTCGTCTGCGATAAGGCACTGAACCAGAAGACCATCTATCTCGACGGAAAGAAACTGTGAAAGCGAACACAGTTTCGAGAACCAACATCGATCTATCCGAATAATATAGTGAAAAATCAAATAGTTCTGAAAAAACACACAAGGCGATGTGTTTTTTTGAGAATACCGGAAATAGTATAATTATGCCATGGAAACGATTCACTGATGAGGAAGCCGTAGCGTTCTATCGCCGCTTCGGTCAAAACATACATTATCTGCGGAAGCAAAAAGCGATGTCGCAGGATGAACTTGCAGAGCGCGTCGACTGCAGCCAGAAGTACATATCAAAAATCGAATTAGGGCAGGCCAAGCCAAGTGCCGTCCTTTTGCTCAAGAATCGCTGCAGCACTCCAGTGCTCTGCGGATACGCTGTTTACAGACGTACTGTCCGGTGAGCAGACAAAGAACTTTATAGTATCTGCTTCTGAGCGGATGCTGACAGATGAGGTGCTGCGCGCAGTAGAAGAATATTTGCAGAGACAGAAATAGCGGTGCTCCAGCGAACACCGCTATTTTTAACCCTCATATTTCTGTTTCCGCATCAGGCGCATAATGCCGAGCAGGAATTCCTGCTGTTCATCTGAAAATGTAGCAGCCAAATGGGATATCTCGCGTAAGCGGGCATTTTGCTCTTCAAACTCCGGATAGATGAGCCACTCGGTCGGCGCGCCCAGCGTCCGCAGCAGCTTTTCCATTGTATTGAGCGTCGGCCGCCGCTCACCCCGTTCCAATGCGGCAATATGCCTTGCAGTGAGTCCGACTTGATCCGCAAGCTGTTCGCGCGTCATATTCTTTCCCTCGCGCAATTCTTCCAATTTCTCACCGAAACGCTCCTCTAATGGAGTATTATAAATCGACACCAGTAGTTCACCTCCGACACGAGTATTGTACAGAATACCCGATGTTTCAGAAATGCTCTAATGGTGTCGAATTTTATTCACTATCAGAGGACGAAATAAGGAGAATACCTCCAGTGCCGCATATAAAAAAACGGCAGTGCTGGAGGGCAATCAGTACGACTAAGGCGCTCCATTCCTGCCGGGATGGAGCGTTTTATGATAATTTCCCTTAAAAAGAGGCGCGGGCTGCGCCTCAGATGGTGACCAGCAGCCCAGAACACCAGTAGATTCCACTCGTGCCGCAAGGCCGCTTTCAAACGAGCGGCAGTCGGCGGCAACGAGTGGAACTACCGGTGAATATTTTTAGCGTCCGTCGGTGTGCATACGCTGCAAATTGCAGCCGCAGCGCACTGGCGGATTTTTATTACCCCATCCGCGCCCCTCCGCTTTTGAAATTTTGGCTTTCTCAAAATTTCAAAAGATTGAGGAATCCAGAATGGGATTCAATTATGCAATCGAAAAGGCAAAGTTTGAAAGAGAATGGACGCAGCTCCGTGTCGAATATGAAAAGGCTGGTATGTCAAATGAAAAGATTAACATCTTGCACGACTACGATTGGGAAAATTTCAAGAAAGAACGGATTTACGCTATTCACACGCAGGAATTCAGAGAAGCCCAATATGACAACGGCAACAACAGCCAAGGCGATAAATCACCGCTTTTCAAAAAATTCCTGACAGCAATCAGCCACCTTGATAACTACGCCGAGAGTTCAAGGTACGCATGGCTCGATGAGTTATCTGATCCCAGACTGACGAGAAGGCTGAAAGGACTTTCCATTCAGGAAAAAGGAGCTTTTTGACCAAATACTGTATTGAGCAGAAAACACAAGCAGAGATTGCAACAGAATTAGGGGCTTTCTCAGCGCGGTGTCGGCAAGCAACTTCAGGCTCTCAAAAAAAATTTTTTCGATAATTTTTCAAAAATGGTTCTAAAAAGGCGTTCTCGCTGCCTACCACATGAGGGGATCTTTTTTAAGCCCCCTCGTGCAGCTTGAAAAGTACATATCCAGCGACTGAATGACATCAAGCGGATGAGCCTGAAAAGGAACAGCGATACGGAGAATGCGCGAAGACCACCTGTGCGGAAAGCATTGCTTCTGCATAAAAACGGCCCAATAAGGTGACGAGCGGTACCCATCCATCCAAAAGCAGCTTTGGCAAGCTGCCTCGCAATGATCTTGTCCGCGGACAATGGTACTCCTGCCCAGCCACAACGGAACGTAATGGGGGCAGCTCGGAGAGATCCTCGGAGGGGTGCAAGACCCGTGAGCGGTGCCAGCCGCCGTTCAGCCGCTGCCTTGGCTCCGGGAAGAAGCGTCGAACAGGAGCGAGTATCAAAATTTCAAAAGCAGGGGCGGCTCTGCGTTTTACAGAGCCGCCCCGTGGCTAAAGGAGAATCATATGAATCCAAACATTGATTTTTTAGGAATCTGTCAGCTCCTGAAAGCGCTCCGAACGGTCGGCTTTTCCGAGAATGAAATTAAAAAGATCGCACGTCGGATCGCTGTCGAGCTTGGTGCAAATTTCACACTTTACGCTTGATTTTTCTCCGTTTTGTTCATAGCTATTACGCCCTTGGTGTGGTAGTGTGTGTTGCTACAGAGGGAGGTGAACAGCATGGCAAAGAAGCAGACCGACGGAAACCTTGCGCTGGAACAGCAGCGCGTCATTGTAATCCCGGCGCACGATGAGATCATAGCGCGCAAAACTGCGCGTCGCGGCGTATGCTCGCGTCAGCTCCTCCAGTGAGGATCAGCTCTCAACTCCTATCGCGTCCAGAATCAATATTATTCCGAGCTTATTTCTGGCAACAACCCGGATTGGGAAATGGTCGATATTTACGCCGATGAGGGCATCACCGGCACGTCGGTTGAAAAAGCGCGAAGATTTTCAACGCATGATGTGCGACTGCCGAAAAGGAAAAAATCGACCGCATTCTGGTCAAGAGTATTTCACCCGTTTCGCCAGAAACACAAAGGACTGTCTTGCGGCTGTCCGGGAACTGAAGGAACTCGGCATCAGCGTTCTGTTTGAAGAACAGGGCATCGACACCAGCAAGGTGTCTAGTGAGATGGTCACGGCAATCATGGCATCGTTGGCGCAAAAAGCAGAGTGAGTCCATATCAGGGAACGTCAAATGGGGCGTACAGAAACGGATTCAGGATAAAACGTTTGTTACCTGCAAAGAGCCATATGGCTATCGGCTGGTTGATCGTCGGTTATGCATTGTTGAATCAGAGGCAATCATTGTCCGCATGATCTATGAAAAATATTTAGCGGGGATCAGCATGGAATTCATTCGGGATCATAAACATCGCAAATATTCCGTTCAGAGAGAATGAACGACAGCGCGGATGGACAAGAAAGGCAATTTCCTATATTCTTCCAATGAGAAATACATTGGAGATTCCCTCTGGCAGAAGACCTACTCCGGAGACACGTTCCCACATACACAGCGCAAGAATAAAGGTGAAAAGGCAAAATACTATGTGGAAGGAACTCATGCGGCAATTGTAGAAAAGAGCGTTTGGAATGCGGTGTCAGAACTGCGAATGCAGCGGGCTGGCGAAAAGCATCCAGAAACCTATTGCGCTCCAGTCCCCTTCCGCCAAAAAATTATTATTTGTGGATGCTGCAATTCATTGTTCCGGCTCCGGCAAAACAAAGGGCGCACATATTGGTCATGCAGGCAGCACGATACAGACCGTACTATCTGCTCAAATAGTCAGATTCCAGAAACGGTGTTCCAAGAAGCCTTCTGCCGTCTGTACTACAAACTTAAACACCACAGAAACTCTATCTTCACGCAGATGCTCTCCAACATCCAGAAAATCCGCTACAGCCGGATGCTCTGGAGCGAGGACGTGATCTCCCAACAAGAAAATATCCGATGTTCTCAGTCAGGTTCAATTCCTAACCCAACTTCAACAGACGGGCGGCGTTGATCCTGATACTTTTATAACATCAAACAACAACCTCAGCGAACAACTCCGCAGGCTGAAACAGGAAAAAGCAAGGCTTCTCGACACCGACAGCGACGATCTGGCAGACCGCACCCGCGATCTCATGGACGCACTGGAGGACGGGCCGGATTTCCTCGACAGCTTCGATGCGGAGCTGTTCGATGCGCTTGTGGCAAAGATCATTGTGGACAGCAACGAGTGCCTGCGGTTTCGGCTGAAAACGGCTTGAGCTGACAGAGCAAATCGAAAGGACAAGACGCTGATGGGAAATCGGAAGCTGCCGTTCGGCTATCAGATGCGCATGGGCGAGATTATCCGGAACGAGCTGGAAGCAAAAGCTGTGCAGGATATTTTCCTGCAATATACGCTCGGCGCATCGCTCAAAGAAATTGCAGAGCAGATGAGCAAGACTGGTCTCACCTACGACGAGGGCAAGAGCTGGAACAAGAATATGGTTGCCCGCATCTTGGAAAACGCCAAGTACACCGGTGCAGACAATTATCCTAAATTAGTTGACATAAAACTATTCGAGGCAGCCGCTGAAAAGCGTCAGACCAAGCAGCGCCTGCCAGAGCGGACACCTGCGCAGAAAGCACTCAAGCGTGTATGCTCCAAGCCGTCTACGCCGGAAATCGAGCAGCAGGTCATGCACCTGCTCAGTCGGCTGACAGAACAGCCGGAGCGCATCACGCAGCCGGAACGGACTTCTGCACCGGTACATACGAATGCGCAAGCCGAGCTGGATGACATTCTGCACACCCAGCCGCTCGACGAGGACGCTGCCAGAAGCCTGATCTGCAAGCTGGCGCAGGAGCAATACGATGCAATCGGTAACGGAGAATACGAAACTGAGCGTCTGCGGCAGCTGTTTACCGCATTTGAATGCACGGCAGAACTCAATGCGGAGCTGCTGCAAAGCACAGTCTCCGCCGTGCTGGTGACGCGCCAGGCGGTGCGGTTGCAACTTAAAAACGGACAGATCATTGGAAAGGAAGATCTTGCATGACAGACGAAAAGCCGCGCGTCATTATCATTCCACCCAAGCCAGAGCTGCAGCAAACGGCTGCGGTTACAAAGCAGCTTCGCGTCGCGGCGTACTGCCGTGTATCTACGAAAGAGGAAGAACAGGCCAGCAGCTATGAAGCGCAGTGCGAATACTACACCGATAAAATCATGTCCAACAAAGAATGGACGATGGCTGGCATCTTCGCGGACGAAGGCATCACCGGCACATCTACGAAAAAGCGTACAGAATTCCTGCGAATGATCCGCCAGTGTAAGCAGAAAAAGATCGACCTTATTCTTACAAAGTCCATCCAACGCTTCGCCCGCAACACGCTTGACTGCATCAATTATACGCGCATCCTCCGACAGCTTGGCATTGGCGTCCTATTCGAAAAAAGAAAATATCAACTCTCTGCCAGCGGACAGCGAATTCATGATCACCATGTACGGCGCAATGGCGCAGTCCGAAAGCGAGTCCATTTCCGGCAATATCCGGCGTGGTCGGCAGATGCACGCAAAAGTCGGAACGCTCAAGGTTCCCTGTTACCGGCTTTATGGATATGAAAAAGACGCAGATGGCAAATTCCGTGTCATACCAGAACAGGCAGAAATCGTGCGCGAACTCTACAAGCGATATGAGAGCGGTGCCAGCCTGCGAAATCTGCAAGACTGGCTGGAGGAAAAACAGATCAAAACGGTTTTTCGGGGAATCAAAATGGACAACGACAGCCATCAAGGGCATCCTGACGAATGAGAAGTACTGCGGTGACGTTCTGCTTCAGAAAACATTCCGGACAGATGTGATCAGCAAGAAGGTTATCAAAAACGTTGGACAGATGGCGCAATACTATATGCCCGACCATCATGAGGGCATCGTCAGCCGGGAGCAGTACAATGCAGTAAAAGCAGAAATGGCACGTCGGAGCGCCCTGCGCAGTCCATCCAAATCGGCTGTGACAGGACGCTCCTGTTATACAAGCAAATACGCCTTATCAGATAGGCTCGTGTGCGGCGAATGCGGGACACTCTACCGCCGATGCATATGGACCTCCCTCGGTCGGAAATATCCCGTCTGGCGCTGCACCAGCCGCCTGAACTACGGCACAAAATTGCCGTGATTCGCCAACGATCAAGGAAGAACCGCTGCAAAATGCGATCCTGTCAGCGATCAACTCCGCTATGAGCAGCAAACCTGCTCTGCTCGACCGTATCAGGAATGCAGTTTCCGTAGAGCTTCTGCCGGTGCAGGGTCAGACCCTGAGCCTTGCCGATATCGAACGGCGGCTGACGCAGCTCGATGAGCAGTTCCAGAGCCTGCTGGCAGAAGCCATTGACGCCGAAGATAAGGAAGCCTGCAACGCGCAGTTCGCGGAAATCCTAGCCGAGCAAACCGCACTCAAAAAGCAGAAGGAAGCAATTCTGCAAAGCAGCAACGATGCTGACCGCGTCTGCACCCGCATGAAGCAGGCAGAGCAAGCCATAGAGAGCACCGCATCCACGATCACAGAATGGAACGAAAACGCTGTCCGTCAGATCGTAGAGCGCGTGACAGTCCTCTCCGCCGATGAAATTCTGGTGCGGATCAAGGGCGGCGCAGAAATCAAACAACGATTGGAGGGATAGTGGTCACAGCATCCCGTGCGGATCGGTATTATAAAAAATACACACATACGCGTTTTTTACTCTCGACGGAAAACGCCATATTCAGTATAATAGATATAACTTATGAGATCATACTTAAGAAGCAGCACAAGATAGGGAGAAATATATGCCCACAAAGAAGT
>VOFK01001984.1_pt1 | contig 20177 bp, 24 predicted proteins | sample 5384121 | NCBI WGS metagenome assembly VOFK01 (sample SAMN12384730, study PRJNA508395) | human gut metagenome | isolation source: healthy gut J | host: Homo sapiens | reverse complement strand
TGTTGTGCTTAAGTTCCAGTTACGTAGGCGCGACTCCGGCATGAATTTGATTCTCACGCGGCCACATAGCATGGCGTACACTTATCCATGAGAATTGGCACCGCTGCCGACGGACTGGTAAGGTGTTGTTGTTATATACCGTCAGCCGTTTTGAGAAGGACATACTCCAGCTAGGTACACTGATGTTTTCTGGTCAATCTCCATCGCCATCGAAGAACGCCAGGCGGCAGAACTGCACGCGCTGTTGGTGTAGAACTCGCAATGAGCGGTACTCAGCGGACTCAGAGTAGATTCTCAGGGTCTTAGGTGTTCACATCGGCACGGACACTAACGAGGCGCCATAAATCAAGCACAGTGAAATGTTTTGATAAGTTTCGCCTTTTTGAATATTTAGAAGCGATGTCACGGCTGTTGATTGAAAGTATGGCGAGATTATTACCTGATGGATAGGAGCCTCATCAAAATCTTCGCCTAATCCGTCACTTCCCATATATAAAAACTTCCGGCAGGTATTTCAGCCATCGGAATAAAAAGACTTGGAAACTCCTTGAGAATGTATTGGCAAACAAAGGTTATAGCCAATAAAAAAACTTGTTTTTCATATTTTAATCCGTTTATATATAATACAATCAACCTATATACAAAAGGACAGCCTCATCTGATTATTTTCTATTCATTAGTGTTGAAAGCAAAAAAAAAAGAATCGAAAATTAGGCTTTGATAATTATCTTATTATATATTTGCAACGAAATGAAAAACTACAGAACCTCTAAATAATGAAAATATCTTTTTTCCAAACAGACTAAGGAACGGGCTTTCAAACAACTTTATGAGGGAGTATTATGCCCCATTTTGTTTGTATGCAAAAAGGTTTGTTGATGATAAAAGAAACACGTGAAGACATCGTTTCGGATGTATTCACCTCATTATGGGATAAACTGGATACTGATTCTTTTGATCTTCAATCGAACACCGCATTAGCTTACATCAAAATGTGCGTAAAAATAGCTGCCTGAATTTCCTGAAACATCAGGAATATGAATGGAGCTATGCGGAAAATATACAGAAGAAAGCTCCTGTCTATGAAACAGAACCGGATAGTATATATACTCTTGATGAGCTATACAGAATGTTGTATGAGACATTAAACAAACTTCCCGAAAACTATCGAACCGTCTTTATTAAAAGTTTCTTTGAAGGCAAAACTCATACAGAGATTGCAGAAGAGATGAATCTTAGCGTGAAGTCTATCAATCGATATAAACAAAAAACGATGGAACTTTTACGTAATGAATTAAAGGAGTATATGCCACTATTACTCTTGTTATTTCTTCGTGCATAATCTACATCCTCATGTTCTCTTCCTGGTATATGCCTTTCTTTTGAAAAACAGTCGTACTCTATATATGTATTAGTCCTGTTGTTTATATCACTCTGCTTAATAGTTAGCAGGGGCTTACTTGTGTGGACAGATAAGCTATCAGTTGTGAACAAATCCGTTTACGGTTGTAAACAGATTTGTTTACATGGGTGAGCCCTTGTAAAAACATTAGAGCTTAACAAAAGAATACCTAAGTATCAATGTATGATATATAGGGAAATATAGTATAAATTAGCTGGGAACAAGACGAGACCAGGGTGAGGGTAAAAAGTTACCTCACCCTGGCCTCACCTCTACCCTCACACTTGAAACACCGATGAATAAAGGGATTGAATCAAGGTGTGAGGGTGTGAGGGTAAAACGTCATCAACATTTGTTTGGCTAAGATGCGACACTCTGCCCGGTTTATTTTTCCGTTCTCTGTTTGCGGAATGGATTCTATTGTCAATATATGCTTGGGACGATAATAAGGTTCCAGTATTTCATGTAGTTTATTTCCGATTTCTTCTGTGTCGGGCTGATCTGCCAATAATAAAGTGACAGCCTGCCCTAAGCGCTGATCCGGAACTGAAGTAATGACAAAGGACACAGGAATAAACGGGCGGAGCAACTTCTCCATCTCCTCTGCTTGAATCTTAATTCCTCCACTGTTAATCACATTGTCTTTCCGGCCTAGAATCATAAAACTTCCATCGGGATAGATACGTGCAATGTCATTGGTTTGCAATGTTTCGTCACATACCAAAGGGGCATCAATGATTAATGTATTCTCTGCGGATAAAGACAATTTTACTGAAGGAAATGGATAATAATGTTCTGAAGCCGATGCTCCGTTCAGACGACGAAGGGCAATATGCGACAAAGTTTCAGTCATGCCATAAGTGGAGTAAACGGCAGTCGGAAGATGGTTTATCTCCGTTTCCAGAGCCTCATCAACGGCTCCGCCTCCTATAATCAGAATATCCGTTTGTTTTAATCGCTCTTTTTCTTCGGGAACCTGCATCGTGTTATAAACTTGCAATGGGACCATTGCCACAAATCTCAAAGATTCTTTTATATCCGCCAACGGATGACCGGAAGCAGGACGTATAATCAAATTCAAGCCTACAACCAATGAACGTACGACCACCATCATTGCACCGATATAACGGAGATTCATGCATAATAATGCCGACTCACCTTTCTTCAAATTCAGAAATTCACAAGTCAGACGTGCACTTTGCATCATTTGATCCTTGCGTACCATCAGTTCTTTAGGTATACCCGTGGAGCCCGATGTATGAACTGTAATAACAGGAGAATCATTAAACCATTCGTTCAGGAAAAGATATAAATCCCAATAAGCAGAAGAATGAGCTTCTGCTCCTCCTGCTATCAGTTGGCTTATATCTTCAAAAGTGTATTCTTTTCCTTCCAGTAGCAAGCGCTGTTGTTGTCGATCAAATATCATCAGAATATCCTTTAAATACCACTAAATACCATCATTTACAAAACCACAGGCAATCTTTTTCTGATTTCAAGAGGCACTTCTATATTGTCAGTAAAGAGCATACCCGTTCCCAATCCTTGTGGTAACGGATTATTGAATGTTGCACACCAATGGGCGATAGCATTCAAACCAATGTTGGACTCCAAAGCGGAAGTGATCCACCAGCCGATATGTTGCTTTTCCGCTTCCATAATCCATTCATCCCCTCCGCATATTCCTCCGTGGAGAGATGGTTTAATGATGATATATTGCGGACGGATGGTTGCCAGCAGTTTCTTTTTTTCTTCCAGCATGTTGCATCCTATCAGCTCTTCATCCAATGCTATCGGCAACGGAGATTCAGAAGTGAGCCGGGCCATTTCCTCCCATTGTCCGGCACGGATCGGCTGTTCGATAGAATGTAAATCAAATTCCGACAGACGTTTCAGTTTTTCCATTGCATCACCCGGAGAGAAAGCACCGTTTGCATCTACACGCAACTCTATTTCTTTAGAAGAGAAATGGGTACGAATATGACGTAACAACGCCAATTCTTTTTCAAAATCGATAGCACCAATCTTTAGTTTGACACAACGGAATCCGGCTTCCATCTTTTTCTCGATTTGGGATAACATGTGATCAAAATCTCCCATCCAAATCAAACCATTAATTTGAATCCCTACCTCTCCACGTGAAAAAGCCGTATCGGACAAAGCCCAACTCCCTGCAAAGAAATGCCAGATAGCCGTTTCCAAGCCAAATAAGATGGAAGGATACTTGCATAGACCATCTTTATCCAATTTTCCCCTGTTCTTCCTCTACTTGCCGGCAAGATTCTTATTAATATATCCTCGTAATCAGGGAGATCATCACAACTTAATGCAGGCAAAGGCGCGCATTCTCCAATTCCCACTCTACCCGGAAAATCAGGAGAAGCAAAGTGAAGATACCAGACTTTTCGTGTAGTATATGTTCCCCGGAAGTTCCCGGCGGGTCGCTTGAAATGGAGCAACCGGGGAATAATATCTATCTTACAATCCATAATGAATATCTTTTTCAATCTGCCTCAATTAATTACTCTTGCACACCTACCAGTCTTTCATTAGCCTATTATTTTAAGGGAAATTTCGGATATTGTTTGTAAGTTCGGTTTTGACGTTTCTCCAGAAACGCATTCTTTCCTTCCTGTGCTTCATCCGTCAGGTAATAAAGTAATGTTGCGTCACCTGCCAACTCCTGAATACCTGCCTGGCCGTCCAGTTCGGCATTCAATCCCGCTTTAATCATGCGCAAAGCCAATGGGCTAAGCAACATCATTTCTTCCGCCCATTGCACGTATTCATCTTCCAGCTGTTCCAAAAAGGTACTACCTTATTCACCAATCCCATATCCAATGCTTCTTGTGCATTATACTTGCGGCAAAGGAACCAAATTTCACGTGCTTTCTTCTGTCCTACCACACGCGCCAGATAAGACGCACCGAATCCGGCATCAAAGACTACCTACACGAGGACCCGTCTGACCGAAAATAGCATTTTCCGACGCAATGGACAAATCACATACCACATGAAGCACATGTCCGCCACCAATAGCAAAACCGTTCACGGCAGCAATCACCGGTTTCGGGATGCTGCGAATCTGCTTTTTGCACATCCAATACGCTAAGACGAGGCACACCGTCTTTTCCGATATACCCGCCACGTCCTTTCACATTCTGGTCGCCTCCGGAGCAGAAAGCCTTGTCGCCCGCTCCGGTAATGACAATCACATCAATATCCGCTTCCTCACGGCAGATGCGCAATGCGTCACTCATTTCAGCAGTAGTTGTCGGGTAAACGCATTCCCGATAGCGCTCACGGTTGATCGTGATACGGGCAATTCCATTATAATAATCAAAAAGAATATCGTCGTATTCTCTGATGGTTGTCCACTCTCTTTGTGTTGACATAATCTATTTTTGTTTTAATTGATGATAATAATTCTTCAACATACGCGCGTCCTTGTTTTTGTTGGTAAACACCTCCAAGAGCACAGGCTGTTCCATAGTTTCCGGCTGGGTGAAAGTTTTCATCGCTTCAGCCAGTTCTTCGTCATTTTGCGCTTGCAGATAGAGAAATCCACGTTCCTCTGCCCAACCTTTGGCCGACGTTTTATGGACTGCCGCAATAAATTTATGTGAGGTACCCGACATATCCAATCCCGGCAAGGTATGGAAAATCTCTCCTCCTCCATTATTTAGTAGAAGAATACGCAGATTGGAGCGAACGTTGACATTCCACAATGCATTCATATCATAGAAAAGCTCAAATCTCCGATAGCTATAAAGTTCAGTTTATCGGAAGCTGCCGCATAACCGACAGCCGTAGACAGCAGCGAGCCCTTCAATGCCGTTTGTTCCCCGGTTGCAACAAACTTCAATCGTAGAAGGAATGGAGTATAATTGCGCATAGCGCACCACCGAACTGTTAGCCAGATGCAACGCACATGACTCCGGCAAGGCTTTCAACAACGTACCGACAGCAGACATTTCGAATAAGCAAAAACCCGGTTCGGGAATGATCTTGCAATAATTTTCCCATACACGGGGATATTCAGGAGTCCGATTGTCCAGCAAACTGGCTATCTTCTCCAGAAACTCGAACGGGTCCATCTCGATCACTGTAGTCAATGAGCCATACAAATCGATCACCTCACCCTCCGGCGATACGTGCCAATGCTCTTTAGGCGGATGCTGACGGAGAAACTTCTTCAATCGTTTGGAAACGACATGTCCTCCATAAGTAATCAGCAATTCCGGGAACCATCTGACCGACCTTCTCTTCGGGCATGGCATAAAGTGCCGCATCGAAATTCTTTACCGGAATACCGGGAACTGTCTGATTGCCGATATGTTCCGTCAACCAGGCAAAATGTTTATATAATAACTTGATATATCTTTTTTCAAACAGATAGATAAGATTCATCTGACCGATGATAATCATACGCTTCTGATATTTATTCATCCGGTCGACCAGATCATTATAATCACGGTCATAGACGTTCAATCCCCTGATAACGGGTTATCACACGCACTTCCGGGACGCGTATCTACAGTGAACTGAAACAGTGGTTCGGAAATAGGAACATTGATATGCACCGGCCCTTTTCCATGATGATTCGTCTCCAGCAAGGCTTCATTCACCAGACGATTACAATACCATTCATCTTCTTCCGTATGAATCTCCGGAAGGTTTACCGACTTCTTTACCAGCGTTTGAAACACACCCTTGCGGCACTGTCTGTCCATCCATCTGTCCGATCCAGGCAGCGGGACGGTCTGCTGAAATGACAACTAAAGGAACATTCTGATAAAATGCTTCGGCTACAGCCGGATGAAGATTTAATAATGCAGTACCGGAAGTGCAGCACACAGCAGCAGGCTTACCACCATTCAACGCAAGACCAATGGCAAAATAACCGGCACTCCGTTCATCCGTCACCGGATAGCAGGTAAAATTCGGATGATTAGACAAAGTATGCACTATGGGGGTGTTACGACTACCCGGACACAACACAACCTTAGTAATCCCATGCGCCTCAAGCAACGCAACCAACTGGAGTATGTTCTTCTTGTCTGTATACATGATGATAATTATTAGTAGTTTATGATTTTTAAAGGAGGCACTGCAATCAGCCGTTTGATGGTTTGCAACTTCTTCTCCGTTTCCAGCCATTCGTCATTCAATTCCGAAGAGGCCAATAATCCACCGCCGGCATAAAGAGTAAGTTGTTTATCTTCGATATGCATACAGCGTAAGTTTACATACAAGTCTGTTCGTCCTTCCGGATCGAGCCATCCGATAAAGCCGGAGTAATAGCGGCGGTCGTAACCTTCGTTCTGCAAAATAAACTGATAGGCTTCTTCCTTCGGCAAGCCGCATACGGCAGGTGTCGGATGCAAAACTTTCAGAAGGTCTCCCAAACCTTTATTATCTTTCAAAGCGAACCGGAAATCAGTTTTTAAATGTGACAAAGCACCGGCATAAGCAGGATATGACCCGTTTTCCGTAGAATGGATATCCAGTGAAAGAAGCTGACGACGGATATAAGAAGATACATAATCCTGTTCTTTCCGGTTCTTTTCATCCCATATTTGGGGCAGTTTACCATCTTGCAAAGGCTGTGTCCCGGCCAACGCTACTGTATTCCATTCATCTTTTTCACCCGATAAAATGATTTCGGGAGTGCTTCCCAGCCAGATGCCTGTCTGCGGAGTATAACATAAATATATATACGAATGAATATAACGTTTACAAGCCGCCCGAAAGATGGACGAAGGAGAGAAAAATCAGCTACTTTTATCAACTGTAAGATGACGGGAAAGCACTAGTTTATCAAACGTCCTCTCACGCAATGCATTTATAAAGGTATGAAAGCAGGAGGCATATTCCTCCGTAGAAGAAGTCAGGAACGATTCTTGTCTTTGCATCCGCAAAGCGACTTCCCGTTCTTCTGCCGTATCATTGTCAATCGGCAAAGGCTGCCCCCACTGATCGGGTTGAATCAACACAACCGGACATGACTCACTCACCTGAAACGGAGCAATTACAAATCCTCTCTGTCCATTCAGTTCTTTCAAATCGTATATCAAACGTACCGCTCCTTCCGCCTGCGTCAACAGACGGGGAACTTTCTCCCCGGGAATACGGTAAACAGCAAATGGCTGCTTCCGCTGAATAAATGCATCAATAGTTGTCAAGTTACTTATTTCTTCGTCGGTCATCTCTTTTTCATCACACTGTTGACTACCCGTATGGAAGACACTAGTTTGTTTGTTGAAGTAAACACGTCTACATTCCCATACGTGGGAGGAACGTCCTTTATGTACAACTGTTCCTACTGCACGCACTGTATCTCCTTCATGTGCAGAAGATATGTGGTTTCCACTGACCTGCATTCCTACTACAATCTCGTCCGGCTGGCAAAGAATCATTGAACCGAGTCCGGCAACTGTTTCCGCCAATGCAAGAGTAGCCCCGCCATGCAAAATGCCAAAAGGCTGACGGGTACGATGGTCTACCGGCATTGTTGCTTCCACACGGTCTTCGTCGGCATAGGTATATTGAATGCCCAAGTTTCCCATCAATGCGTGTCGTGCCTGCGCATTCAGTTGGTCAAGGGGAATTTCGGCTACACGCACTTCGGATATGATAGCCTTCTCCACTGCAACGGCCACTCCGTCTTCCTCATTCGAAGCAGTCACATAATCGGCACAGGCTTTCACCGAGTCTTGTGAATGTCCCATAGCTATACCCAGCCCCGCCAATTGAATCATTGTTACGTCACACACACCGTCGCCCCACAGCAATCACTTCCTCACGCTTCATACCTAGCACCTCCAGCAAAGCACCCAAAGAGTTGGCTTTGTCGATAGCGCAGGGAACTACTTCAGAAAATATGGCTCCGAACGGAATACGTCCAACGCTCCGTTCAATCGTCTCTTCCAGTGATCTTCCAGACCAACCAATGCTTCTTCGTCATCGCTCACCAGCATACACTTAAAGGAGCAAAATCAACGGCAGCAGAAAATTCTTCTTCTTTGATTATTTGCAGGTTATTCAACCGGGCTTCATTTTGGATATGTTCATTTTCAGGAGAATCCGTTATGATCGTATCATCATGATAAGTGAATAAAAGCAAAAACCGTTTTTTTACGGGCTTTCTTTTCCAGATAAGGCAGCATTTCCGGATTGATGCGTCGTTCAAACAGAATTTCCCCGTTTTTGTGCATTGATAATCTGACAGCCATTATAGGAAAGGATAAAACCTCCATAGTTTCCAAGTTCAAGCATCTTGGCCAGCGGCATCAGGCCATAAGTAGGTCTGCCGGATGCCAGCACAATACGTACTCCCATTTGCTGAACCTTCAACAGGGCAGCCAATGTACGTTTACTAATTTCTTTCGCATCATTGAGGGAGTGTTCCGTCTACATCAAGAACCAATAATTTATACTTCATGATTACACGATTTTGATTTAGATTACAAAGGTAGGGAAATTGAGTGAACGACAGAAAGCGTAAACAGATAAAATTACTTTAATTTCACTCTCTCAAACGCATTTCCAGATAATCGCGAAAGAATTCGGGGCGTGATTATACACCGGTTCTTTGGAAGCATAAAGTAGTGTTATCACCGGATGTGGTTTGATAAGAGTCAGAAAATCAGCCATTGATGGAGAAGCATCCAGCTCTTTTTGATACTGCGTGACAAAATCTCCCCAATGTCCGGGAATATCTTCATGAAACCATTTACGTAATGTAGGGGGGATGGTGTTATGTCTTTTTTGCCCAATAATCGTATTTCAACCATTCTTTCTTCATTCCGCGTGGCCATAATTTATCTACCAACACCCGGTATCCATCTGTTTCTGAAAAAATCTTCGTAAACCCTCTTTATCCTTACCTGTATCATTTCCATTAATATTTAGTTATCAATAGATAAACCGGGAAAAACGAAAATTGTTTAGTAGAACTATTTAATTCCTCAATGTGTCCTGCGCTTTTTAAATTCATAAGGAGTCATTCCGTCTTTTTCTTAAAAAGGTTATATAATATCGGGGCACTATTAAATCCGGATTCATCAGCGATGGCACGTATGGTATAGTTAGGATATTTTTTCATTAGCTTGATCGCATAATTAATACGCAGTCCGTTGATGTACCCATTGAAATTAGTTCCGGTGCATTCTCTTATCATCCGGGCAAAGCGTGCATTATTCAGATGTACAATCTGCGCCAAATCTTCTCTTGAGAGCTCTGGAGAAAGATATAGCTGTTTTTTGAACGACTGTATGATTTAATTCTGGAATATTTTCTTGTTCTCCTCTTCTTCCCCCACTTTCTTTATCTGTTTCGTCCAAAAGTTCATCCTGTTCTTCAGGAGAAATCAATTCCGGTTCCAGTTCTGATGAAACCTCCTGTTCCTCGTACACTTCCAATAACTGATTACCATCTTTTTTTTATTGGCAAATTTCTCGTTTATCAGTTTGGCAAGCATCCTGTTTTTATACTCGATTATATGGTTGAAACGCCACAAACGCCAAAGTATAAACAGGGTCAGCACTACAATACACGCCAAAAAGCAGAGTGAAACATTCCTTATTTTTTTTAGCTGTGAGGCTTGCTCGGCGATGTATTCTTCTTTTTTTCGGAAGCACCGTACATCGCGTTCAATTCTAATGCAGCATTTTTCCTGTCGGTACTGTTAATGCTATCCGTTATTGCAATGATGGTTTCACGTATTTCTGCGGCTTCTTTATAACGATTCAGCCCCAGATATGCCTGGACTTCCTTATTAAAATGTATAGTTAAATATTGAGCGTTCAAGGTATCCCGCTGTGTTCTCAACAATTCTTTAAAGTCCTTACAGTTGTCTATTACTGTCTCATATTGTTTGGAAAGAATCAAATAAGGAATCGAATACATCTTGCCATCCGAGTATGAGATTCTTTTATTGCCAGATATTTTTTGATAATATCCTTCTGCTTGCGCATATTTCTTTTCTAAATAAGAAATATAGGCCAAATTTTGCATATAAATAGCTATATTAACCATCAATGTAGCCTTCGGGAACCTCCGGTACTTTCTCTAATTTTTTAAGAAGTTTTTCACGTTCATAAGCAAGAGCCAAAGCTTCATCAATACGGGAATCTGTCATTAAAAATCCCATCTCTGCTCCATAATAATAGGAAAGCAGCATCATTCTCTCATATCCTTTGACCCACGCAGTAATTCAATCGTACGACCAAAATAATTATACGCCTCATCTTTCAATGATAGCCTCCAATTATTCTCTCCTATGCAAAAAAGCAATCTAGCTTCCGCCTCTCTGTCCTTCAGTTTTTGAGCCTGCATAATTCCACTAAGAGCATAATGCATGCTCTCATTATATTTACTCATTATGGATGAAAGTTCAGCTAAATAAACCGTCATCTTCAACATGTGCTTAGGTTCTCTTTGAGAGATGGAATCAAGCAAGTACGACTTCCTTGCATACATAAAAAAGCTAGTTTATTCATATACATATTACGATATGACAAACTGCGCAATTCATTAATCAGACGCAGAGGGAAGGCTTTTTCTGGTTTCGGCCTCATCCAACAACTGTAAAAGCACGTTTGGGGTTGGAAATATAAATATCTCTGATATATTTTTCTGTATACAAAGAGTCATTATTTATAATTTTATCAGCCCTTGAAAATTGATTGTGTACAAATAGAAGCACAAAAATACATACCCAAAAACGCATAAAACTCTTAATCGTGTTTAATCATTAATTATCCAAAAAGGTATGTATTTTCCAAAAAATGTGCAGAACACAATTTAAATTTGCAAAATAAAAATAAGAAACATTAGCTAAACATATCAGAGACGTAACATGGTTCCAAGTCAGCTATTCTCCTGAATCACAGCCCAATGCTTTGCTCAATCGCCCTTCAAGGCATACACTTAAGTCAGTCGTTACAAACTTGCCATTATAAAAAAGAGTAAATATGGTAGCCGGAGTAGGTGCATTTTGCGCCTGTTCCATACTTTCCAATTCAATTATTCTCAATGGAATGTCTTTGCTCTTAGCAGCACTGACCAAAGAACCGCGAACGTGAAACTCCGTAAACGGGCAGCGATGGGTATAATAAACGACTATTCCATCCTTATCCGGACACTCACCGCTCAACACGCAATCATTAAAAAGAAGGATCAGGAGCAGCCGGGTTTAGTTTCAAACTTAAAAGGCTGAATCCGTAAGGGAGTTTTTCTATTGTTTGGAAACCTTGTCGCAACAGCCATTTTTCGTGTCACTCATAAAATGAAATTTAGAAGTGCCCACCACTGTGACAAGCCCATCTTTCCCCTGCAATTTTGCATCATCAATGGCAGACTGCAATAATGCCTTACCATGTCCGCAACCTTTATATTTACCCGACACCCAGAAACAATTTATCATCAGATAATTAGGAGCATTCACCGGAACCCATGCTTTTTCAGCAGGACCGTATTCGATAAACACTTTTGCCCGTTCGTCAATACGTCTGAACACATAGCCATTATCAAACTCTTTTTTCAGCCATGCTTTTTTTAACTCATAACTATCTTTGCATTTCTTATCCGAAAAGGCACAGCATATATGTTCGTCCGCAATATTCTCCTTCGTCAAAGTGATGTAATTTGTTTCCATAATATTTTATTTAATTAATAGGTTAAACAAATAACAGTTCGATATTCACTCATTATTATGAGTTATTAGAAAATCGCCAAGCTAATATTCTGCTACTTTTAGTACCCTGCTGCATTCGAATAACTTTATATTCGGACACATTCACCGATTTTAATTTGGTATATAACTTTTCCAGATTTTTTTCTTTAGAAACCAAACTCGTAAACCATCCGCAGTTCTTCTGATATTTTTGGCTCTCGGAAATCATATTCAATAAGAAACGAACTTCTCCACCCTCACACCAAAGTTCATTCGCACTCCCGCCGAAATTTAGCTGCACTTTATTTATCTTCGTACCTTTCAGACTGCTTAATTTGCGTAACGTTCCGTCTTCCGCCTCTTCACGCGAACTATGAAACGGAGGATTGCATATTGTCACATCAAAATACTCGTCAGGCATGATAATTCCATCAAAAATTTTCTGACTGTCTTTCTGTAGTCGCAAGTCAATCTTATGTGCCAATACCGGGTTGCAAGTCACTATCTTTCGTGCATTCTCAATCGAAACCGGATCAATATCAGTACCAACAAAGGTCCATCCATATTCAGTGTGTCCTATGATCGGATAAATGCAATTTGCACCTACCCCAATATCCAGACATCTACATTTAGACTTCTGTCCATTAGCATCTCCTGCCGGTAAATCCGGTGTTGTTCCGTTCGGCTGGATAAGATCGGCAATATAATGAATGTAATCCGCCCTTCCGGGAATAGGCGGACACAAATATTGCTTCGGTATGTCCCAATACCGGATGCCATAATAAGTTACCAATAATGCTTTATTTAAAGCTTTTACTGCTTGCGGATTAAAAAAAGTTTATAGTTTGTATTCCGAGGGATTGAGCGATACGAATCTCTTAAGTGGAGGATATTTTTCTATCAACAATGGAAAATCATACTGACCATTGTGCTTATTTCTTATATGTAACTCACCTTTTTTTTTTGCCATGTGGGCAAAGATACAGAGAATTTTCCTGCCTACAAATTCTTCTTAACTCTTATCCTAACACTCTTCTGAATATCATATATAATATTCTACCATTTCAATCAGCCCGGCGCGTAAAGTATACTTAAGTTGCTTCATATACATTATTCACACCCAACTTCCGGAAAATATTCTTTTTGTGGGTGATAATAGTATGAATGCTTGAGGTTCTTTCCAATGCTATTTCTTTCACAGATTTCCCATGTGCTATCAATTTAAGAATGTCAATCTCTGTAACAGTCAAAACAGAATGAATTTCCGGTTTGTCGGAACCGATTATCAATAAATTGGTTATCTGATGACAAAGAAATCGCTCCCCGTGTGCTGTACACATCAATGCAGAATGAATTTCCTCACCGGAGTTCTCTTTCAAAATCATACCAATATTCCTTTCTATACTCATCCTACGAATAAAGTCTTCGCTCAATTCATTGGAAAACAATATCCAACGAACTCTCGGAAAAACGTTTTTCTATAATAAGAAACTCCTCTATACCATTGATGTCAAACAATGTATAGTCATATAACGACACTGTCATTACATTCTACCAATGCAAGCATGAGCTCTTTTTCTTGTCTGTCACATTCTATCATGCGACATCCACTGAATATAGCGGAAATATATCCATGCATTCCCATTCTGGTTATATCCTGATTATCTGCTATGATAAATGTAATGACAGTGTTCATTGTTATTCTGTTTTTTAAATTCAACGGATATTTTTCAAACGCATATTGCAGCCCGGAGACACGGAGGTATCATCGTTCTTTATTAGCTACATCAAACCACAAACGGGTAGTAATCTCATCTGCTCCCTGATGGGATATGGCAATCTGATACTGCTTACCATTCAGTGATTGTTCCGTTACGGGATAAAAAGCGACGAGGTAACTCTCCGGAACCCAAAAACGGAATCGGGACCAGGGATAAGCTGGGATAACCGAGCCTGCGCCAGTCAGTGAAAGCATCGGGTCCCTGTCCATAATAAGCGATCCACTTCTGCCAGCCGATAGATTCATACCAATGTGCGGCGTCGAACCGAATCGCCTCCTGCTGTAAATAAGAATCGATTATACGATTGTCTAATAATGCCAAACTGATTCAATGAAGCAGTAATAGCTTCGCGGTAGAGCGTTTCCGCATCAGCCGTTATCCAGCCGCGTGCAGCGGATTCTGCAAAAGATAAACAAGACCTCGGCATACGTATAAAATACAGCCGGAGAGCTATCTTTCAAAAAATAAGTACCGGGACGGGAAACTTTATTAAATCCCTGATTATTAGCGGCATCAGCAGATAAGGAATTGGCGGCTCCTACATAGTTTTTCACACCTTCGTCTTGAGGTAGCTGGGCTAAAATTCCAATTCTCGGATCATTCCATTCATTCAGTTTATCAATCAACGTTTTTTGATACCCGCTGATCATCACGTGAATTGAAAGCAGATGCCCATGGATTCCATTGTGGTGAAGAAGTAAAAACAAAAAAACGGGCTATAGCATCATTGCTATCTATTACACTGTTACGATTATCCCAAAGGGAAGCAATAACCCGACGCGCTGTATCCTCATCCCGGTCAGCTAATTCAAGTGGGCGATACGTAGCCGTAGGGAGTGGGCCAATTGTTTCCAGCGGGTAATATCATTTCCGTAAATCAAATCCCCTTCTACCGTTCCTCCTGTGGTAGAAAGCAACTGGTCAGCAGCGATCAACTCCTCCAAAAGCCCGCGCAAAACAGTCTCTTGTGAATCATAAGCGGGTGTTACACTTTGTGCATATTCACTGTATGGTATATTTCCATACAGATTGGTCAGCAACAGGTAAACCCACGAACGCCACACTGTAGCTATCCTCGATAATTATCATTTCCGAGTTCCGAACTGATAATAGCATTCAAGTCAGTTATTAGCGTTGCATAGCCGGTGTCCCCACGTAGTGGTAAAGCTGCCATTATCCACATTATAGCAATCTGGCTCTGTATATTGTATTTTAGCCCAATGTTGCACCCACAACAGAGTAGAATTATAGTTCGTACTACTTCCCCAATAAAGATTGGCGGCATGATACTGTGCAGCGGCAAGTAAATAAATGCCGCCGGCTGTGGATTTTCAGTGGCATTGGGGTTGCGGTTGATATCAGTCAATTCATCATCACACGATGATAGAGAAATGGCAACCACTTGTACCCATATTATATATAAAAAAATATTCTTTCTTCTTTTCATCTTATCCTATTATTTAAAGGTTCACATTTAGAATTTCACGGAAAAGGTTCACACCAAAGGAACGTGTTGTAGGCAATGAATAGGCTTCTACTCCTGTGCGTTTCCAGTAGTCAAAGCCGATTCCGATCTATATTAGGGGACACTCTTATAAATAGTCCACAAGTTACGTCCCGTCAGTGTAACGGAAGCTTCTTGCAAATGCAGTTTCTGCGTCCACAAGCGAGGTAGACGGTAACTCAAAGCGACTTCTCGCAGTTTCACGTAAGAAGCATCATATACATTAGCTTCAGCAATACTGTAAATACGATGGTAGTATTTCTCGGCAGATACAACCTTCTTCGTTCTTAGAACCACTTTTCCGTCACTCCTTCCTACCATAATGCCATCCTGATACACACGGGTGGATTGCCCATTGACCTGGGCATAGTAAAGTCCATCAGAGGATACGGAATAAGAAGGAGATTCTGGTAATCGTACATTGTTACCCATGGCGGCAGTATAATACCACAAGCCACCGTGCTCGGCATCCCGGCCCGATAATGTGTTAGCTAATACACCGGTATATTTTCCAGTTTTATTAGTGTTGGAAAAAATAGAACCACCTACACTTGCATCTATCAGAAAAGAAAGACTTAACGAACGATAACTGAAAGTGTTACTGATACCGCCTGTCCAGTCGGGCGTAAACTTCCCCAACGTTTTATTAGTGGTCGAAATCTTAGGCAGACCGTTAGCATCCACCACAACGTTTCCATTAGCATCACGCACGTATGAAGTGCCGAACAGGGTTCCATAAGCTTCGCCCACTGAAGCCAGTATCTGAATACCAGACGAGTAGAGCCGGTAACTCGTAATCAAACCTTCATCATCCAATTTGACAACCTTGCTGCTGTTGGCACCATAATTCAAATCCAGATTCCAACGAAACCCTTTCGATGTTTGTATAGAACAGCGCCCAATTGTATTTCATAGCCACGATTACGGATATGTCCGGCATTACGCACCTGCGACGTGTACCACTGGCAGCAGTAGTAGCTAGTTTCAATATTTGATTACGACTATCGGTCTTATAGTAAGTGAAATCCAAGCATAGGCGATTGTCCCAAAAAGCCGCCTCGAAACCAGCTTCTATAGATGACGTCTTCTCCGGTTTTAGATTCGGATTCATACCAATGGTAGAAGAACTTTGAAGTGGATTCCATTGAAAAAGCTGTTTCTGAAGTAAAGACCGTTGCCAATTGATAAGGATTGGCATCTGCTCCCACTTGAGACCATCCTCCACGTATTTTTAGGTAGTTAACAGCTTTACTTCTCCACCCGAAAGCTTCAGAAAGCAACACACTAGCCGTCACCGAAGGATAGAAATAATGAATTGTTGTCCACAGGTAAAGTGTAGACGACCAATCGTTCCGTCCTGTTATATTCAAGAAAGCCCAACGACGGTAATCCAGTTGTAAGGGAACCGTAAAGGCCATATTGCCGTAAACGGTAGAAATCATTGGACGAAAGTGAGCGGATCACGCGGAGTTAGGGCATCGTGGCTGTATAAAGATCAGCAAATCGCCAAACGGGGAGCAGCCTGATAATTATTTCTCATATTGTTTGTTACGTACATTAAAACCCAGAAGAGCGTCACCCCCCCCTTTTTATTCAACTGTTTGATATAAGTCGCCAATACTTCTGTGTTATTTCACCGTATAGGCATCTTCAGCATAACTGCCGTAAGAACCGGCACCTGCACTCCCCTCTATTTTACTTTTTGATTTCCTCCGGTCATTATACCAGTCGGTACTAGTACGAAAAACGCAACATTCAACCCATCTGTCAGACGGAATTCGGCATGCAGATCACCTATCAGACGATGACGTTCCTGACTCTGTGTATTATAAGAAGCACTCCAAAAAGGATTGTCGTAATAGCTTGAATTCCAGTTGGGTGCGAGTATAGTCCGCCTTCAATGAGTTCGTATCCACTTTGACGTCCGAACCACAAGAACTGAAGCATAGGACTGTTAGAACGTACGTTACTGCCGAGGGGGGTAGCTGACCCCGGCAAACTGGGAGCTGTATAAACGATGGGTTTGGCTGTAGCTCCCACCACAATCCATTTTTGCCAGATGGTAATCCGTATTTAGGCTGATATTCGTCTTATTAGTTCCAGCATCAGAACGATACTGACTTGTTTTTCGTAGTTATATCCTACACGGAACTGGTATTTGTCGCTCCACGGGCAACAGAAATGTTGTTTGTAGAAATACCCATGCGAAAACAACGCGTACATTGTTGGGATGGGATACCCAGGGAGTAGCCACACGATTACCGTCAGCGTCCAATGGGCTATCGAACTGAGGAATCAACAAAAACCAATATCAAGACGTGGTCCCTTACAGCTTTCGTCTACCCCCCCGTCATTCACACCTGCACCCTTGCCACCACACATAACTGAACTGTCCCCTGCCCCTGTCCAAAAAAGATTTTGAAACCCCGGCAGGAAAACAAAAGAGACTTCAGCCCAGGGAAGAAATTTTGGCTGTAACCTGGGTCCCTTTCAGCCTTTGTCTCCTCCCTAGTAGTGATTTATCAGCACCTTGAGCAAGATCTGACCTTCGGTCACAGTGTTTTTATGTCTGCTATTTTAAATCACGTCCGCATTAAGTTGCGAATTCATCCACTGGGATTCCATCCTCAATGTAGCTGCTGATTCTCACTCAAAATAGTTTTAACAATGAATAACGATGCACTGGAACCAACATCTCCTCAGGCTGGTAATACGCATCACCAGCTTATCTCGCCTCACTCCAACGAATTTAGCCTGGCATTATTATCTTCCCTTGCACCAAAGCATCCTGTTTTACCCCAGCTGTGCTAGCCCAAATGCTGCCTTTCTTCGCGTGAAACACCCAAAGCTGCTGGCCACCACCTCATCCAGCAGATGCGCATCACCTTCAGTGTTACCGTGATACCTGTGAAAATGCCAATTTTTGCCATCAGCATTCAATTTAAGATTAGGCAGCCGGGTAGTATTGATAAGTGAGTCCGCCTCAGTCTAAATCTCCTGTTGACATCAGTTGCACCCAATGAAGTCTCTAATTATAACTGAGTACCTCGATAACTCAAGCCCCCATCTCTTTGTGGTGATTTGATGCCCCGCACTGTTGTCACCAGCGCCCCTTGTATCACTCCTCATTGTAAGAGCAAGCAAAATAAATGAAATCCTTTTAACGCATTATTGTTTACTGTTAAAGATGGGCAAAGGTATTAGGATATATGCAAACCGATGAACCCTGTATGAATGCAATTTTATAATAATTATATATTTGCGGGCATATTTACAGTTGCGGGCGACTTTCAGATTTTTGCGAGCCGCGGCAACTTTATTCAAAGCCTGTCTGACACGTCGCAGGATCATCCACATCCTCCAAACCTCAATTGAGAAACGAAGTCGTATCCAACACATCCATGTCCTGTCGCTGCTTCTATCAGTAAACGGTCCAAAAAATAGTACTACACGAATAGAAAGCGTCTATTGTCAAACAAAGCAGTAGCGACGAATTTATTTCTCAAATTCCGATGAAAGCAAAGCATGCCTCTTCTACTTCCATGCATCTACCGCAATCACAGCACCTACAGTCGGACAAACTAAGTTCTTTGTGCCAAAGCGTAGTATGTGAATTATCCTCTCAGCCCCACTAATTCACACGTTTTGACAGAGCAGATAACATGCGAGAAGCTTACCAGCCACCATGGCGGCATTGGCGGGCTGTATCCGATATCGCGCGTCCAATGTTTCCAATCCGATAGTATGCATATAGGCCACATGAGGTGAGTCAGCATAAGCTCCCAGACTGAGTAACATCTCTATCGCATACGTTTGCCTCCAGATCCTGGACATGTACCTCACCAATCAATTACTAAACCACCAATGGAAGCGGCTCCCCCTGATAAAGCATTATGTGTACTGGAAACCAGCTCAGTATCTACGCCTAAGCTATGTGAAGATCGAATTCCGCAGAAAGGAATAAGCCGTAGCATCAGCACGAAGTGAGAGTGAATTTCGCTTTCATGAACCATCCGTGAGGCGCCTGTACCAATCCGCCACTTTCCATCTGCGGATTGGTGATAATCTCCACATAAATGCAGGTATTACTGTCTACTTGCTTTCTCTACTGCTCCAATGTCCGTCAAATCAAAAATCTAGGTTCCACCCCGAAGCGATTAAACAAATTAAATAAACGAATGCGGCTACCAAAACAATGACGCGGATGTAACTATATTCTTCCTGTGCAGCTGCACTGAAAATAATGTATTACTATCCCATACCGGAATTGAGGCTATGACTTCTTGCTGCCCTGTAAGTTCCTTCTCACCTTTATTTCCTCGTAAAAGTCACTGGATTCATCACTTCTGAGTAATCCGAGTATCTGTCCGTGCCCGCAAAGCATCAGCCATGTCATCAGCATTGTCAAATTCATAAGCCGCCGTATGGTAAACCGGCATACTGAGAATTGTAAGCGCATCTCTTCTTTGGAACTGCGTATGAATCGCTTGTCTGTTTTTTCATCATTCTATTCATTAATATTATAACTATCAAATTCTCAACAAGAACAAAGGTAGATATAAAAACCGAACTTCCATTGTAGATAAAAACAGATATTTAACTGATGATAAGCATTTTTGAATAATATTCTTTAAACCGATAAATTCAATCTGAAAAGAGTATTTATTCTAAAAATAAACAGTTCAAATAGTGTTATTTTCATTTCAACAGAAACCGCCCTTTTATGCTTATCTTATTCTCACATAAATAAAATCCCTGTAGTACTATTTACAGGATTTATCTTATTAATTGAAGCGGAGAGACAGCTCTCGA